>Ga0163199_1001565_pt1 | contig 14278 bp, 13 predicted proteins | sample PL_2010_150m_FD_113537 | JGI IMG/M metagenome (GOLD analysis project Ga0163199, IMG submission 113537) | Freshwater microbial communities from Powell Lake, British Columbia, Canada to study Microbial Dark Matter (Phase II) - PL_2010_150m | ecosystem: Environmental > Aquatic > Freshwater > Lake ... | reverse complement strand
GCCATGGGGTACCTTGAGGACGTGAATTACGTCTGCTTGTCGGGAAGGGCCGCGATTCCCGGCAGCACCTTGCCTTCCAGCAACTCCAGTGCCGCGCCGCCGCCGGTGGAGATGAAGGACATGCTCTCGGACACGCCGGCCCGGTGCACGGCCAGCGCGGTGTCCGCTCCGCCGACGATGGTCAGCGCGTAGGCGTCGGCCACCGCGTGGGCGACCGCCATCGTGCCGCGCGAGTAGGCGTCCTTCTCGAAGATGCCCATCGGGCCGTTCCAGAGAATCGTCTTGGCGTTGCCGAGCGCCTCGGTGAACAGCTTGACCGAGGCCGGTCCGATGTCGAGGCCGTACCAGTCTTTCGGGATTTCCTGGGCCGTGACGATCTTGGTTTCGCCGCCGTCGTCTCGCGAGGCCGCGACGACGCAGTCCACCGGCAGATAGAATTTGACACCACGGCTGATCGCATGCTCGTAGATCTCCTTGGCGATTTTGAGCATCCCGTCTTCCACCAGAGAGTTGCCGACCTCGAAGCCCAGGGCTTTGAGGTAGGTGAACGCCATCCCGCCGCCGATGATGACCTTGTCCACCTTCTTGCCAAGATTCTCGATGACGCCGATCTTGCCGGAAACCTTGGCTCCGCCCAGGATCGCCACGAACGGTCGCATGGGATTGGCCACGGCGCCTTCCAGGTACTCGATCTCCTTGCGCATGAGGAAGCCTGCTCCGGCCGTGGGTAGGAACTTTGTGATGCCCGAGACGGAGGCGTGGTTGCGGTGCGCGGCTCCGAAGGCATCATTGACGTACACGTCGGCCAGCCCGGCCAGGGCCTTGGCGAACTGGTCGTCGTTCTGTTCCTCGCCGGCGTGGAAGCGAAGGTTCTCAAGCAGCAGCACGTCGCCCGGCTTCATCTTGCTCACCAGCATTTCGGCCTGCGGGCCGACGCAGTCCTCCGCGAAGCCGACCTCTTTCCCGAGCAGGCGCTGGAGGCGGCGCGCGACGGGAGCCAGGCTCAAGCGCGGGTCCACCTTGCCGTTGGGCCGGTCCAGGTGGGAGCACAGGATCACGCGGGCGCCTTCGTCCACCGCGTAGTTGATGGTGGGCAGGGTGCCCCGGATGCGGGTGTCGTCCGAGATGTGGCCGCTCTCGTCGAGCGGCACGTTGAAGTCGGCGCGGATGATGACGCGCTTGCCCCGGAGGGGCAGGTCCTCGATGGTGACTTTGTTCAGATGCATGCGGCGCGGGTCGGGCTGATCAGTCGCGTGAGGCCATGTATTTAATGAGATCGCGGATCCGGCACGAGTAGCCCCACTCGTTGTCGTACCAGGCGATGACTTTCACCATGCGCTTGTCGAGTCCCGCGGTCAGCGGGGCGTCCACGATGGCCGAGTGGGCGTTCCCGTTCATGTCCACGGAGACCACCGGATCCTCCGAATACTGGAGAATGCCCTGGAGCGGGCCCTGCGCGGCCGCCCGGAAGGCGGCGTTGACGTCGGCGGGCGTGGCGTCGCTCTCCAGTTCGACCGTCAAATCGATCAGGGACACGTTCGGCGTCGGCACGCGGATGGCCAGGCCGTCGAGCTTGCCCTTGAGTTGCGGGAGGACGAGGTGCAGGGCCTTGGCCGCGCCGGTGGTCGTGGGCACCATGGAGACGGCCGCCGCGCGCGCGCGACGCAGGTCCTTGTGGGGGAGGTCCAGGAGCTGCTGGTCGTTCGTGTAGGAATGGACCGTGGTCATCAGCCCGTGCTTGATGCCGAAGCGTTCCAACAGGATTTTGGCGACCGGGGCCAGGCAGTTCGTCGTGCACGAGGCGTTGGAGACGACGTGATGCGCCTTGGGGTCGTAGGTCTTTTCATTGACACCGAGGACGACCGTGACGTCCGCGTCTTTCGACGGCGCCGAGATGATCACCCGCTTGGCTCCGGCTTCGAGATGGAGGGCGGCGTCCGCCCGGTTCGTGAACCGCCCCGTGGATTCGATCACGTAGTCCACGCCGAGATCGCGCCAGGGGAGCGCCTTGGGGTCCTTCTGCGCCAGGATCTTGATGGGCCGGCTGTCCACCAGCAGATGATCGTCCTTGGCCTCAACCGGCACGTCCAGCGTGCCATGGACCGAATCGTACTTGAGCAGATAGGCGAGAGTCTTGGCGTCGGTCAGGTCGTTGACCGCGACGAATTCGAGGGCCGGATCGCCCAAGGACGCGCGCAGGACGTTGCGCCCGATGCGCCCGAACCCGTTGATGCCGATGCGGATGGCCATGTGCTTCCTTCAGTGAAATTGTAAGCGAATCTTATGTGAATGAGACTGCGGAGTCAATTGCCTTCTTGTTCCCTGCATGACTTTATGGGTCAGTAGTGATACCATGAAAATTATGGAGGTCAAGGCCTGCGCGCCAAGGTGCAAATCGCAGTGCCCCAGACGGATATGCTAAATACGTTCGACAACACCATCGTTTCCTTCCTCAATGAACTTGCTCGGCAAGCATGGACGTTTAACAGCATTGTCGTTTCTGTAGCTACCACTAGGCTGTTTAAAGGGACTGTTCTTGTCCCTCTGCTCTGGTGGTTGTGGTTTCGTTCGGACGCCAATAAAAACAGAACCCGCGAGGTGATTCTGACGACCATTGGGGCTTGCTACGTGGCAACCGGTGTCTCACAGTTCCTGCAGGTCATCTGTCCATTTCGGTCGAGACCTTTGTATACACCTGAGCTCGCACTTCACCTGCCCTATACGATGTCCCTGACGGATGTGTCCGACTCGAGCTCATTTCCCAGCGATCATGCAATATTATTCTTTGCGTTGGGCGTGGGTCTGCTCATAGTCTCGCGAGTTGTTGGGGCGGCAGCGCTTGCGTACGTCGTTCTCGCCACATGTCTCCCGAGAATATACGTGGGCCTGCATTTCCCGACAGACATTATAGCAGGCGCCTTCATTGGAGGCGGTATCGCCTATTTTGCGGGCATCAGCGCGACTGTGAGGAGAATAATTCGGGGCCACGTTCTGAAATGGGAGCAGAATAATGCCGGAATGTTCTATGCGTGTCTGTTCGTTTTAACCTACGAAATCGCGATATTGTTTGACGATGTGAACGTAATAAGATACGCCTTGCATCTTATACTGGCTTGAAAGACGGTTCCTCAGCGCGGGTGGCTGGAGTCGGCCGCGGTCGTCTCGCCTCACGGACACGTTCCGCCGGGATGCTTCCGGGGAACGCCGGTTGTGTGTTGACAATGGCAGGGGAGGTGCCTAGACTGAACGGGGTGGGAGCTCTGTGCCGTTCGGGACAGGGCTCTTTTCGTGTCAGGAGGATGCATCAGACGATGGGCGTGTTGGTGGTGGTCGGCACCCAGTGGGGCGACGAAGGCAAGGGCAAGATCGTGGACCTGCTGGCCCGGGATGCCGACATGGTGGTCCGGTATCAGGGCGGATCGAATGCCGGCCACACGGTGGTGAAGGGCGGGCACAAGTACGTCTTCAAGCTGATCCCGTCGGGGGTGCTGTATCGCGGCACGGCCTGCGTGATTGGCAACGGCGTGGTCATCGACCCGGCGGATCTGATCGCGGAAATGGACGGTCTGAGGGCCAAGGGCGTGCGGGCCGATAAGAACCTCTACATCAGCCAGGCCGCACACGTGATCATGCCGTACCACAAGGCGATCGAGAAGGCGAGCGAGACCCAGAAGGGCGGGCGGCGCATCGGCACCACGGGGCGAGGCATCGGCCCGGCGTACGTCGACAAGATGGCCCGGATCGGGATCCGCATGGGGGATCTGCTGGACCCGCCGTATTTCCGCCGGCAATTGGAAGACAATGTGGCGGAGACGAATGCGCTGCTGAAGGCGCTCTATCATGCGCCGGGGTTCGAGGCGGAGAATATCTTCCAGGAATATTTGCGCTACGCAGAGCGGCTGCGGGAGATGATCGTGGATACAGGGCTCCTCGTCCACCAGGCCGTTGCGAAAGGGAAAAAGGTGTTGCTGGAGGGCGCGCAGGGCACGCACCTGGATGTGGACCACGGCACCTATCCCTATGTGACCTCTTCAAGCGCGGCGGCCGGTGGCGCCTGCACCGGCACGGGCGTGGGCCCGACCGCCGTTGACGCGGTGCTCGGGATCGCCAAGGCCTATACCACCCGGGTGGGGAGCGGACCGTTTCCCACCGAGCTCACCGACGATTTCGGCGCGGCGTTGCAGCGCCGCGGCAATGAAGTCGGCGCCGTCACCGGCCGGGAGCGCCGGTGCGGGTGGTACGACGCCGTTCTGGTCCGCTATGCGGTTCGGGTGAACGGGCTGACCTCGCTGTGTATCACCAAGCTGGATGTCCTCGATGGCATTGGCGAGATCGGGCTCTGCACGGGGTACAGGTTCAAGGGCAAGAAACTGGTGGCGGACATGCCCCAGGAAAGCGCGATGCTGGGCGTCTGCGAGCCGCGGTATGAAACGTGGCCGGGCTGGACCAAGTCCACGACGGGCGTGAAGGTCTATCGCGACCTGCCCCGCGAGGCCCGCCGCTACCTGGCGCGATTGGAAGAGCTGGCCACGTGCCCGATCGATATCATCTCGACCGGACCCAAGCGGGAAGAGACGGTCGTGCTCCGGAATCCGCTGCTCCGCGCCCGCCGTCGCCGCTGATTTCTTGAACGCTTTTAAGACGGTGTGTTAGAGTCGCCTCTCAACCTAGACGAGTGCGCGTGAGCCGGTAGCTCAGTTGGTAGAGCATCGCCCTTTTAAGGCGAGGGCCCTGGGTTCAAGTCCCAGCCGGCTCACCACATTCCTTCTTCCCGGAACCTTCACAAAACCGAGCCATTAGTGTAAAATGCTCGACTCTTGGCGGCCAGACTCTGGCCACCCCGTTGATCATATAGGAGAAGGCATGGAATCCATGGTGCTTGTGACCGGAGCGGCCGGCTTTATCGGCTATCATGTCGCCCGGCGTTTGCTGGAACGGGGCGACCGCGTTCTGGGTCTGGATAATCTCAATCCTTATTACGACGTGCGCCTCAAGGAGGCGCGGCTTGCGCAGTTGACGCCCTTCGAGCGTTTCCGGTTCCTCAGGCACGATCTGGCCGATCGGTTGGCGATGGAGGCGGTGTTCGCGTCGCACCCCATTTGCCGGGTGGTTCATCTGGGGGCGCAGGCGGGCGTGCGGTATTCACTGACCAACCCCCATGCCTATGTCGAGAGCAATATGACGGGCTTCCTCACCGTCCTGGAGGGTTGCCGGCGCCGCAAGGTCGAGCATCTTGTGTTCGCCTCATCCAGTTCGGTGTACGGCGGGAACACCCACATGCCGTTTTCCGTGCAGGACAACGTGGATCATCCGTTGTCGCTCTACGCCGCCAGCAAGAAAGCCAACGAGCTGATGGCGCATTCGTATGCCCATCTCTACGGGATTCCCTGCACGGGACTCCGGTTTTTCACCGTCTATGGCCCGTGGGGCCGGCCGGACATGGCGCTGTTTCTGTTCACCAAGGCGATCCTGGAGGGAAAGCCCATCCAGGTGTTCAATTTCGGCAAGATGCGGCGCGACTTCACCTACATCGACGACATCGTCGAAGGCGTGATCCGGGTGCTGGATCGCCCGGCGGCCGCCGATCCGGTGTGGTCCGGCGATCGCCCGACGTCGGCCGGCAGCAGCGCGCCCTATCGCCTGTATAATATCGGGAACCATCAACCGGTAGAGCTGCTGCGGATCATCGAAGTGCTCGAAGGCCTGTTGGGGAAAAAGGCGCAGATGGAATTGCTGCCCATGCAGCCGGGTGACGTCCCGGCGACCTATGCGGAGATCGAGGATCTGGCCGGCGACGTAGGGTTCCGTCCGGACACCCCCATCGAAGTCGGTATCCCGCGGTTCGTCGCGTGGTACCGCGAGTATTCGGGAATCTGAGGAGGCGACTGCATGCGTAAACGCGCGATCATCACCGGCATTACGGGCCAGGACAGATCCTATCTGGCCGAACTGTTGCTCGCCAAGGGCTACGAAGTCCATGGCCTCGTGCGCCGAGCCAGCACCTTCAATACGTCGCGCATTGACCATATCTGTGTGGACTCGCACACCCCCGGCGCGCGATTGTTTCGTCATTACGGTGACCTCGGCAGCGCGGGAGAGATCGCCCAGTTGATTCGGGAGGTCAAGCCCGACGAACTGTATCACCTGGCTGCGCAAAGTCATGTCCGCGTGAGCTTTGACTTGCCGGAACATACCGGCGAGATCACCGGGCTGGGGGCCACGCGGGTTCTGGAGGCGGTGCGCCAGTCCAAACTGCCGATCCGCGTGTACCAGGCGTCGAGCAGCGAGATGTTCGGCTCCACGCCACCGCCACAGGACGAGACGACCTTGTTTCACCCGCGCAGTCCCTACGCGGCCGCCAAGGTCTATGCCTACTGGATGACGATCAACTACCGTGAGGCGTACGGCATGTTCGCCAGCAACGGCATCCTGTTCAACCATGAGTCGCCCAGGCGTGGAGAGACCTTTGTCAGCCGCAAGGTCACGCGGGGCGTGGCGGCCATTGTGGCCAAGCGGGACGAGAAACTATTTCTGGGCAACCTGGACTCGAAGCGGGATTGGGGTTATGCGCCCGAATATGTGGAGTGCATGTGGAAGATTCTCAATGCCGACCATCCCGACGACTATGTGATCGGCACGGGAGAAATGCACACCGTGCGCGAGCTGGTGGAGACGGCCTTCGCCTATGTCGGACTGGACTGGAAACGCCACGTCGAAATGGATCCCTACTATCTGCGTCCGACGGAAGTGGACGGCTTGCAGGCGGATGCCTCCAAGGCGAAGACGAAGCTGGGGTGGACGCCGCTGGTCCGGTTCGCCGATCTCGTGAAGATCATGGTGGATTGCGACCTGGAGCGAGCGGGGTGCCGGCCGATTGGGGAAGGAAAAAAGATTCTCGAGGCGGCCGGCCTCGATTGGACGTCCAATCGCATGACGGCGGGTTAAGTGTGCGTGGGAACCTTGCTTTTGCAGCAAGGGGAGTGGTAAACGAACTGAACGGTTGTCCCCATCGTCTAGCCTGGCCTAGGACGCGGCCCTTTCAAGGCCGCAACACGGGTTCAAATCCCGTTGGGGACACCACGGCCTGCCTGTTGATCACTGCAGAGCGTTGGGGGTTTGCTGCCCATGGAAGCTAGACAGCGCATCGCGGTCGTCGGGCTGGGCTATGTCGGGCTGCCGGTGGCTGTGGCGTTCGGCAAGCTGGGACCGGTCATCGGCTTCGACATCAACAAAGCCAAGATCGAAGACTTCCGCCGGGGGGAAGACCGCACGGGCGAAGTTTCGAAGGCAGATCTCCTGCAAGCGCACATCACTTTCACCGACGACCCCTCAGCGCTCAAGTCCGCCGACTTCATTATCGTGGCGGTCCCGACCCCGATCAATGCCGCGCTGCAGCCTGATCTGACCGCATTGAAGCGCGCGTCCGAACTCATCGGAACCCATCTGAAGGCCGGCACGATCGTCGTGTACGAATCGACGGTCTACCCCGGCGCGACGGAGGAGATCTGCGGGCCCATTCTGGAGCGCTGCTCCGGTCTGCGCTGCGGGAAGGATTTCAAGCTGGGGTATTCCCCCGAGCGGATCAATCCCGGCGACAAGGAACATACGTTTGAGCGGGTGGTGAAGGTCGTCGCGGGGATGGATGCGGATACGCTTGAGGCGGTGGCGCAGACCTATGCCAAAGTGGTGACGGCCGGCGTCCATCGGGCCCCCAGCATCAAGGTGGCCGAGGCGGCCAAGGTGATCGAGAATACGCAGCGGGACCTGAACATCGCCCTGATGAACGAATTGACGCTGATCTTTCATCGATTGGGGATCGATACCGCGGCGGTGCTGGAGGCCGCCGGGACCAAGTGGAATTTTCTGCGTTTCACCCCGGGCCTGGTGGGCGGACATTGCATCGGTGTCGATCCGTATTACCTGACCACGAAGGCTGAATCGGTGGGGTATCATCCCCAGGTCATCCTGGCGGGCCGGCGGATCAATAACGGCATGGGCGTCTACGTGGCGGAACAGACCGTCAAGTCGCTGAGCCGGAGAGGCACGCCTGCGGCAGGCGCGCGGGTCGCCGTCCTCGGGCTGACATTCAAGGAAGACGTGCCCGACGTGCGAAACAGCCGGGTGCCCGATATCGTTGCGGAGTTGCGGCAGTATGGAATTGAAGTCATGGTTCACGATCCCCTGGTAGCGTCCGCCGATGCCGAACGTCAGTACGGGATCCACCTGGCCACGTGGGAGTCCTTGAAGGATTTCGATGGAATTGTCCTTGCCGTTCCGCATCGCGCCTATCGGGAGATGGGGAACGCCACCCTGCTTCGCATACTCAAGGGCAACGGCGGCATCGTGATGGATGTGAAAGGCCTGCTCGATTCCAATACCCTGCCGCCCACCATCTCGTACTGGCGCCTCTGAGCGCCGCTCGCTTCTTTCCACAATCGTTTATAAATTGAGGGACTCATGAGCGCCAACGACAAACAGATTATTTTCTCTCTCATCGGGGTGGGGCGGGTTCACCCGCCCAAGAAGCACGTGCTGAAGGACATCTATCTCTCGTTCTATTACGGGGCGAAGATCGGCGTCCTGGGCCTGAACGGATCGGGCAAGAGCACGTTGCTGCGCATCATCGGCGGCGTGGACAAGGACTACATCGGCGAGATCACGATGGCGAAAGGCTACTCGGTCGGGCTGCTCGATCAGGAGCCGCAACTCGACAAGGGAAAGACGGTCCGGGAGATCGTCGAAGAGGGCCGGGCGGACGTCGTTGCCATCCTGCGGGAATATGAAGCCGTCAGCGCCCGGCTCGGCGAGAACCTCTCGCCGGACGAGATGGAGAAGCTGATCGACAAGCAGGCCCAGCTCCAGGAGAAGATCGAGGCGGTCAACGGCTGGGAGCTTGAGAACCAGCTCGACGTTGCGATGGACGCCCTGCGGTGCCCGCCGCCGGATGCGAAAATCGAAGTGCTCTCGGGCGGCGAGAAGCGGCGCGTGGCGCTGTGCCGGCTGTTGATCCAGGAGCCTGACATCCTCTTGCTGGACGAGCCCACGAATCATCTCGACGCCGAATCGGTGCAGTGGCTGGAACAGCATCTCCAGGAATACAAAGGGACGGTCATCGCCGTGACCCACGACCGCTACTTTCTCGACAACGTGGCCCGCTGGATTCTGGAGCTGGACCGCGGGCAGGGCATCCCGTTCGAGGGGAACTATTCCTCGTGGCTGGAGCAGAAGCAGGAGCGGCTGGCCAAGGAGGAAAAAACCGAGTCGAAGCGCCGGCAGACCCTGGCGCGCGAGCTGGAATGGATTCGCCTGTCGCCGAAGGGCCGCCATGCCAAGGGCAAGGCCCGCCTCGCGCGGTACGAGGAACTGCTCGGCGACGAGTCGGAAAAGCGCGCGGAGGATCTGGAAATCTACATCCCGCCGGGGCCCCGGCTGGGCGACGTGGTCGTGGACGCCAAGGATCTGAGCAAGGCGTACGGCGAGAAGGTGCTCTTCGAGAATCTCAGCTTCAGCCTGCCCCGCGGCGGCATCGTCGGCGTGATCGGGCCCAACGGCGCAGGCAAGACGACGCTGTTCAGGATGATCGTCGGCAAGGAGAAGCCGGATACAGGCTCGATCAAGGTCGGGGAGACGGTCACCACCGGGTACGTCGATCAGGACCGTACCCTCGACGACAAGAAGACGGTCTGGGAGGTCCTCTCGGACGGGCAGGACAAGATCAAGCTGGGAAAGATCGAGGTCAATTCACGGGCCTATTGCGGGCGGTTCAATTTCGGCGGCACGGAACAGCAGAAGAAGGTCGCGGACCTCTCGGGCGGGGAGCGCAACCGGGTGCACCTCGCGCGCATGCTGCGGGAAGGGGCGAATCTCCTGTTGCTCGACGAGCCGACCAACGATCTCGACGTGAACACCCTGCGGGCGCTGGAAGAAGGGCTCGAGCGGTTCGGCGGCTGCTGCATGGTGAGCAGCCACGACCGTTGGTTTCTCGACCGGATCGCCACCCACATCCTGGCGTTTGAGGGGGACAGCAAAGTCGTCTGGTTCGAAGGCAATTACAGTGACTACGAGGCTGACCGCAGGAAGCGATTAGGCAAAGAGGCCGATCAGCCCCACCGCATTCGCTACAGGAAACTGACGCGGTAGCCGAGCGATTCAGCATGCTGGTTCTATCACCGCGCCACCCTGACGTATTCGGTGCGGGAAAAGTAGACAGACATTTTTTCTGTCCCACATCGATTGTCCACAGTTACGGTGCCAGACACCTTGTGCGTAACTTGTTTCATGTTGTCGTCCAATGTCTTGTGGCCACCACTGAGGTCAAAGTATAGTATTACTTTCATGCCTATTCACGAAGAAAGAGGAGGGCAGTCATGAAGAAACTAGTTGTTAGTCTGACCATCACACTCTGTGGGGTTCTCGGCATTTTCCACTTTCCCGCACATGCTGAGAAGCCGGATACGGAAGGAGTCCTTAAGGTCACGGAACAGTTCTATACTGCCCTGAACGTCCTCTTTACAGGGAGTTCCGCTCCCATGGAGGAAGTTTGGTCTCACGCGGCCAATACCACCTACATGGGTCCTGCAGGCGGCGTTCGTCTCGGGTGGAGCCAGATACAGGCCGAGTGGAAGACGCAAGCCAGTTTGAAGCTTGGCGGCAAAGTGGAACCCAAGGACCTACACATGACCGTCGGGCACGATCTGGCCATCGTCAGTAATTACGAAGTAGGGGAAAACGTCGGGCTTGATGGTAAACCTCAGAAAGTTGAAATCCGTGCCACCAATCTCTTCCGTAAAGAGCACGGGAAGTGGAAAATGATCGGACATCACACGGACCTGCTTTCCTTTCTGCAGAAGTGATCGGCAGCGAATACGGGTTGTACTGCCCCACTTAATTTGCGGACAGTTTGTTGAACATTGGGAGAGCATCAATCAAGCCATCGCTAACCGCCCATCCACGGTACGGACACCGACAAGTACGGGCGCACCGTGGCTGAGGTGGCCCTGCCGGGAGCAGTAGCGGTGTCAGACACCCTGTGCATAACCCGGCTGGCTTTCGAGGTGATGCTTCGCTAGACTGAGGGCGTTTGTGCCGGGGTGGCGGAATTGGCAGACGCCCGGGACTTAAAATCCCGTGGCCCGAAAGGGCCGTGCGGGTTCGACCCCCGCCCCCGGTACCAAACAGAGCTAGCTCGACCCAGAGCTTCGATCAAATGCGACGGGATATTCGTCAGCGCGTCCGCATGAGCGCAATGAGGCATCGCAGGGCGCGGAGAAGTTTCGCCATACGGTCCGCGTAAAAGCTGTGCGGCGTCCCCCGCTCCTTCCACCCCTCACGCATGCCGGCCCTGATGCCGGGCATCGGCAGCATCGTCTCGGCGAGGAACCTCAACCGGTCCCCGAGATGCGGGATCATCCAGACCATCACGAGGCCCGAGAGGCCATCTAACGCCCGATCCTGTCGAAGGAATCGAACGAGCCTCCCGGCCACGCCGGCCGGCAGGGTATGTTTCACGCTGTCCCGGATTCCCTGCAGCAAGTCCGGCAGCAGGCCCTCGGCGTAGCCGGCAGCGCAGGCGAGCGGGAGCGCCAGGCCGAAGGCCTCGGCTCGTTGAAGCACGGCAGGCCATTGCGATCGGCGCGTGAGTTCAAGCATCAAGGCGGTCACGTCCAGCTTCCAGATCAGTCTCTCGTAATCATGCTTCAACAGATGCAGGGCATTGATCAGGAGACTGTCGCGCAGGCTGAGTTGGAGCAGATCCCCGCCGCCGGTGGGCAATGGGGTGGCTTCCGCCCAGACCTGCTCAACGTCAATCCGATGGAGTCGCGCGCGGCTTCGAATGCGGTCTTCATCGCCGAACCCGGTGTGAAGGTCGAGGTGAGCGGCGCCGTGGCTGTACAGATTGACGCCGCTCAGGCGGCGCTCGTACCCAAGTTCGAGCAACAGGGCGTGCGCTTGCGCCTGCTCCGCAGGGCGGACGCAGAGGTCGCAGTCATCCGAGGAGCGCATGCCGTCGTCCGGATAGAGCGTCCCCAGAAAGGTGAGCCCCCGCAGCACAATCGGCTGAAGACCCCGGCTCAGGAAGGCGGGCGCGAGGCGGGCGAGTTCCTCTCGCCAGAGCAGGTTGCGGGCGATGTTGCGACGGTAGCTCTCCCGTAACGTTTCTCGGACGGAGGCGGGACAGGCGCCGTCGCTGTCCCGGGGGGATGGAGAAAGATTGCCGTATGCCAGGCCGGCGACACCTTGTTGTCCGGCTTGGGCGGCAAGGTCGCGCCATTCCTCTTCGGTCGCCGGTGGGGGCACCGGCGGTGGCCGGCTCGGATCAAGATGACGGCTCGCCAGCCACCGGAGGAAGACGAGGGGGGGACGTCCGTTAGACGGGCGGCCCCAGCACTGTTTGGACGAAGTTCCGGATGAGCCTGGCATTCTCGCTCACGCTCCTTCCCATGGCCAATCGGACCGCGGGTACCTGCTCGGCCAAACGGCAGAGGGTTTCGAATTCCAGAGGCAGCCGTTCCTTGTTGATGCTCGAATGGGCGGCCAGCTCTTTCAGGAGGGCTGTCGGGGACAGGGGGCTCAGGTGTGCTTCTCTCCCGCGGCCTTGGGCGAGCACAATGGCGGCCGCGACAGGGGCCGGCTGTCCCCATCGGATAGTCGGGATGCGCCACGGGCGAACATACCGGTAGGGCCGCGTGCCGATACGGAATCGTAGAACGCTGCCGCGGTCATAGGGGAATTTCCCGCGAAACGCTCCCTCGAACTTGAGGGCTTTGGGGTAGGGGCGGCAGCATGCGTCGTTCAAGCTGATCACGGCGAGATCGTCGGTCCAATAGTGCCATCCGCTCTGAACGAGGTTGAGGGTCAGGGTGGATTTGCCGGCGCCCGACCGCCCCATCAAGAGAATCGGATGGCCGCTCGGTCCGGCCACCCCCGCATGGAGCCCCATGGCGTCCGTGAGCCGTTCTGCGATTACTTGGTGGATGACCCATTCCAAGTAAGGAATGAGGCTGTGCTTGCTTGTGCACAGCCAGACCCGGCCGTGAGCGGCCTCTTCAGTAATTTGGAATCCCCGTCCGTTTCGCTGCACGCAAAGCGTGACGGCCGGAGCGGAGTCTTCCTCTTGTTGGACAAAGCAGTCAAGCAACTCTTCGAGTCGCTCGGCGATACCGACGAACGTGTGGTCCTGGTAGAGGAGGCGCAGCCTGACGCTCTCGTAGGCCACCGTGGTGCACGGAACAGGCCCGGTCGAGCATCGGGCGACCGGCTGGTTCATTTCAGAATCTGCAGCTCGCGGAGCCGCTGGAGGCAGTCGAGAATGTCCCGGCGCATGGTCTGTTGGTCCCCGAGATAGCGGGACTGCAGTTCGGCGATGATTTCAGAAACGGTCCTAGTCCCGTCGCAAAGCTGCAGCACGGTGGCAGCCTGGGGATTCAGCGCGCAGGCTTCCTCTCGATCAGGGAGCAGGAGTACGGCTTCATCACGCAGGTAGCGGATGGAAAGCCCGGCCTGTATCGCCGGCCGGTCTTCTGGTGGGAGCGTGGCGGACACCTGCCCGTGACACCCTCAAGGCCGGGTGAGGGAGGGGGGGCATTCCCCACAAAGGTCCTTTGTCATGACCCCGAGGTGACACATTTATTCAAGATAGGGTTAAATTTTTGACCAGTCGGGCAGCTTAGCGTTGTCTGGTCATCGGCGAGAGCAAACGTGGTGATGAGGGGGGCGCTCCACAGCAGCAGGAGGCCGGTCGTCAGGACCCGCCTACGGCTCCACTCTCCGTCGGACTGCTCGGGAATGCGGGGTGTTTCATCCATCGCGGGACCTCCTGTCGTTTTTCCTGCTTGCAGGAGAAGCCGGAACCTCTTATATAGAACCACATGCGCGCGAATCTTGTCAAAGGAAAATGCTCGGACATGGTCCCGGTATCATCCCGGAGCCCGTGGATCTTGATCGTGGCCGGGATGAACCTGATCTTGGTGCAATACTGGACCATGCGGGAATATCTTATGGTCCTGGCCAGTTCGGAAGTGACGATCGTCCTGGTGGTCGCCTCGTTTTTGGCCAGTTGCTCGCTCGGCTATGCGCTTTCGCCCCGGTCGCTCCACCGCGCTCTGCCCTGGGCCTGTGCCCTCCTCTTTGTGGCGCACCTCTTCTTTCCCTGGCTGCTCAAGGAATTGGCGGCGATGATGTATCAGCGGAACATTCCGCACATCACTCCGCTGTTGTTGGGGGTCGGAATTCTGGTGATGGCCCCCCTCTACACCATCCTGCTTCCATATCTCATCGG
>Ga0163199_1001562_pt1 | contig 14286 bp, 14 predicted proteins | sample PL_2010_150m_FD_113537 | JGI IMG/M metagenome (GOLD analysis project Ga0163199, IMG submission 113537) | Freshwater microbial communities from Powell Lake, British Columbia, Canada to study Microbial Dark Matter (Phase II) - PL_2010_150m | ecosystem: Environmental > Aquatic > Freshwater > Lake ... | reverse complement strand
GCGACGATGCCCATCGCCCAGGTGCGCCGTTCCGCCGGGATCAACTTGCCCATCGCGGAAAACACCACGCTATAAGTGACGCCGCTCTGGGCGATGCCGATCAGCAAGCCGGCGCTGGCGGCGAAACCGCTACCGCTGCTAGCCCAGGCCATGCCGAGCAGGCCGAGGACATACAGCAGGCTGCCCGCCCACAGCACCCGGCGCGCGCCGTAGCGGTCGGCGAGCAGGCCGGCGAAAGGCTGGGCCGCGCCCCACAGCAGGTTTTGCAGGGCGATCGCCAGCGAGAATACCTCGCGGTTCCAGCCATGTTCGACGGTCATCGGCGTCAGGAACAGGCCGAAGGTGTGGCGTATGCCCATCGCCACGCAAACGATCAAGGCGGCGAAGAGCAGCACGGAAGCAAGCGGGCGGGGTGCGGAGGATGTCGTCATGGTGGCGGCAGGGGTAGGTTGAAAGGGCGGCTATGCCACGGCGAGCATGTCCAGGGTATCGTCGAGGATCAGGTGCAGGTGCTGCAGCGCGTCGCTGCCGAGCAGTCGTTGCATCTCCTGCTGAGCTTCGCGCCAGCGCGGCAGGGTGGCCATGAAGATATTGCGGCCGGCGGGCGTCAGGAACACGCTGCGACTGCGTGCGTCCTTGCCGGCGCCAAGCTCGATGTGGCCGGCGGCAATCAGCGGCTGCAGATTGCGGGTCAGCGTGGTCCGGTCCATCGCCAACTGGGCCGCCAGATCGGAAATCGACATGCCGTCGGCGCCGGCCAGCGTCGCCAGCAGGGAGAACTGGGTAATCCGCAGGCCGCTGGGCTGCAGATGCAGGTCATAGCGCTGGGTGATGCGGCGCGTCAGCTTGCGCAGCCGCAGGAAGGTGCAGCCGCGCGGCTTGGCGGGAGAGGGCGCTGCTGCGGTGGGCTGCTTGGACATGGCGTTCGGCTGGCGTTCGGCTTGACAAGAGAGGCGAGCCTGATTAGTGTATATGCACTCTTTAACTTTTGCAACGGAGATTCATGTGAGCAGCGAAAATGTCCGGGCACAGTGGCTGGCCGAGGAAGCCGAGATCCGCGCCCGCCTGGGGTCACCGGGGGTGGTGACGCTGGAACAGTTGCGGGCTTTGCCCGGGCTGGAATTCTTCGAGCGCATGGGACGCGGCGAGTTGCCGTGGGCGCCGATCGGTGAGGTGCTCGATTTCATCCCGGTCGAATGGAAGAAGGGAAGGGTGGTATTCCAGGGTACGCCCCGGAAGGCTTACTACAATCCCATCGGCAGCGTGCATGGCGGCTATGCCGCGACCCTGCTGGACTCCTGTCTTGGCTGCGCGGTGCATTCGACGCTGCCCGAACAGACCGGTTACACCACCGTCGAACTCAAGGTGAACTACATCCGTCCGCTGACCGAGGACACCGGGCCGGTGCGGGCCGAGGGCAAGGTGGTCAGCGTTGGCCGGCAGGTCGGCATCGCCGAGGGCCGCATCCATGACGCCAGCGGCAAGCTGTATGCCTTTGCGACGACCACCTGCCTGATATTTCCGATCTGAGCTGCCGGCGGGACGCAGCGCCTTATTTGTCGCCTTTCAGCAAGGACTTCAGGTTGGCGAACGGATGGTGAGTCGCCGGCCCCCCGGCGAGTTGGGAACCGGGACCTTCGGAGGACGGAGAACCACCGGCCGCCGCTTCGAGATAGCGGGAATGCTCGTTGTCGTGGCAATAGACGCATAGCAACTCCCAGTTGCTGCCGTCGATCGGGTTGTTGTCGTGATTGTGATCGCGGTGATGGACCGTCAGTTGCTGCAGGTTGGCGCGGGTGAACTCGCGGGTGCAGCGGCCGCAAACCCAGGGATAGATCTTCAGGGCCTGCTCGCGATAATCTTTTTCGCGCTTCTCCCGGTTGAGCCGGGCTTCGGCGACAATTCGATCCAGTTTGTCTGTCGACATCCCTTGTTCCTTCCCAACTAAAATGCCCCACCGCAAAACGAAGAAGAAACCATGGCGCTCAAAGCGACGATCTTCAAGGCCGACCTGCAAATCTCGGACATGGACAGAAACTATTTCCATGAGCATGCGCTGACCATCGCCCGCCATCCTTCGGAAAACGACGAGCGCATGATGGTGCGCATGCTAGCTTTCGCATTATATGCGGACGAAGCGCTGGCATTCGGCAAGGGGCTCTCCGCCGACGACGAGCCGGATCTCTGGCGGAAGGACTTGACCGGGGCCGTCGAGCTGTGGATCGATGTCGGCCTGCCCGACGAGAAGCGCATCCGCAAGGCCTGCGGCCGCGCGGCGCAAGTCGTCATCGTCAGCTATGGTGGCCGCGGCGCCGAACTCTGGTGGGCTCAGGTGGGCGCCCAACTGGAGCGCTTCCGGAACCTGGCGGTGATCAACCTGCCGCAAGCAGCCAGCCACGCGGTGGCGCGGCTGGTGACGCTCAGCCAGCGTAACATGCAGTTGCACTGCCTGATACAGGAAGAACATCTTTGGTTGACCAGCGGGGAAGAACGGGTGGAGATCGTGCCGGTGCGATTGAAAAACGCAGTGACCAAATGAACGAGGCACCGCATTTATCCCTTCCCCCGCTCTGGGGGAAGGTTAGGATGGGGGCGGAAAGCCGGCATGACCGACACGCTTCCGTTCTCCACCCCCATCCCGGCCTTCCCCCGTGCTAGGGGGAAGGAGAGGAATGGCGACAGCCGATCATTCTCAAGAAACTAATTCGTTGACGCTCCTCACCGGTCGTTAAACTGCTGGCGCGAGCCAGTGCGCGAGCCCTTGTAGGCACCCTTGCCTGGTGCGTCGGGGCGCGAGAACCCCGGGCGCCTTGGCGCAGTGGCGGGTTTGCCGAAACGGGTCTCGGTGCGCTGTCCGCCCTTGCCGGCACCCCAGCCTCCCGGCTTGCGCGGGCTGCTGGTGGAGGCGCTGCGCTTCGGTTCATGACCGGCAATTACTTCCACCGGGATCTGCTGCTTGGTGTAGCGCTCGATGTTACGCACGCTGAAATTCTCGGCGTGATTCACCAGTGAGATCGCCAGACCGTTGCGTCCGGCGCGTCCGGTGCGGCCGATGCGGTGCACATAATCCTCGGGTGACTTCGGCAGGTCGTAGTTGAACACGTGGGAGATGGTCGGCACGTCGATGCCGCGCGCGGCCACGTCGGTGGCCACCAACACGCGCACCTGGCCATTGCGCATCGCCGTCAGGGTGCGGTTGCGGGCGCCCTGTTGCATGTCGCCGTGCAGTGCGGCGGCGGCGAAACCAGCGATGTTGAGGCGGTCGGCAATCACGTCGGCGTCGCGCTTGGTGGCGGTGAACACCACGCACTGGTCGATGCTGACATCGCGCAGCAGGTAGTCGAGCAGGCGGTTCTTGTGCGACAAGTCATCGACGAAATGCAGGCGCTGCTGGATGTTCTCGTGCTTGGTGGACGATCCGGCGATCTTGACCACGTGCGCATTGCGCGTGATGCGTTGCGCCATCTGCCCGACCATGCCGTCCAGCGTCGCCGAGAACAGCATGGTCTGGCGGGTGGTCGGGGTGGCGGCGATGATCTTCTCGATGTCCTCGATGAAACCCATGTCGAGCATGCGGTCGGCTTCGTCGAGCACCAGCACTTCGAGATTGGAAAAATCGATCTTGCCGGATTGCATGTGGTCGATCAGCCGCCCCGGCGTCGCCACCAGGATCTGCGGATTGCGGGCCAGCAACTGCATCTGCTTGGGGTAGGGCATGCCGCCGAGGATGGCGACGGCCTTCACCTGGCGCAACTGGGCGCCGTATTTTTCGGTGGCGGCGGTGACTTGCAGCGCCAGTTCACGGGTCGGTGCCAGCACCAGCATGCGCGGTTGGGCCGGCTGGAAGCGTGGCCGGTGGCCGTGGGACAGCGCCGATTGGCGCGCCTGGTTGGGTGTCTTGCCGGCTCCCGGGGCGGCTGCGGCGGCGAAGCGATGGATCGCCGGCAGCACGAAAGCAGCGGTCTTGCCGGAACCGGTTTGCGACGATACCAGCAGGTCGCGCCCTTCCAGTGCGGCGGGGATGGCCAGCGCCTGGACCGGCGTGGGTTGGGTGTAGCCTGAATCTGCGAGTGCCTTGAGGATGGCCGGATTGAGGCCGAGTGTTTCAAAAGTCATGGTCTTCTTTCGTCAATAAGTCAGCGTGCCCACGGTGCCGAAGCACGCGAGCGGACGCATTCAAAATGCAACGCCAACCAACGAAATAGCCAACAGATACTCTGCGAGATTTCGGCACAAAAGCTTTTGCGCCGGGGCGGTGCTCAGGAAGCGGCACCAGGGGGCGGGAGGAGCTTAAGGTTGCTGCGTGACTGCTGCGGTTTGCGAAGCGCGTTTTCAACTACGGGTGGTTGCGGAGGGTTACTCATGGCAACGCACGGCGCGCATTGTACCTGCTGTTCGCTCAGGATGTGGAACTATTTTCACCGTCCACATAGTACCAGCGACCGTCTTCGCGGACGAAGCGGCTGACTTCATGCAGGCGCTGCGCACGTCCGCCGACTTTGTGGCGGGCGACGAATTCGACGATGGCGCCGTCCGCACCGTCCGGTTCATGCCGCTTGATTTCCAGGCCCAGCCACTTGACGGCGCTACCGGCGGCCTCCAGAACCAGCTGCGGCGGCCGCGTCGACGCATGCCAACTTGCCTGGATGTAAGCGTCCAGCTTCAATACATAGGCACTGTAGCGCGAACGCATCAAGGCTTCGGCATCGGCCGCGACGGTTCCCCCCTGATGAAGCGGCCCGCAGCAGTGCGCATACGGTCTGCCGCTGCCGCACGGGCATGGCGAGGGTGCGGCCTTCTTCATGGGTTCAATGCCTGCCCTGCTCTAGCGCGTAGGCGGCGCCGCCATCCTGCCCCAGGACTTTCACAAGGTAAGGCATGACCTGCTGCAAGGTGTCGTGCAGCGTCCACGGCGGATTGACCAGGAACATGCCGCTGCCGTGCATGCCGAAACCGTCCGCGGCCGGGGTTCTGACGGTGAGGCTCACATGCAGCCAGTTCTTCGCCGATGCCTCCGTCTGGACTTTGAGTTTCTCCGGTAACTGGCGGGACTTGAGGCTCTGCAGCTGGGGGTACCAGACCGCGAAACTGCCCGTGGCAAAGCGCTTCAGACCGTCGTCCAGGGCGTGCAGGACATGGCGGTAATCCTCCTTGTCCTCATAGGCAGGATCGATCAGGATCAATGCGCGGCGCGGTGGCGGCGGCAGCAGCGCCTTGAGACCGGCAAAGCCGTCGGATGCCGCGATGGCCACACGCTTGCCGGCGGCACGGAAATTCTGCTGCAGCAGCGGACTGTCGCTGCCGTGCAATTCGAACAGGCGCAAGCGATCCGGCGGGCGCAACAATTGGAAGGCGATCCACGGCGAACCGGGGTAGGCCCGCAACTTGCCGTCGGGATTCAGCGTGCGCACCAGGCCGACATATTCCGCCAATGGCGGCGGCAGATCGTCGCGCCGCCACAGCCGTCCGATGCCGTCCACATGCTCGGCGAGTTGCGTGGCATAGCCGGCATCCAGCGCATACAGTCCCGCCCCCGCATGGGTATCGATGACCCAGAAAGGCGCCTCCTTTTGGCACAGATGGCGGATCGATTGCACCAGCAGGAAATGCTTCAGCACATCGGCGTGATTGCCGGCGTGGAAGGCGTGGCGGTAGCTCAGCATGATGGAAGCCTGGGCGTTCTCAACCGGGTCATACCGAACGATCGGGCATTGCCGTGCCGCCGAAATTTCTCAATGCCAGAGCCAGCAGCGCCAGCGCGCAGAAGGCCATGCCGGCGATGAAGGTAAATTCGGCGCCCAGCGTGTCCCACAGGAGACCCGCCAAGGCGCTGGCGAGCAGCATCGCCAATCCGCTCATCAGGTTGAAAAACCCGTAAGCGGTGCCGCGCAGATCGGCCGGTGCGACGTCGGCCACCATGGTCGCCAGCAGTCCCTGGCTCATGCCCAGGTGCAGGCCCCACAGCGACACGCCGGCCCATACCCAGCCCCAGTGGTTGCCCAGCGCCAGCACTGCGTCGGCAGCGATCAGCAGCAGCACGCTCCAGGTGAGCAGGGTGGAGTGGCTCATCGAATCGGAGAGCTTGCCGAAGGGATAGGCGGCCAGCGCATACACCAGATTCATGGCTATCAGCACCAGCGGGATCAGGGCCAGCGGCAAGCCTCCCTGCTGCGCGCGCAGCACCAGGAAGGCTTCGCTGAAGCGCGCCAGGGTGAACAGTGCGCCGATCGCCACCACCCACCAGTAGGCGCGGCCGAGGCGCCGGAGGCTGTCGAGGCGGATTGGATTGACGCGCCGGCCGTCGCTGTGGCGCACCGGTTCCTGTACGCCGAACAGCAGCAGCCCGACGGCGAGGAAGCCCGGAATGGCGGCGAACCAGAACACCGCGCGAAAGTCGTTGGCCCATAGCAACATCAGCCCCATGGCCAGCAGCGGACCGAGAAAGGCACCGACGGTGTCGAGCGACTGGCGCAATCCGAACGCCGCGCCGCGCATTTCCGGCGGGGCGATGTCGGCCACCAGGGCATCGCGCGGCGCGCCGCGGATGCCTTTGCCGACCCGGTCCAGCAGCCGTGCCGTGATGACCACATCGAGCGTCGTCGCGATGGCGAAGAGGGGCTTGGAGCAGGCGCCCAGCCCGTAGCCGAACAGCGCCAGCGGCTTGCGCTTGCCCATGTAATCGCTGAGGGCGCCGGAGAACACCTTGACCATCAGCGCCGTGGCTTCCGCCGCACCCTCGATCAGGCCGATGACAAAGGCGCTGGCGCCCAGCACCGTCAGCATGAACACCGGCAGCAGGCTGTGGATCAGTTCCGACGACACATCCATCAGCAGGCTGACGAAGCCCAGCGCCCAGATGCCGGCGGGAATGCGGCGCTTCACGGCGGCGAGACTGCCAGCCCGCGCGTCAGGTGCCCAGGTAGTCGCTCTTGCCGATCTCGATGCCGTTGTGGCGCAGGATGTTGTAGGCTGTGGCGATATGGAAGTAGAAGTTCGGCAAGGCCCGGTTGATCATGAAATCCTGGCCCTTCAACTCGAGCTTCTTGTCGCGAATTTGCAGCGTGATGTCGCGTCCTTCGCTGCCGTCAACCTGTCCGGGCGGGACGCCGTCAATGAAGGCGATGGTCTTGGCAATGCGCGCCTGCAGGTCGGCGAAGCTGGTTTCGTCATCCTCGAACTTGGGGATGTCGACCCCGGCCAGCCGGGCAATGCAGCCCTTGGCGGTGTCGCTGGCAATCTGTACCTGCTTGATCAGCGGCAGCATGTCCGGGAACAGGCGGGCGTTGAGCAGCACGCCTTGATCGATCTTGCGGGCGTCGGCGTGGGCGGCGGCCTTGTTGAGTATCGCCGCCAGGTTGCCGAGCATGCGGCGGAAGGCGGGGGTCGATGCGGCATACATGGATAGGGTCATGGTCTTGTCCTTGAGTAGCATGATTGAAAAATTCCGGCAGACTAGCCGGAGAGAATACGCTATCTTTGCTGCGGGCTCGCGGCAACAGCGCCCCCATTCTAAATCCATCCCGAGTGATGCAAATGACCGAAACCGGCCCGAAACTGGACCCGCAGGATCTGCAGAACATCGCCGCGCTGACGCTGCGCCACTATGACCAGCGCGCCGAGGATTTCTGGCAGGGCACGCGCGACCACGATGTCGCGCAGAACATCGCGGCGCTGCTCGACCACATCGAGGGGCCGGCGCCTTTCCGGATCCTCGATTTCGGCTGCGGCCCGGGGCGCGACCTGAAAGTGTTCGCCGATCTCGGCCACATCGCCATCGGCCTGGAGGGCGCCGAGCGCTTTGCCGAGATGGCGCGCGGCTACAGCAGTTGCGAGGTGTGGCAGCAGGATTTCCTCAAGCTGGCCCTGCCTGGAGCGCATTTCGACGGGGTCTTCGCCAACGCCTCGCTGTTCCATGTCCCTGGCCAGGAGTTGCCGCGCGTGCTGCGGGAATTGCATGCCACACTGAAGCCGGGCGGAGTGCTGTTCTGTTCCAATCCGCGTGGCCGCGACGAGGAAGGCTGGAACGGCGGACGCTACGGTGCCTACCACGCGCCGGGTAGCTGGTTCAGTCGGGTGGCGGCGGCCGGTTTCGTCGAATTGACTCACTACTACCGGCCGCCCGGATTGCCGCGCGAACAACAACCCTGGCTGGCGAGCGTGTGGCGGCGGCCGGCCGTGTACCCTACTTCCTTGCGGGCAGCGGGATGCGGTTGAGATAGCTGCGTTCGATCTCGCTGGTGATCTTCCTGGCGGTAATTTGGACCAGACCGGCCTGGACTTTCGCCACCACCTGCGCATCCGTTTCCAGGGTACATCCCATCGAGACTTCGGTGTCATCGACGCGCAACACTTCCTCGGCGTCGACGCCGGCCTCCATCAGCCGGTACTCACCGAGGATGCGGCCGGAGGCCCACAGATCAAAGCGTCCGGATTCCAGCATCTTCGGCGCCAGGGTCTGCCGCGGAATATGCTCCGAGAGTATGCCCGGGTAGCGGGTGAGCAGAACGCTGGCGACGTCGTCGCGGGCGATGCCGACGGTATGGCCCTGGGCCATGACTTCCTTCATGCCGCCCGGTTTGAGGTGCCGCTGCTTCATGGCAAACAGGGAAATGCCGCCCTTGACGAATGGCCCGACCCACCTGAATTTCGGTTCGCGTTCCGCCGTCCGCCCAATGCCGATCAGGCAGGTGTTGGGATCCTTCAACCCCCTTGCGTAGGCTCGTGGCCATGGCAACTGCTCGAATTCGATGTTCACGGAAGTGCCTTCGACGGCGCGCAGCAGAATGTCTACCGCCAGCCCACGGAACGTGCCGCGGTCGTCCTGAAAGGCCAGCGGCGGATTATTGTCGGTGAGCACCCGCAACGTCACCTGAGCCATGGCGGGTTGCGCGCACCACGTCAGCAACAGCGCCAGCCAACAGGAACGAGAAACTCCAGTGGAGTTGGCCTTTATGCGGTTAATCATCGCCTGGGTCCCTTTCCAAGTCGACTGCCCCAAGCTCCGCGGGAAACATGGTCATCATCGCTTAGGGCTGTATGTCCAATCCCATCTTCTGCCGAATCCCCATGTCATCCCCGCAAATTGGTCTATCGGCATCTTCTTGAGTGAACGCGATTATCGTCTCTTCTGGGAACTCGGTCTCGCCCACAAATGCAAAAACGCCGATCGCTTGATTCCGACTGTATCAGACTGGCGCACTTGTGCTAAATTCCTCCCCTTTGAGGACTCCGCCGAAACTGGCTGGGATGCTTCCGGAATCAGACGGTTCCGGTTGGTGCATCGAACCAGCTTGCCGGACGGGGCGCGGCGCCAATACTGCCGCATAGCGAATTCATTGATTGCATACACCGGAGATTCAAATGACAAGTGTCCTGTTTTCCCCCATCAAGCTGCGCGAACTCAACTTGCCCAACCGGGTCGTGGTATCTCCGATGTGCCAGTACATCTCGGACGACGGCTGTTCCAATGACTGGCATCTGATGCACTACGGGCAATTCGCCATGGGTGCGGCCGGGCTGGTGATACAGGAAGCCACGCATGTCAGTGCCGAAGGACGTATCTCCTACAAATGTGCGGGCCTGTATACCGATGCCCAGGAAGTGGCGGTCAAGCGCGTGGTGGATTTCTGCAAGAAATTCGGCGCTGCAAAAATCGGTGTTCAACTGGCGCATTCCGGCAGGAAGGGCTCGACGCTGCCGCCGGCCCTCGGCGGACGCGCGCTGACGGCCGATGAGGGCGCCTGGAAAACCGTGGCGCCCTCGGCCTTGCCCTATGCCCCCGACTGGCATGTGCCGGTAGCCCTGGACCGGGCCGGGATGGACAAGGTCAAGGCGGACTTCGTCAGCGCCGTCAAGCGCGCGGAACGGGTCGGTTACGACCTGATCGAATTTCACGCCGGCCACGGCTACCTGATGCACGAGTTCCTCTCCCCACTTTCCAACAAGCGCAGCGATGACTACGGCGGCAGCGCCGAAAACCGCATGCGTTTCCCGCTCGAGGTGTTTGCCGCGATGCGCGCCGCCTGGCCGGCCGAAAAGCCGATGGGCATCCGGGTGTCGGCGGTCGACTGGGTGGAGGGCGGTCTGAGCATAGAGCAGACCGTGCAGTTCGCCAAGGAGCTGAAGAAGCTCGGCTGCGACTACGTCGATGTCTCCTCGGGCGCCCTCGATCCGGCGCAGCAGGTGCCGCTGGCGCCCGGCTACAACGTGCCCTTCGCCGCCCGGGTGAAGCAGGAAACGGGCATCGTTACGCGAGCGGTCGGCTTGATCACCGAGGCGAAACAGGCCGAACAGATCGTCGCGTCCGGCCAGGCCGACATGATCGCCATCGCCCGCGGTGCCATGTGGGATCCGCGCTGGGCCTGGCACGCCGCCCTCGAACTGGGCACCGAGGCGAACTATCCGCCGCGCGCGACGCCTTGCCTGCCGGCACTGCGGCCGCAGATCTTCGGCAATCTCAAGAAATGAGATCCCGCAACATGTGTCGCAACGAGTGCCCGCCGTTGGTTCTAGGGTACGAGTGCCCGCCGTTGGTTTCAGGGTATCCACGGCACATGGCCGGGCAGACGTAGACGCTCAACTGAGGAGGAGACCATGAAATACAACCGCCCGCATGCCACCGCCAATTGGGGCACCATGGCCAAGGACTGGGAGCGCGGCATCGATTACCAGCGCCTGATCCGCGAGCGTTTCGAGCGGGCCCAGGCCGCCGTCAAGGCGGCGGGACTGGGCGGGGTACTGTGTTTCAACGTCGATAACGTGCGCTACATCACCGGCACCCATATCGGCGAATGGGTCCGCGACAAGTTCGACCGTTACGCGCTGTGCCCGCGCGACGGCGAGCCCTATCTGTGGGATCCGGCACCTCCCGCCAAGCGCATCAGCAGTCCGTGGATCGCCGATCGTGTCGGCGCACCCGTCAGCAACATGCAGGGCGCCCTGCCGCCGACGATGAACGTGCAGGACGAATTTGCCCAGCAGATCAAGAAAATGCTGGTGCACTACGGCATAGCCAAAGAGCCGTTGGGCATAGACCTGCTGGAACTGCCGATGCTGCGCGCCCTGGAGAAAGCCGGGATCGAGGTGGTCGACGGCCAGCAGGCCATGCTCGATGCGCGCGAAATCAAGACCGCCGACGAGATCGAGATCCTCAAGATGGCCGCCGGCATGGTCGACGGCACCTACTACGACATCTGCAAGGCGATCCGCCCGGGCGTGCGCGAGAACGAACTGGTCGCCATCGCCCATGACCGGCTGTTCCGCATGGGCTCGGAGCGCGTCGAGTGCATCAACTCCGTGGCCGGCCCGCGCGGCACGCCGCACAGCCACACGTTTTCCGATCGCATGATCCAGCCGGGCGACATGATCTACCTGGACATCATGCATTCCTTCAACGGCTATCGCACCTGCTACTACCGTACCTTCGTCTGCGGCGAGCCCAACAAATACCAGATCGACGCCTACGACCTGGCGTCGAAGTGGATCAGCGCCTCGATCGACGCCATCCGCCCCGGCGCCACCGTCGACGACGTGGCCAATAGCTGGCCGCGCGCCGAGGAGTTCGGTTACCGCAACGAGGATGAGGCCTTCCTGCTGCAATACGGCCACGGCATCGGACTCTCACTGTGGGAGCGGCCGATCATCAGCCGGCGCTTCAGCGGACATAAATCGGTGCTGAAGGAAGGCATGGTCTTCGCCGTCGAAACCTGGAAGGGCGCCGAAGACGGCTCAGGCGCGGCGCGCATCGAGGAAGAGGTGGTGGTCACCAAGGACGGCTGTCAGGTGATCACCAATTTCCCCTCGGATCGCCTGATTTCCTGCGGCCTGCCGGGCTGCGACGTGTTCTGATGCGGATCCCGGTATCGCTGATCACCGGCTTCCTCGGCAGCGGCAAGACCACCTTGCTGAACCGTTTGTTGCGCGAGCCGGCGACAGCCAGGACTGCGGTGGTGGTGAATGAGTTCGGTGAGGTCGGTCTTGACCACGACCTGATCGAAGCCAGCGACGACAACGTCGTGCTGCTGGCGAATGGCTGCCTGTGCTGCGCCATGCGCGGCGACCTGGTGACCGCCCTGGACCGTCTGTATCGCGGTGGTCAGTCCGACACCGCCGCCGGATTCGAGCGCGTGGTGATCGAAACCAGCGGACTGGCGGATCCGTCGCCGGTGATCCAGTTGCTGCTCACCGAGCCGTCGCTGACCGCCCGTTATCGGCTCGAAGGCGTGGTGACCGTGGTCGACGCGGTGAATGGCGAGGCCACCCTCGACAACCACCTGGAGTCCGTCAAGCAGATTGCCGTCGCCGACCGGCTGTTGCTGACCAAGACCGACTTGCTGGGTTCTGGCGCGCAACTGGATGAATTGCGGGCGCGGATCAACGCCATCAATCCGGCGGCGCCGCAAATGGAAGGCGATGAAATTCTGAGGGCTCTCGGTGCCAGTTCAGCGCAGCGCGATGCCGAAGGCGGTAGCGAAGATTGGCTGCGCGCCGCAGCGTATGTCGCCGATGTATCGACGTTCGCCGTCAAGTCTCACGACCGGCGCTTCAGTTCCTTCTGTTACACGCGGGAAGAACCCATGTCGGAGTTCGCCTTGCAGTTGCTGATCGAGGCGATCGGGGAAAATCTCGGTCCGCAACTGCTGCGCATCAAGGGGCTGGTCAACGTGCTGGAACGCCCGGGAACGCCGGCCTTGATCCATGGCGCGCAGAAACTGCTGCATGGTGTCGAATGGCTGGCCGCATGGCCGAGCGACGACCGGCGCAGCCGCATCGTCTTCATTACCCTCGACGCCGGGCGGGAGATGGTCGAGGAGTTGGTCGCCTTCGCCGACCGCATCGCCGCCGATACCCAGAGAGCCCGCCAGCGGGCAAGCCAGGCCGAGCGCCTGTCCGCCTAGGCCGCACAAGATACCCAGGAAAGCAACGCATGCCGAAAATCATCAACCTCGCATACTCGGCACCCTGGCAGGAGATCCGCTCCACGCCCAAGGATTGGGACGGACTGGGTGCCGCAGCCTTGCTGCGGATGCTGCACCACCTGCAGGTGATCCGCGCCTTCGAGGAAGCGGTGCTGGAACTGGACGGGCAGGGCCTGGTCCATGGTCCGGCGCATTCGAGCATCGGCCAGGAAGGCGGGGCGGTCGGGGCGATGGCCGAACTGCATTCCGGGGACCAGATCACCGGTTCGCATCGCGGCCACCACCAGTTCCTCGCCAAAGGCCTGCGCCACATTGATCCGGCCGACTATGACCCGCGCAAGGAGCCGATCCCCGGCCAAGTGAAGGAGTTTCTCTACCGCACTCTGGCGGAGATCCTCGGCCTGGCCGACGGGTTCTGCAAGGGTCGCGGCGGCTCGATGCACCTGCGCTGGGTCGAAGCCGGCGCCATGGGCACCAATGCCATCGTCGGCGGCGGCGTGCCGATCGCCAACGGCCTGGCCTGGGCCAAGCGCTGGCAGGGGCAGGGACATGTGGCCTTCACTTTCTTCGGCGACGGCGCGGTGAATATCGGCTCGGTGCCCGAGTCGATGAATCTCGCGGCGCTGTGGAACCTGCCGATCTGTTTCTTCATCGAGAACAACGGCTACGCGGTAGCCACCACGGTGAGCGAGGAAACCCGCGAGACGCGCATGTCGTCGCGCGGCGCGGCCTACGGGATACCGGCGTTCCGGGTCGACGGCATGGACCCGGTGGCGGTGCGCATCGCCACGCTGAAGGCACTGGAAGTCATGCGCTCGGGCAAAGGTCCGACCATCATCGAGGCCGAGGTCTACCGCTTCTTCCACCACGGCGGCGGATTGCTCGGCAGCGCCTTCGGCTATCGCAGCAAGGAGGAAGAGGCGAAGTGGCGCGAGCGCGACCCGATCCTGCGCATCGCCAGGGAGATGATCGCGCGCAACTGGCTCACCGAGGACGAGAATGCGGCGATCCGCGGCAACGCCCAGCGTGCTGCGCGGGAAGCGCTGGAACGCCTCACCGAGATGGACGGGAACAAGCGCCGCATCATCCCCCGCCTGTGGCCCAAGCCGGAGTTCCGCGACGAAGGCTTGCGCGGGGATCTGTCGGAGTTTGCCGGTGCGCGTTTCGAGGAACTCGAGACCGCCAGTGCCGCAGTCGGCGAAGTCAAGTTCATCGATGTCGTCGCCCAGGTGATGGGGCGCAACATGGAAAAGGATGAGCGCATCTTCATCCTTGGCGAGGACATCCACCAGTTGAAGGGCGGCACCAATGGTGCCACCCGAGGACTGGCAGCGCGCTTCCCCGGCCGGGTGGTGCCGACGCCGATTTC
>Ga0163199_1001558_pt1 | contig 14300 bp, 14 predicted proteins | sample PL_2010_150m_FD_113537 | JGI IMG/M metagenome (GOLD analysis project Ga0163199, IMG submission 113537) | Freshwater microbial communities from Powell Lake, British Columbia, Canada to study Microbial Dark Matter (Phase II) - PL_2010_150m | ecosystem: Environmental > Aquatic > Freshwater > Lake ... | reverse complement strand
TGATCTCGCTGGGCGGCGTGGTCTACGCCTCTTCGGTGCGCGTCGGCGGCGACAAGTTCGACGAGGCGATCATCAACTACATTCGCCGCAACTACGGGATGTTGATCGGCGATGCGACCGCCGAGAACATCAAGAAAGAAATCGGTTCGGCATTCCCCGGTTCCGAAGTGCGCGAGATGGAAGTCAAGGGACGCAATCTGGCGGAAGGCATCCCGCGCAGCTTCACCATCTCCAGCAACGAAATCCTCGAGGCGCTGACCGAGCCGCTGAATTCCATCGTCAGTGCGGTCAAATCGGCGCTCGAGCAAACGCCGCCCGAACTGGGCGCGGACATCGCCGAGAAAGGCATGGTGCTGACCGGCGGCGGCGCGTTGTTGCGCGATATCGACCGTTTGCTGATGGAGGAAACCGGTTTGCCGGTGATCGTCGCCGACGATCCCCTGACCTGCGTGGTGCGCGGTTCCGGTCGTGCGCTCGAGGAAATGGACAAACTGGGTACCGTCTTCACCAATGACTGATGTAGGGCGGAAATACGCCAGCGGGCAGCAGCGCCAAGCGTCTTCCGCCGTTTCGCGCACAAAAGCCGGATAACGCTACACTTATCCGGCCCTACGCAGCTCGGTTAAATGGATCACCAATCTCCACCCTTTTTCAAGCGCGGCCCCAGTCCACTGGCGCGTTTTGCTTTTTTTGCCTCCTTGTCGGTCATGTTGATGGTGGCCGATGCCTACCAGAGTTATCTCGGGGTGTTGCGCCAGGCCGTCGCCGTGGTGGTCACCCCGTTGCAACGCCTCGCCAATTCGCCCTCGGTACTGGGCGATCGGATCAGCGATTTTTTCATTTCGCAGGCCTTTCTGCAAAAGGAAAACAGCCGCCTGCAACAGCAGGAATTGCAGCACGCCGCGCAGTTGCAGGGATTTCAGGCGATGCAGGCGGAGAATGCCTATCTGCGCAAGCTGCTCGAAGCCCGCAAACAGTCCGACCAGACCTTGCTGATGACGGAAATCCTCTATGCCGGGCGCGATCCTTTTGCGCACAAGATCATTGTCGACAAGGGCACCACCCACGGCATCTCGGCCGGCCAGCCGGTGGTGGACGATGTCGGCGTGATCGGCCAGGTAACCCGGGCTTATCCCTTCAGCAGCGAGGTGACGCTGTTGACCGACAAGGATCAGGCCATTCCGATTGAAATCGTGCGCAACGGTATGCGCGCCATCGCTTTCGGCCAGGGGCAGGACGGTACGCTGGGGTTGGCTTTCATGCCGATGAATGCGGACGTGCAACCAGGCGACACGGTGGTGACCTCGGGTATCGACGGCGTTTATCCGCCCGGCCTGCCGGTGGCGGTGGTGTCGAAGATCGAGCGCAACGCCGCGGTGGCGTTTGCGCGCATCGTCTGCACGCCCAGCGCCGGCGTCGGGTTGCATAAGCAGGTGTTGATCGTGACCAGCGACCGGCGCAAGGAATACGAATCCCAGGCCGCACCGCTGCTGGCGTCGCCGGCGAAGGTGGAGACGGCCAAGGGCAAGGGAAAGCGGAGAGGCGAAGGTGCACACTAATAACCACCAGCCCCGGCAGGAGTTGCTGAAGCCGGCGAGCGGCCAGTTCATGGCGCTCACCTTGTTTGTCGGCCTGATCTTGAATCTGTTGCCGTGGAGCGGGGCAGCACTGCTGCTGCGCCCGGATTTCCTGGCGATTACCCTGCTCTTCTGGAGTATCCGCGAACCGCTGCGCATGGGCATCGGCGTGGCGTGGCTGATGGGCTTGATGATCGACGTCGCGGACGGCGTGCTGTTTGGCCAGAATGCGCTGGCCTATTCGCTGGTGGTATTTATCGCCCTCTTGCTGCACCGCCGCATTTTGATGTTCACGCCGTGGCAGCAGACCTTCTATGTGCTGTTGCTGTTGCTGGCGCTGCAGGCGATGACGCTGCTGATCCGCCTTTCCACCGGGGTGGATTTCATCGGCATGAGCTATTTTTCCGCCAGTGTCAGCGGTGCACTGCTGTGGCCGTTGCTGACGCTGTTGCTGCAGTTGCCGCAGAAGGTCGAGCCGAAGCGTGATTAGCGGTCAGCGCACCGAGCTGAAGAACCATCAGCAGGAACTGTATTATTTCAGTATCCGCTTGGCCATGGGCGGGGTTTTCGTGTTGGTGTTGTTCGGTTTTTTGGTGGCGCGTTTCGTCTATTTGCAGGTGGTCGAACACGAGCATTACGAGACGCTCGCTGAAAACAACCGCATTTCGATCATCCCGGTGGTGCCGAATCGTGGTTTGATTCTCGACCGCAATGGGGTGATCCTGGCGCACAATTATTCCGCCTATACCCTGGAAATCACGCCCAGCAAGGCGGGCATCCTGGAAGAAACCATCAACGGCTTGGCGGAAATCATCGACATCGCGCCGCGCGATCGCAAGCGCTTCAAAAAGCTGCTGGAAGAGAGCCGTAATTTCGAGAGTCTGCCGATCCGTTCGCGCCTGAACGATGTCGAAGTGGCGAAATTCGCCGCCAACCGCTATCGCTTTCCTGGCGTAGAGATCAAGGCGCGCCTGTTCCGCCACTATCCCAAGGCGGAATTGGCCTCGCACGCCATCGGCCATATCGGGCGCATCAACGACGCCGACCTCGAAGCCCTGGAAGAAAACGACGATATGGCGAACTACAAGGGCAGCGACCATATCGGCAAGCTGGGGGTCGAACAGAAATACGAAAAGCATCTGCACGGCGAAACCGGCTTCCAGCAAGTCGAAACCGATGCCGGCGGGCGGGCGGTGCGGGTGCTGAGCCAGCGCCCGCCGATTTCCGGCAGCGATTTGTACCTGACGCTGGACAGCCGCCTGCAAGATGTCGCGGAAAAGGCCTTCGGCCAGTTTCGCGGCGCGCTGGTGGCGATCGAGCCGAAAACCGGCGAAGTGCTGGCCTTCGTCAGCAAGCCGGGCTTCGATCCCAACCTGTTTATCGACGGTATCGACCCGGTCAACTGGGATGCCCTGAACAATTCTCCCGACAAGCCGCTCAATAATCGCGCGCTACGCGGCCAGTATCCGCCCGGCTCGACCTTCAAGCCGTTCATGGCGCTGGCTGGGCTGGAGTTGGGCAAACGCAGCCCTTCCTATACCATTTCCGATCCCGGCTATTTCACCTTGCCCGGCAGCAGTCATCACTACCGCGACTGGAAAGTGGGCGGCCACGGCTCGGTGGATCTGCACAAATCCATCGTGATTTCGTGCGACACCTATTATTACGGACTGGCCAACGACCTCGGGCCGGATAATATCTTCAACTTCATCGGGCGCTTCGGCTTCGGCAAAAAAACCGGCATCGACATCGAAGGCGAGGTCTCCGGCCTGTTGCCGTCGCGCGAATGGAAAATGAAGCGTTACAAGCAGAAATGGTACGCCGGCGATACCATCAGCGTCGGCATCGGCCAGGGCTACAATCTCGCCACGCCGTTGCAGCTGGCCTATGCCACCGCGATCCTGGCGAACAAGGGCGTGGCGGTGCAGCCGCACTTGGTGCGCAGCATCCTCGATAACAAGAGCGGTCAGACCACCACCATGCCGCTACGGATTGCCGGCGGTCAGCCGTTCAAGGAGGAAAACCTGGAACGGGTGCGGCTGGCGATGATCGACGTGACGTTGCCGGGCGGCACCGCACCGCGCGTCGGCGTCGGTGCGCCTTATTCGGTGGCCGGCAAGTCCGGTACCGCGCAGGTGATAGCGATCAAGCAAAACGAGAAATACGTGGAAAGCCGGGTAGCGGAACGCCATCGCGACCACGCGCTGTTCATCGCCTATGCGCCGGCGGACGATCCCAAAATCGCGGTGGCCGTGATTGTCGAGAACGGCAGCCACGGCGGCTCGACGGCGGGGCCGGTGGCGCGTCAGGTGATCGATTATTACCTGCTCGGCAAGTTGCCCAAGGGGGTGGCGGCAACCGAGGAAGATGCCGCGGTCGAGGAGAGCGATCATGATTAGGCGTCTGTGGCTGCGTTTCGTGCAACACATCGACGTGCCGCTGCTGGTGGTGCTGTTGCCGCTGATGCTGGCCGGCCTGGCGGCGATATACAGCGCATCCGGGCAGGACCTCGGGATGGTGCTGCGGCAAATGGTCAATATGTCGGTCGCCTTGTTGCTGATGTGGGCGGTCGCCAATGTGCCGCCGCAGCATCTGGCCCGCTTTGCCTTGCCGATGTACGTGCTGGGCCTGCTGCTGCTGGTGGGGGTGGCGCTGTTCGGCGAAGTGAGCCACGGCGCGCGGCGCTGGCTGCATATCGGGGTGACGCGGATTCAGCCTTCCGAACTGATGAAGCTCGCGATTCCGCTGATGCTGGCGTGGTTCCTCGAGCGGCGTGAAAAAACCCTCAATATCAAGGATTTCGCCACTGCGGCGTTGATGTTGCTGCTGCCGGTGGGGTTGATTGTGAAACAGCCCGATCTCGGTACCGCCATTCTGATTCTGGCGTCGGGATTTTACGTGCTGTTCCTCGCCGGTTTGAGCTGGCGCATCATGCTGGCGCTGCTCCTGGCTGGGGTGGCGAGTGCGCCGGTGTTGTGGTCGGTACTGCACGATTACCAGCGCCAGCGCATCCTGACGCTGTTCGACCCGACCCAGGACCCGCTCGGCTCGGGTTACCACATCATCCAGTCGACCATCGCGCTGGGTTCCGGCGGCCCCTTCGGCAAGGGCTGGTTCAAGGGCTCGCAGGCGCATCTCGACTTTTTGCCCGAGCGCACCACGGATTTCATTTTCGCGGTATACGGGGAAGAATTCGGCTTGCTCGGCAACCTGCTGCTGCTGGTTTTATATCTGCTGGTGATCGGACGTGGCATGATTATCTCGATCAAGGCACCGACCTTGTTCAGCCGGTTGCTGGCGGGCAGCATCACGCTGACTTTTTTTACCTACGCTTTCGTCAACATGGGCATGGTCAGCGGTATCCTGCCGGTGGTCGGCGTGCCGTTGCCGTTGATCAGCTATGGCGGCACCTCGGTGGTGACCCTGTTGCTCGGTTTCGGGATGCTGATGAGCATTAATACACACAGGAAACTGGTTCAGACATGAAAACCCCTTCACTCCATCTGGCCGTGGTCGGCGGTTTCTCCATTTTGGCACTGGCCGGCTGTGCCGGTGCGCCGCATCCGGCGCCGGTAATTGATCGCCAAGGGCCGGTCAGCGTGCAGAAACCGGCTGCGCCGGAACGCAGCGTGACGAAATACGGCGGCGGTTATTACAAGGACGACGGGCCGGGCGACAATCCGCCAGCGAACCTGGATGCTATTCCCGATGCCGTGCCGCGCCTGGAACCGTTGCACCGCTTCGCCAACCGGCCCTACGTCGCGCTCGGCCAGGCCTATACCCCCGACACCGAACTGCGTTCCTACAAGGAAAGCGGCACGGCATCGTGGTACGGGCGGCGCTATCATGGGCAGCGCACCTCCAGCGGCGAGTCTTACGACATGTACGGGATGACGGCGGCGCATCGCACCTTGCCGATTCCCAGTTATGCCCGCGTCACCAATGTGGCGAGCAAGCGCTCGGTGGTGGTGCGCATCAACGACCGCGGTCCGTTCCATAGCGACCGGATGATCGACGTTTCCTACACGGCGGCCTACAAGCTGGGCATGTTGCAGGGTGGCAGCACCCAGGTGGAAGTTGAGGCGATCGACCCGCGCGGGCAGCCTGCGGTCGCGCCGCAAGCGACATTGCCGCGTCAGGCGGAGCCGCAGGCTGCCGCAGCGGCGATGACGACGGCGGCGGAAAATGGCCGAATTTACGTACAGCTCGGCGCTTTCGGCGTGCAAGACAACGCCGAGCAATTTCGCGGCAGGTTGAAGCTGGAACTGGCGCAACTCGCCGACAAATTGCAGGTCACTCCGGCAGACGGCATGTTCAAGGTGCGCACCGGCCCCTATGCCAGCCAAGCGGAAGCCACCCAAGCTGCCGCCGAGATTCGCAAGGCGCTGAATATCAACGCGGTGGTGATTTCCCGCTAGTGAGGTAAAATTTTGATCATGCGTAATTTATTCATATTGTTTGCCTTGCTGAGCCTGCCGGCGCTTGCCGCTGCTCCTCAACCGCCTGCCGTACCGGCAGTCGCCGCGCGCGGTTACATTCTGGTCGATTTCAACAGCGGGCAGACGCTGGCACAACAGAACGCCGGTGAACGTATGGAACCGGCTTCGCTGACCAAGCTGATGACCGCATACCTGACCTTCGCCGCGCTACGCCAGAACCATATCAGCCTCAAACAGACCCTGCCGGTATCCGAGCACGCCTGGCGTGCAGAAGGGTCGCGGATGTTCATCCAGCCCAATGCACCGGTGGTGGTGGAAGACTTGATTCGCGGCATGATCGTGCAATCCGGCAACGATGCCTGCATCGCGCTGGCCGAAGGGATTGCCGGCAGTGAAGAGGCCTTCGTCGTGCGGATGAACGAACAGGCGCAAAAACTCGGCATGAAAAACACCCATTTCATGAACGTGACCGGTCTGCCCCATCCGCAGCACTACACCACCGCTGCCGACCTGAGCCTGCTGGCGCGCGCGATCATCCGCGATTTTCCAGAGTATTACCCGTACTATTCGATCAAGGAATTCAAGTACAACAACATCAGCCAACCGAATCGCAACCGCCTGCTGTGGCTCGACCCGACCGTGGACGGGGTGAAAACCGGCCATACCGAGAGTGCCGGTTTCTGCCTGATCGCTTCCGGCAAGCGCGACACCCGCCGCTTGATCTCGGTGGTGCTGGGCACAACGTCGGAAGGCGCGCGCGCAACGGAAAGCCAAAAATTGCTCAATTACGGCTTCCAGTTTTACGAGACCCATCGCCTCTACGAAAAAGGCCAGGCCGTGGCGACCCTGCCGGTGTGGAAGGGCAGCGAGAACCTGCTGAAAGCCGGCGCAGACCGGGATGTCTACATCTCCTTGCCCAAGGGACAGTATCCCTTCCTGAAGGCGGTGATGGTCAGCAAGCAACCTTTGCTGGCGCCGTTGTCGGCCGGCCAGGCGGTCGGCGCGATCAAGCTGACCATGGAAGGCAAGCCGTTTGCCGAATTTCCGCTGGTTGCGCTGGAAGAAGTGCCGGTCGCCAATATTTTTAAACGTAGCTGGGATGGCATCAAGCTGTTGCTCAAATGATCTACCTGAATGGCCAATTTCTGCCGATCGAGGAAGCCCGAATTTCGGTGCTCGACCGCGGTTTCATCTTCGGCGACGGCGTCTACGAATACATTCCGGTGTATTCGCGTCGCCCGTTCCGCCTCGCCGAACACCTGGCGCGCCTGCAATATAGCCTGGACGGTATCCGGCTAGCCAACCCGCATAGCGTAGCCGAATGGACGCAGCTGCTCGAAGAATTGGTCGAACGCAATCCCGGCGACGACCTGTCGCTTTACCTGCATATCACCCGCGGCGTGGCGCCGCGAGACCATCCGTTTCCCCAAGGGGTCGCGCCGACCGTATTCATGATGGCTACGCCGCTGATTCCGCCGGGGGCAGAATGGGTGGCCAGCGGCGTCGCCGCAGTGACCGCAACGGACAACCGCTGGTTGCGCTGCGACATCAAGGCGATTTCCTTATTGCCCAATGTGCTGCTGCGCCAACTGGCGGTGGATGCGGGGGCGGCGGAAACCATCCTGCTGCGCGACGGTTTCTTGAGCGAAGGAACGGCCACCAGTATTTTCGTGGTGCGCGACGACCAACTGCTGGCGCCGCCGAAAGGTCCGCTGATCCTGCCCGGTATTACCTACGATGTGATGCTGGAACTGGCCGCCGCCAACGGTATCGCCAGCCAGGTGCGCGAAATCTCGGAATTCGAGATCCGCAGCGCGCAGGAGTTGTGGCTCACTTCCTCAGCCAAGGAAGTGCTGGCGATCACCACGCTGGACGGGCGTCCGGTCGGCAGCGGCGCGCCCGGCCCGGTATTCCGCAAGATGTATGGGCTGTATCAGACCTTTAAACGCGACATCATGCGGACAAAACCATGAACGAAGAGACTTCGCTGCTCGAGTTTCCCTGCGATTTTCCCATCAAGATCATGGGCGAAACCCAGGACGGCTTTGCCAATGCCATCCTCGCCCTGATCATTCGCCATGCCCCGGATTTCGATGCGGCGACCATGGAAATCCGCGCCAGCAAGGGCGGACGCTATCTGTCGCTGACCTGCACCATACGCGCCACCTCGCAGCAGCAGCTGGACGATATATACCGGGAGATTACCAGCCACCCGATGGTGGTGATGGCGCTGTGAGTTTTGTCGTCAGGCGGCTGGGGCTGGTGGACTATCTGCCGACCTGGCAGGCCATGCGCGATTTTACCGCCCAGCGCGATGCGGAAACCCCGGACGAGTTGTGGCTGTTGCAGCACCCGCCGGTTTACACGCTGGGACTGGCCGGCAAGCCCGAACATTTGTTGCGCGACAGCGGGATTCCGCTGGTCAAGACCGACCGGGGCGGGCAGATTACTTACCATGGGCCAGGCCAGATAGTCGCATACCTGCTGCTCGACGTGCAGCGGCGCGGCATCGGCGTGAAAGAGCTGGTGCGGCGCATGGAGCAGGCGGTGATCGACCTGCTGGCGGATTACGGAGTCGTCGCCGAGCGACGCGAAAAAGCCCCGGGGGTTTACGTGAACGGCGCAAAAATCGCCGCACTCGGCCTGAAAGTGAAAAACAGCGGCAGCTACCATGGGCTGGCGCTCAACGTCGATATGGACTTGACCCCGTACGCGGCGATCAACCCCTGCGGCTACGCGGGGCTACGGGTCACGCAAACCCGCGATGTAGGGATCGCCGACAATATTGCGACACTGACCGACACGCTGGCGCAATACCTCACCGATAATTTGCAAGCCACGGCCAAATAAGGGAGCAATCATGGCAGCCAAACCGGGCGAACGAAAGCTGCAAATCCTGCAAGTGCTCGCGCAAATGCTGGAAAAGCCGCACAACGAAAAAATCACCACCGCTGCACTCGCCGCCCAGCTCGAGGTTTCCGAAGCGGCGCTCTACCGCCATTTTGCCAGCAAGGCGCAGATGTTCGAGGGGTTGATCGAATTCATCGAACAGACCTTGTTCGGCCTGATCAACAAGATCAGCGTCGAGGAACAACTCGGCGTCAAGCAGGTCGAGGCGATCCTGACTCTGTTGCTGGGCTTTGCCCAGAAGAATCCGGGCATGACGCGGGTGTTGATCGGCGATGCGCTGGTGCATGAAAACGACCGCCTCCAGATGCGCATCAACCAGCTTCACGATCGTATCGAGACCACCTTGAAACAGTCGTTGCGCATTGCCGTCAGTCAGGACGAATTGGCGGCGACGCTCGATGTCGCCGCCAAGGCCAACCTGCTGCTGGCTTACGTCGTCGGGCGCTGGCACCAGTTTGCCAAGAGTGGCTTCAAGCGCGCTCCCAAGGAGTTTTGGGAAGCGCAGTGGCCGGGGATGCTGGCCTGATGTAGGGCGCTACAGCTGGAATATTTCTCCGCGCATCAATCGACGAAACGGACGCCCGTGAACCTGCTGGGCGATTTCCGCCAGCATTTCCTCTTCCCGTCCGCTTTCCATGTGGGCGATCAATACTTCCACCGGTTTTGCCAAGCGCTGCAACCCCTGAGCCAGCAACACGGGCGTCATGTGGCCGGATCTTTCGGCAATCGCCGCGTGGGCGTTGAGGAAAGTGCATTCGATCATCAGGTGCTTTAATTCGGGAAGGTGATCGAGGGCAGCCCAGAAGCGTTCGTCCAGCGTGGTGTCGCCGCTATACACAAAAGCGCCGCCGCCGCTGTCCATTTGATAGCCTACGCCCGGTACCGAATGGCGGGCCGGGAGCGGGGTGATCTGCCGTACCCCGAGCGCCACCGGGGTGCCCACCGCAATCGGCGAGTAGCGGAAATAGGGGGCGTCAGGGCTGGGAATTGCGCTGTAATCCGGCCACAGCCGCCCGTCGAAGACGCATTCGCGCAGCGCGCCTATGGTTTCCGGCAAGGCATGGACCGTGACTGGTACGCTGCGGTGTTCCGCCGCAGCGTCGATCAGCATCGGCAGCAGGGCGATATGGTCGAGGTGGGAATGGGTGAGAAAAATATGGTCGATGCGCACGATTTCGTCCAACGCCAAATCGCCCGCGCCGGAGCCGGCGTCGATCAGGATGTCGTCGTCCACTTGCAGCGAAACGGTGCGGCGCTCGCCGCCGAGACCGCCGTCGCAGCCGAGTATGCGGATCTTCATGCGCACACCGGACAGGCCGGGTCCTTAACCAGGCGAATGTTGCGCCACACCATGCGCAAGCCGTCGAGCAGCAGCAGGCGCCCGGCCAGCGATTCGCCCACGCCGGCCAGCAGTTTGAGCGCCTCGGCGGCCTGTACCGAACCGATGATGCCCACCAGCGGCGCAAACACGCCCAGCGTCGCACAGCGCTCGTCTTCCTGGTCGGCGAATTCGGGAAACAGGCAGTGATAGCAGGGGCTGCTCGCCATCCTGAAATCGAATACCGCCACTTGCCCATCGAAGCGCACCGCGGCACCGGAGACCAGCGGTTTTTTCAGGCGCGCGCAGACCCGGTTGACGGCGTGGCGGGTGGCGAAATTATCGCTGGCATCGAGTACCACGTCAGCGTCTGCCGCGAGCAACTCCAGATCTTCTTCCGCCAGGCGCTTGTCGACGGCGGTTACCACAATTTCAGGATTGATTTCGGCCAGCGTGCGCTCGGCGGAAACGGCTTTATTCATGCCGATGCGACGGGTGGAGTGGACGATCTGGCGCTGCAGGTTGGTGAGGTCGACGCTGTCGCCATCGCAGAGGGTGAGCTTGCCGACCCCGGCAGAGGCCAGGTAGAGCGCGACCGGGGAGCCGAGTCCGCCGGCGCCGACGACCAGCGCCCGCGCCCGTAAAAACTTTTCCTGCCCCTCGATGCCGATTTGCGGCAGCAGGATATGGCGGCTATAGCGCAGGAGCTGCCCGTCGTTCATCGAGCGGCTACCGGCCCTGGATGATTTGTAGCCCCTTCAGCAGGTTCAGTGCCTGATTCAGCTGGTAGTCGTTTTTCGACACCAATTCGAGCGGTGTTCCCGGTTTGTCTTCTTTTTCGATGCTGGCGCCGGGTTTACTATCCTTGGGCTTGGGTATTGCCTTGGTGGGGGCGGGCAGCTTGATCGGCGCAGCATCCGGCTTGGTGTCCCCCTCCTTGTTGCCGTTGCTCAAGTGGCGGTCGAGGTCGGCTTCGCGCAGGTGCATACCCGGCTCCACGCCGCTGACGGTGGCATCGTCCACGATGATGTCGGGCGTGATGCCCTTGGCCTGGATCGAGCGGCCGCTGGGGGTAAAGTAGCGGGCGGTAGTCAACTTGATCGCGGTGTTGTTGCCCAGCGGCAGCACGGTTTGCACCGAACCCTTGCCGAAGGACTGGGTACCCATGATGATGGCGCGTTTGTGGTCTTGCAGCGCGCCGGCGACGATTTCCGAGGCGGAAGCCGAACCGCCGTTGACCAGCACCACCATCGGCACTTTCTTGACGCCGGCTGGCAAAGTCTTGAGGAAATCTTCCTTGCCCAGGCCATGCAGATAGTTCTCCTTGCTGGCGGTCAGGCGCATCTTGGCGTCCTCGGTGCGTCCGTCGGTATAAGTGACCAGCGCATCCTTGGGCAGGAAGGCGGCGGCCACGCCGACTGCGCCGTTCAGCAGTCCGCCCGGGTCGTTGCGCAGGTCGAGTACCAAGCCTTTGAGCGGTTCCTTGCTCTGCTTGTAAAGGCTTTCCACGGCCTTGGCGAGGTTTTCCCCGGTGTGCTCCTGGAACTGGGTGACGCGGATGTAGCCGTAGCCTTCTTCCGCCAATTTCGATTTGACGCTTTGAATCTTGATCACGGCACGTGCCAGCGTGAAGGTCAGCGGCTTGCCTTCGCCCTTGCGCACCACGGTCAAGGTGATCTTGGTGCCGGGTTTGCCGCGCATCCGTTTGACCGCATCGTTGAGCGACAACCCTTTGACCGGCGTGTCGTCGAGCTTGATGATCAGGTCGCCGCTTTTCAGGCCGGCCTGGAATGCCGGGGTGTCCTCGATCGGCGACACCACCTTGACGAAGCCGTCTTCCATGCTGACTTCGATCCCCAGGCCGCCGAATTCCCCTTGCGTGCCGACTTGCAGATCCTTGAAGGAATCGGCGTCGAGGTAGGCCGAGTGCGGGTCGAGGCCGGACAACATGCCGTTGATCGCTTCGGTGATGAGCTTTTTATCTTCCACCGGCTCGACATAATCGCTCTTGATCTTGCTGAAGACTTCGGTGAAAGCGCGCAGTTCGTCTATGGGCAATGGCGCGGCGGCTCCGACGGTCTTATCGGCAACCGCCGAAAAGTTCAGGCTGATCATGATGCCGGCCAGTGCGCCGAAAAGGATCAGTCCAATATGATGCAATTTGCCGCGCATTTCCATCTCCAAAATGTTGCTATTTAAGGCTGACCCAGGTCAGCGGGTTGAACGGTTTGCTCTGATAACGCAGCTCGAAGTATAAACCGGATTCCGGGATTCCGCCGCTATTTCCCACGCTGGCGACGGTGTCGCCGGCCTTCACGTTTTCCCCGGCCTGCTTGTATAAAGTTTCGTTGTTGCCGTACAAGCTCATGAAGCTGCCGCCGTGGTCGATGATCACGATGTTGCCGAAACCGCGCAGCCAGTCCGAGAAAACCACTTGCCCGCCCGCCACCGCCTTGACCGCCTGACCGGCGGCGGAACGGATGAAAAGTCCCTTCCAGGTTACGCCGCCATCTTCACGTGGACTGCCGAAGCGGCCGGCAAGTTCCCCTTTTATCGGCAAATGCAGCTTGCCCTTTAACTGGCGGAACGGGCTATCGGAATCGTCGGGCGCGGGAACGGTGGTGTTGAGCACCATTTCGGCGGGTTTCCGGCCGCGCGGTGGTTTGGCTTCCTTGACGGTTTTTGCTTCCTTCGCTGCTTTGGCCGCCGCCAGTCGGTTCAATTTCTCGATTAACTGGGTCAATCGTTTTTCGTCGTTTTGCAGTTTGCCGATTTCATGGCGCTGGGCGGCGATCTTCTGGCTGAGCCGCGCCAGCAGCGCTTTGCGCGCGCCCTGTTCCTTTTCCAGCTGCTTCTTTTGTGCCGCCTGTTCGGCCTTGATGCGCGCCAATTCGGCGGCTTTTCTCTTTTCGCTTTCGGTGAGTTCGTTGAGGTGTTTGAGATTGCCGCGCAAGCTGAGAATCAGTGCGGCGCGCGCGCGCGAAATATCGGCGTAATAGCGCAGGTGGCGCGCCAACTGGTTGGGATCTTGCTGGCTGAGCAGGATTTCCAGGTAATCGTGCTGGCCGTGCAGATACAACTGGGTGAGCAGCTTGCCCAGTTGCGCCTGCTGCTCGACAATGCTGGCCTTGGTCTTGCCGCTGTCCTGCTGGAGGCGGGAAACCTCGCCGTTGGCTTCCTGCTGCTGTTGCGACAGCTCATAAAGCTTGCGGTTGGCGCCGCTGATGGCTTGTTCCGAATGCTTTAGCGCGTCGCTGGTGTCGACCTTGGCGCCTTCGGCGCTTTCCACTTCCTGCTGCAGCGACTTGATGCGGTCGCGCAGTTCGCTGAGTTCGCCCTTGGGCGACGCGGCGGGCGCGGCCAGCGCCGGCAGTGCGCAAAATGCCGCCAGCAGCGCGCAGCGCCTAACGGTCATGGCGAATCGCCGCCCGCAATAATGAAACGTCAATTCGCCATGACCGTTTCCCTCACCCCGGCCCTCTCCCGCCTGCGGGAGAGGGGGACGAGGTCTCGCTTCGCGAGTTTCATGTTAGACATTGCGCTCAGTCGAACTCGATCAGCGAGTTGCCGGTCATTTCCGGCGGCTGCGGCAGCCCCATCATTTTCAGCAGGCTGGGTGCCACGTCCTTGAGCGCGCCCCCTTCGGCCAGTTGCGCCGGGCGGCCGACGTAGAGGAACGGCACGTCGAAAGTGGTGTGGGCGGTGTGCGGCGCCCCGGTGATTTCGTCGAGCATCTTTTCGGCATTGCCGTGGTCGGCGGTGATCAGCACTTCGCCGCCGATCTCGCGCATCGCGCTCACCACTCGTCCGACGCATTCGTCCAGCACTTCGACCGCCTGAACTGCTGCGGAGATGATGCCGGTGTGGCCGACCATGTCGCCGTTGGCGTAGTTGCACACGATGGCGTCGTACTTGCGGCTGCGGATGGCTTCCACCAGCTTGTCGGTGACTTCGCGGGCGCTCATTTCCGGTTGCAGATCGTAGGTGGCGACGTGCGGCGATTGCACCAGGATGCGTTCTTCGCCGGCAACCGGCGCTTCCACCCCGCCGTTGAAG
>Ga0163199_1001557_pt1 | contig 14300 bp, 14 predicted proteins | sample PL_2010_150m_FD_113537 | JGI IMG/M metagenome (GOLD analysis project Ga0163199, IMG submission 113537) | Freshwater microbial communities from Powell Lake, British Columbia, Canada to study Microbial Dark Matter (Phase II) - PL_2010_150m | ecosystem: Environmental > Aquatic > Freshwater > Lake ... | reverse complement strand
GTGATGGACGACCTGCGCGCATTCCGCGTTCCCGTGCTGATCCTGTCGGGCGGGGAACCGTTGTTGCGTCCTGACATTTTCGAGATCGCCGCGCGCGCCAAGGCGATGGGCTTCTACGTCGGCCTGTCGACCAACGGCACCCTGATCGACGCAGCCAATATCGACCGGATCGCCGCCGCGCAATTCGACTATGTCGGCATCAGCCTGGACGGCATTGCCGCAACCCACGACAGGTTCCGCCGCCTGCAAGGGGCTTTCGACCGCTCGCTGGCCGGAATCCGCCTGTGCCGCGATCTCGCCCTGAAGATCGGCGTGCGCTTCACCATGACCCAGGACAACGCCCACGATTTGCCGGCACTGCTCAGGCTGGTCGAGGACGAAGGCATTGACCGGTTCTATTTCTCGCACCTCAATTACGCCGGGCGCGGCAACAAGAACCGCAAGGACGATGCCCACTACCGGATGACGCGCGAGGCGATGGACCTGTTGTTCGACACCTGTTGGGAATATCAACAGCGGGGGCTGCACAAGGAATTCACCACCGGCAACAACGATGCCGACGGCGTATACCTGCTGCACTGGGTGAAGCGGAACTTCCCGGCGCAGGCGCAGCAAATCCGTGCCAGGCTCGCCCAGTGGGGCGGCAACTCGTCCGGCGTGAACGTCGCGAACATCGACAACCTGGGCAACGTCCATCCCGACACAATGTGGTGGCACTATAATCTCGGCAACGTGCGCCAGCGGCCGTTTTCGGCGATCTGGCAGGACACCTCCGACCCGGTCATGGCCGGGCTCAAGGCGAATCCCCGCACCGTCAAGGGACGCTGCGGTGCCTGCAGTCAGTTCGACATCTGCGGCGGCAACACCCGCGTGCGGGCCCAGCAGACCACCGGCGACCCGTGGGCGGAGGATCCGGGCTGCTACCTGACCGACGAGGAAATTGGAATTTCATGAGTCCGGGAGCCCTGGTATGCGGAATGCTGATGCTCGTTTGTGCGCCAGGCGTGGCGGCCGATCCGGCGCAAAATTTCCAGCAACATTGCGCGGCTTGCCACGGCGTTGACCGCCTCGGCATCATGGGGCCGGCCCTGCTGCCGGAGAGCCTGGAGCGCCTGCGGAAACCGGAAGCGCTGAAGACCATTCGGGAGGGACGCGTCGCCACGCAGATGGCCGGGTTCGCCGGAAAACTCCCCGACGCCGAAATTGCGGCCCTCGCCGACTGGATCTACACACCCGTGACCCCGCGTCCAGTGTGGGGCGAGCAGCAGATCACGGCATCGCGCATCGTGCAGCATGCACCCGGCACGCTGCCGAACAAGCCGGCCTATGCTGCCGATCCGATGAACCTGTTCATCGTCGTCGAAGCCGGCGACCACCATGCCAGCATCCTCGACGGCGACAAGCTCGAACCCATCCATCGTTTCCAGACGCGCTACGCCTTGCACGGCGGGCCGAAGTTCACGCCGGACGGGCGTTACGTCTTCTTCGCCTCGCGTGACGGCTGGGTCAGCAAGTTCGACCTGTGGAACCTCAAGACCGTGACTGAGGTTCGCGCCGGCATCAACACCCGCAATCTCGCCGTCTCGGCCGACGGCAAGTGGGTAATGGTGGCCAACTACCTGCCGCACACGCTGGCGCTGCTCGACGCCGAGTTGAACCTGGTCAAGCTGCTGCCGGCGCAGTCGCTCGACGGGAAACTAAGCTCGCGCGTCTCCGCCGTCTACGATGCGGCACCGCGCCGCAGTTTCGTCGCGGCCATGAAGGACATCCCGGAAATCTGGGAGATTTCCTACGACCCGAAGGCTGCGCCCATCTACAACGGCCTGGTGCATGATTACAAGATGGGCGAAGGCCTTTCCGTGGCGGGCTTTCTCAATCCGCGCCGCACGCCGCTCGAGTCGGTACTCGACGACTTCTTCTTCGACCCGTCCTATGCCAATGTGATGGGTGCCTCGCGCGAGGGAAGGGGGCAGGTGGTGAATCTCGACGTGCGGCGCAAGATCGCCGACCTCGACCTGCCCGGCATGCCGCATCTTGGTTCGGGCATCACCTGGGACTGGCGCGGCCGCGAGGTGATGGCGACGCCGAATCTCAAGGAAGGTGTCGTCAGCGTGATCGACATGAAGACCTGGAAAACGCTGAAGAGCATTCCCACCCTCGGCCCGGGATTCTTCATGCGCAGCCACGAGGCGACGCGCTATGCCTGGGTCGATTCGATGATGTCGAAGGACAAGGATACGTTGCAGGTCATCGACAAGACGACCCTGGAGAAGGTTGCCGAAGTGAAGGTGGCGCCGGGCAGGACACTCGCCCACATCGAATTCACCCGCGATGGGAAATACGCCCTGGCCAGCCTCTGGGAGCGCCTGGCGGACGGTGGCGCGGTCGTGGTGTTCGACGCGGAGACTTTCAAGGAGGTGAAGCGCATACCGATGGACAAGCCGGTCGGCAAGTACAACCTGCACAACAAGATCACCCGCTCGACTGGAACCAGCCACTGACTTGCCCGAGTGGATGGCCCTGGCGACCACTTTGCGATCCGGACTCGAGCTCCGAGGGGTTACTTCACCGGTATTTGCACCCACGCTTCCAGGCCGCCGCCGGTTCGTGGCGCGATCGAAATCGCCCAGCCATGGGTGTCGGCGAGCTGCCGCACGATGGCCAGCCCAAGTCCGGCTCCGCCGGTGAGGCGATTGCGCGAGGTTTCGACCCGATGGAACGGTTGAAAGACGGCATGCAGCTGGTCTGCGGGAATCCCCGGGCCCCGGTCGAGGATGCCGATGCTGACCGACTCGTCGCGAACTTCCGCGCAAAGTTCAACCTGCGCAGGGCCGGCGTAACGCAGCGCATTGTCGACGAGATTTCCGACGACCCGCCGCAGCGCCGAAGGCGACGCCATGAATTTGTAGCCGTCCGGCACCGCGGTCACCCGCAGCTTGTCGGGAGGCATTCCGGCGACCAGGTCGTGCAGCATGCCGGAAAGGTCGATCTCGCTGACAGCCTCCGGCCGCAGGTCCCGGGCGAGGTCCAGAACCCGGGCGATCAGGCCGTCCATCTCCTCGATGTCCGCCTCCAGGCGCGCGATCAGGCGGGGCGTGGGTTGCTCCGACAGTAGCGCCAGGGCCAGGCGCATGCGCGCCATCGGTGTGCGCAGGTCGTGCGAGACGCCGGCGAGCAAGGTGGTGCGGGAAGACAACAGTTCCGCGACCTGATTCGCCATTCGATTGAACTGGCTGGCCAGGGCGGCAAGTTCCCGTGGTCCGGTTTCCGGCACCAGGGCAGGTATTTCGCCATGGCCAACGAGCCGGGCGGCAGCTTCGAGCCGCGCCAGGGGAACGACCGACCGTCTCGCCAACCACAGCGCGGTCAGCAGCGCCAGGATCAGTCCGATCGCCCCGGAAACGGCAAACGCGACAAAGGGCTGCGCACCGATCCTCTGTTCCCTGAAGCCGACCGACAGGAACCCGTCTCCGGAACGCAATGATCGCCAGTACCAACCGGAGTCACCAACGGTTTCGTGGCTCAGATGCGCAGCCTGCCCGGTCTTGCGATCCAGAGCCGCTTCGAGAAAATAGAGATAAGGCGAATGCCACTCGTCGCGACCAGAGGCACCCGTCAACGGCGTCTCAGCGCGCAGCGCCAGCTGGTAGGTTCTCGCCAGTTCGAGCTCGTAGTCGACGCGGGTCTCGGGAGGGAGTTCGCTCCAGGTCTGCGCCGACAGGATCATCAGGTTGGCGAGGTCGTCGGCGGAGCGGCGGGCCATCGGAAACATCACGAAGGTCGCGACGACCGCCGCGATCAACAATTCGAACAGGATGAATGCCAGCGCCAGCAGGGCGGCATGCTGTTGCGCAAGGCTGAAACGTCTCGCTGGGGTCGGCGGATTCAAGTCTGTTCGCCGCGGGGATTGAAGAGATACCCCTCGCCTCTGATGGTGCGCACATAGGCCGGGTTGGCCGGATTGGTCTCGATTTTCCGCCTCAGCCGGGTCACCCGTATGTCGATGCTGCGGTCGAACGGGTCGCGATCGAAGCCCTTCAGCATCGTTACCAGATCGTCCCTCGAAATGACGCGATTGGGACGTTCGACAAATACCTTCAGCAGGTCGAATTCCGCTCCGGTCAGGTGGACGTCTGCGCCGTCGCGAAGCAGGCGATAGGATGCAAGGTCGAGCACGAAAGGCCCGAAGTGAGCCGTCTGCGACGGCTCTTGCGGCGTCGCCGCCAGGTGGCTGCGACGCATCAGCGCGCGCAGCCGGGCAAGCAGCTCACGCGGGCCAAAGGGCTTCGCCAGATAGTCGTCGGCGCCGACTTCAAGACCGACGACCCGGTCGATTTCCTCGCCGCGCGCCGACAACATCAATATCGGCACATTGGAATGGGTTCGCAATTCCCGGGCGAGGCTCAGTCCGTCCTCTCCGGGCAGCATCAAGTCGAGCACGATCACGCTTGGCATTCCGCCTTCGAGCACCTGACGCATCGCCGCGCCGTCGCCGACCGCATCCACAGCAAGGCCGTTGGCCGTCAAGTATTCAGACAACAAGTCCCGCAATGCGGGGTCGTCATCAACCACCAGGACCCGTTCATTTGCCGACGCCGTCATGGGAATAGTCTAGCACTTGCGGCAAAGCCCGCTCGCGGTGGCGAAGCTGAAACATACTGAAACACGGCGATACCGTGCCGACATCGGCATGAAACGCTGCAGGCGGAGGATGCACACAACGGGCTCTCGACAGAAACGCAAATCATGCAACGCTTTTTTCGGCCACGCTCACTTAGTCTTCTTCTGACATTCTCGCTTCCCCTAATTGTGTCTGTGTCAGATGTAATCGCTGAGGTTTCCCGTGAGCGTGGCCACCCTCTAAACCTGTCGTTGCCCCACAGCGATGTCCCGCAGCAAACCTGGATCGAGCGAAAGCCCGGTGGGGACGTTCCGAGGGGCGACCGTAGTCTGGCCGAGGGCAACGTGCCCGCGGGTTCGGATCACGTCTGCAATTGCCGACTGGCCGCTGGAAATGAATCCGGTGGCTTGCGATACGGCAGCGGAATCGACGCCCGACGGCAAATCGGTGTCAGCGGTCGCTGCACCGGGCAAGGCAAGTAGTCATTTTCTGTTCATTCTTCTTGAAAGGAATTACCGTGAAAACCTCAAGCATGCTTTCCATCACTCTCGCCGTTGCCAGCGCTCTCGCCTTGAGCGCGGCAGCGCAGGCAGCCGGGCCCGGCAGCAGTCGCGGCGGCGCGACCACTGCCGGTACGCAGACACCTATTCACACGCCTGGCACCGGCCTGGCGACCGGAACACCGACACAGACGCGGATTCACACTCCGGGCAGCGCCCTGCCGGCTGGAACGCCGCCGGGCCAAGGCCCGGGTGCGGTTCCGGGAAGCGGGATTCATGTTCCGGGCACGGGCCTCGGCACCCCGCCGGTCTCCGGCACGGGCGCCAGAATTCACACGCCTGGCACCGGTCTCTCCAACTAGACACGACTCGGCAACCGGACTGCAGCCCAGAATTCGGCGGGCTGCAGCCGGTGCCACGCGTCCAGGGATCGCCATGAGCGCGCGCACGCTCGTTCTGGGAATCGGCAATCCGCTGCTGGCGGACGACGGGGCGGGAATTCACGCCATACGGCGCCTGAAGGCCGATCCGACGACACCGGTCGATGTGGATCCCGTGGACGGCGGTACGCTGAGCTTCGCCTTGACCGGGCTGGTCGAGGATGCCGACCAATTGATCGTCATCGACGCGGCTGATCTCGCTGCAGTGCCGGGCACGATCGGACTGTTCAAAGGTCGCGAAATGGACGACTTCCTTTGCTCGCACCCGGGCAGGACTGTCCATGAGCTTGCCTTGCTTGACGTCCTGGGCATGGCGCTGCTCACCGGACATCTGCCGGAGAGGCGCGCCCTGATCGGCATACAACCCGAGCGAGTGGACTGGGGCGAGGAACTGACGCCCGCGGTGGCGCGATCGGTTTCCAGAGCATGCCTGCTGGCCGTCGACCTCGTCGCAGAGTGGCGACAATGACGACGCTTGCCGGCATCCCGGTGCGCGTCGTGCACCGACTCGCCGCACGGGACCGCCGGACGGGCCAGGCACAGCGCGCCTCGGAAGTCTTAGCGCAGATCGGGGGTTTGCTCGATGGCCTGCTGGAGTGCGGAGAAGGTGGCGTCATCGACCTGCGTGCCATCGAGCCCGGATTGGATCACGACGGTCTGGCCTGTCTTGAAGTTGCCCTGGGGATCGGGGAGGTGCATGCAACCGTGTCCGCCACCGGCGAGACCGTCGTGCGCGAGACCGGCTTTCCGGCGGTCTGGCATATCACCCACCGCGATTCGTCTGGCAGCCTGCGGACGATCCTGATCGATGTGTCGTGGTGTCCGGAGATATTGCACAGCCAACGTGCGGACGCCGAGGCGGGGCAGAGGCGCTTGCGTGCGAAATTGGTATCAGAACAGGCAGCCCGGTGTTCCGACGGGTTGCCGTGACTGAATATGGAAGGATGCGACGAATGTACTTGACACCAGGCGCTGCCAGCACGTTGGGAGAGAGGCTGCTACAGCATGGCATCAGCCGCCGCAGCTTCCTCAAGTTCTGTTCGATTCTGGCATCATCGATGGCGCTGCCGGCCGCGATCGCGCCGCGCATGGCGCTGGCGCTATCCAACGCCCGACCCTGCGTCATTTACATGTCCTTCCAGGAATGCACCGGATGCCTGGAGTCATTGCTGAATTCCCATGGCGTGGCGATCGAAAACCTGATCCTCGACGCCATCTCGCTCGACTACCAGGAAACCCTCCAGGCCGCTGCCGGCCACCAGTCCGAGCAATGGCGCGACGAGGTCATCGCCGCCAATTATGGCAAGTACATTCTGATCGTCGACGGTTCGATCCCGCAGGATGGCAACAGCGGTTACTTCGTATCGGCGGCGGAGAGCGGGCTGGCCCGTCTGAACAAGACCGCGGCCGGCGCCGCGTTCATCGTGGCCGTGGGAACATGCGCGAGCTTCGGCGGCATCGCGCATGCCTACCCGAACCCGACCGGCGCGGTCGGCGTTAGGGACATCGTCAAGGACAGGCCGATCATCAACGTTTCCGGCTGTCCGCCCATCGCCGAAGTGATCACCGGCGTGCTGGCGTACTACCTTACTTTCCAGAAATTGCCGACCCTCGACAGCCTCGGGCGTCCGACGGTCTACTACGGCAAGACGGTCCACGACGATTGCTATCGCGAGGAATCCTATGAGGACGGCCCCCGTGCCAAGAGCTTCGACGACTCCTTCGCGCGCAATGGCAATTGCCTCTTCAACCTGGGTTGCAAGGGGCCGGTCACCCACAACGCATGTTCGACGCTGCGATGGAATCAGGGAACCAGCTTTCCGATTCAATCCGGCCACGGTTGCATCGGATGTTCCGAGCCCGATTTCTGGGACGCGGGTGGCCTATACGTGCGTGGACCGGAAGCGGATGCGGAGCACGACGACTAGCCACGTGGTCCGACAAGTCGCTTGCTGACGCATCATTGCCGAGGAAATTGCCATGACCCAAACCATCGTCATCGACCCGGTCACCCGCATTGAGGGGCACTTGCGCATCGAGGCCGAAACCGTCGTCAACGCCGACGGGTCGGTCGGCGTGCAGCGAGCTTCGAGCAGCAGCACCATGGTGCGCGGGATCGAAATCATCATGAAAGGCAGGGACCCGCGCGACGCCTGGGCCTTCGCCCAGCGCATCTGCGGCGTGTGTACCGTGGTGCATGGCGTTACTTCGGCGAGGGCGGTGGAGAACGCGCTGGGAATCGCCATCCCGCCGAACGCCGAGATGATTCGCAATCTGATGATGGGGGCACAGTACATCCACGACCACGTGATGCACTTCTATCACCTCCACTCGTTCGACTGGGTCGACGCGGCGTCGGCGCTTTCCGCCCAGCCCTTGCTCACCTCGCAATTGCAGACTTCGATCAGCCCGGAGAATCCCAACAACAGTCCGGAGTACTTTCAGTCCGTTCGCGATCGGTTGTACAACTTCGCCAACGCCGGGCAGCTGGGAATTTTCGGCAAAGGGTACTGGGGACACCCGGCCTACCGGCTGCCGGCCGAAGCGAACCTGATCCTCATCGCGCATTACTTCGAAGCGCTGGCCTGGGCGCGGAAGATCGTCAAGCTGCATGCGGTCTTCGGTGGCAAGGATCCGCACCCGAACGTGATCGTTGGCGGCATGCCTTGTGCCATCAGCAGCGGCAAGGCCGGCGGAGTCGGCGAAATCCGCAGCGGCACGGCGGTGAATGCCGCAAGCCTGGCGCTGGTCGCCGAAGTGATTGCCGACATGAAGTCCTTTACCGAACGCATCTACCTGCCCGACATGGTGTTACTGGCGCGCCTCTACAATGATTCGGTAACGCTGCAAAAGGCGACCGATTGGACGGGGATCGGCGAAGGCGTCGGCAACTATCTTTGCTACGGAGACTTCCCGATGAACGGGATCAACGACTTGTCGGGTCTGATGATTCCCCGCGGAATCATCCTGAACCGAGATCTGTCGCAGGTATATCCGCTTGATGTCGAGAATCCAGAAGACATCCAGGAGTTTGTCGCGCATTCCTGGTACGACTACAGCAGCGTGTCGAAGACTTCCGGGTTGCATCCCTATGCCGGCGAGACCAAGCTCAACTACACCGGACCCGCACCCGGCTATGCGAAGCTGCCGACCGATCAGAGCTATTCCTGGATCAAGTCCCCGCGCTGGCGGGGAAAGGCGATGGAAGTCGGCCCCCTGGCGCATATCCTGATGATGTATGCGAGTGGCCAGCCGAACGCCCGGCTGCTGGTGAAAGTGGCCTACGAAGTGATCGGCTGGGCACCCGATCCAACGCTGGCGAAACTCCAATCGACGATGGGACGCAACGTTGCGAGGGCCATGGAAACCTACCTCATCGCCCTGGAAATGAACACCTGGCTGGCGCGACTGAATGCCAATATCGCCGCCGGAGACCTGAGCGTATTCAACAATGCCAAATGGAATCCGGCCACCTGGCCGTCACATGCCAGGGGCTTTGGCTACAGCGAGGCGCCACGCGGAGCGCTGGGACACTGGGTGGTCATCGATGCCGGCAAGATCAGCAATTATCAGTGCGTGGTCGCAAGCCAGTGGAACGCCGGCCCGCGGGACGCCGCTGGCGTCGAGGGACCTTACGAGGCGGCGCTGAGAGGCCACCTGATCGCCGATGGAGACCGGCCGCTGGAGATACTTCGAACCATCCACAGTTTCGACCCTTGCATCGGATGTGCGGTGCACGTGGCGCGTCCCGACGGAAGGTCGTCGGGATGGGTGAATGACGCCTGACCGGGGCGCGGGACCCGACCACGATCACGCATGCGGGCCAGAGACGATGAACAAGTTCCTGAACCTGTTGGCAGTCCTGCTGCTGTTCGTGGTGTTTCCGGCACAGGGCGCCAGCGTGACGCTCGGCAAGGCAGACAAGACGGGCGTGACGGCCATCGTCACCGCAGACCCGATGGAGACCGGGACAGTCAACGTCTACATGGCGGCGACCTATGCCGGCACAATTCTCTTTCGCGGTGCCGGCAGCATGGCGTGGACGGCATGGACCGGTGGAAGCTTCCCGGTGGCCGCTTCGGTCGTCCTCGGCGGAATGCCGATGACGGTATCCGTCATCGACGCGGATGTCTCGTCACTGCCCGGCCTGGACATCTATGTGGCTTATGGCATATCCGAAGCACAGCTGTCGCTCCCCGGCCATCTGGGACGGATATATTCCGTACCCACGCCACCGCTAACGATCACCACCACGACCACCGTCCGGGCGACCACCACGACCAGTTCGAGTACCACTACCACTACCACCACCACGTCGAGTACCACGACCACGACGCTCGCAGCGGGATCCGAAAATGGTCGGCTACTGTTCAACGAGTACTGCGCGTCGTGCCACACGCTTGAAGAGCTCGCCGGCAGCAGCGCGCAACAGATCAGGGCGTCGATCGCCCGCAGGTCATCGAAGAACTATCTAAGCATCTTGACGGACGACCAAATCTCGGCGATCGAAGATTACCTGCTTCATCCGGAACGCTATTGAGCCGGCGAGTGCCTTGTTACGGTCAACCGGGAACCGAAACCACGGCCCGCCGGATGGCGATCTGGATTCCCGACCTTTCAATCGTCGTGCCGTTCGCGCCCGTGGCGCTTCTCCTTTTGGCGGTGCTCGCCGCGGCGGCCTTCCGAGTGTCCGTTTTCGGCGCGCCCTGCCTCGCGGCCATCACGAATGTCATGCTTGTCGCCACTGCGATGGCACTCCACGCAATTTGCGAAATCACGGATGCCCTCCTCGATATGCTCTGAGCGAATCTTTGCCTGGCTGTGCTCGTGGCAGCCATAGCACGTATACCGGCTGTAATCATTGCGAAGATGGCAGGTTACGCAGCGGGTGTTGTGGTCACGGTCGAGGACGAATTGCCGGTCATGGTCGAACGACGCCGGCACCCAGCGGGACTGCTGATGGCAGCTGGTGCAGTTGCCGTCGATCTTCTGATGCAACGAGTCCTTCGGTGCCTGATGGCAGGTCTGGCACTTGTCGCGCGTGGCCGCCTGCAGCAGTGTATGGTCGAAGCGGCCTTGCGAACGGAAACGCCGGACCCCTGCATGATCGCTATGGCAGGCGATGCAGTTCTGCTCGACCAGTTCCTGGTGGAACGGCACGCCGCCTTTGGCGCGAACAATCGGCGCGCCGGCTGTAGTGACTCGGCCGATTTGTTCCGGCAGGTGGCAGGCTGCGCAGCGCGCGGCGCTGCTGCCCTGCCAGGGCTGGTGACAGGCGAAGCAGTCGGTTTCGAGCTGCTGGTGACCGGGAATCAACCTGCCGGGGCCGACCATCAGATTCGGAAACATGAAGACCAGCGCGCCCAGTCCGAGCAGGTTGGCAACCAGCAGGAGCCTCAGTACTCGGCTCATCGCCATTCCCAGAACAGGAAGATTGCCAGCACGTGCGCGAGCGAGAGCAGGGCAAAGACCACGAAGATGGGAATGTGGACCTGGCGCCAGCGGGTCATCGCGTCATAGGTGACGGCGTCCCAGAACACCGCTTGCTCGACCTCCTTGCGCGATAGTCCGCGCAACTGGAAGCGTTCGCGTTGTCCCAGGATGTGGCGGCGCGACCGGTCGAGGAGGATCTTGCCGACAAGACCGCTGATCACGTTGACCATCATTGCCGCCGTGGCGAGCCAGGGCAATATGGCGTTGAAGTGGATGCCGGCGTGGATCAACACCAACACCGAGCCCAGCCAGGCGCCCAGTTCATGGAAGCTGAGCAGGGTTCGGGGATTGCCGGAGGCGATGAGCCTGCGCTTGCGCGCCGAGTAGATCAGGGATCCGACGATCAACAGGGTACCGGGAATGCCCAGGTAGCGGCCTATCCATACCAGATTCATGCGATGCAGAAGGTAGTCTCCGAGCAGGGTGGCGGCGACCAGCAGACCGAGCAGCAAGACGAAGGGCAGGATATGTTGCCGCCACAGTGATTCGTGCATGTCGGTCTATGCCTCCAGGGTGACGCTGGTTTTCGGCACGCTGACGCAAAGCAGGCAGGACCCAGGCTCCGGGTCGAAGTCCGGTGGCTGTGGGTAGGCGACCTCCCCGCCAGTGATGGCGGTCTGGCAACTACCGCAGCTGCCTGCCCTGCAGCCCGAGGGGACGCTGATGCCATTGTCTTCCGCCAGCGCCAGGAGGTTCGCAATGCCGGTCCGCCAGTTGACCGTGCGCCGCGACCCGGCGAAGGTCACCTGGATTGGGGATTCGCCGCTGTCGATCCCCGGCGTCATGGCAACGCCATCGACGCGGCGTCTCGCCGATGCCGGGCCGAACGCCTCGAAATGGATCCGATCGCCGGTCACGCCCCAGTCCTCGAGGCCCGCCACGAGGCTTTCCATCATCGGCGCCGGGCCGCAGATGAAGAAGTGAAATGGTTTGAGCGGCAACAGCAGGCGCAACTGGTCGAGGCTGATCCTGCCGCGATGCAGTCCGCCCGGTCCGGTGATGTCGTCCGGCAAGGGGTCGCTGAAGCACAGGTGCAGGTGGAAATTGTCGTGGGCAGTCGCCAGCGCCTGCAGCTCCTGCCGCAGGGCACAATCTTGGCCACTTCGTACGCCGTAGAACAGCCAGACCTCCCGTCCCGGCTCGGCGGAAAGCATGGCGCTGGCCATGGACAACAGCGGGGTGATGCCTATTCCGCCAGCCAGCAACACCAAGGGCCATGATCCCGCGTCGACAACGAAACGTCCGGCCGGGGCGCGTACCTGCAGTGTGCTGCCTACCTGGACCGAATTGTGGAGATGCCCGGAGACAAGCCCTCCCGGGACCCGCTTGACGGAAATCCGATAGTGGTCCGGTTGCGGTGCCGCGGAGAGCGAGTAGCATCGAATCGCTGGCCGGCTGTCGGCCTTGCCGGCATCGAGGTCGAGTTCGAAGGTCAGGAACTGACCCGGCAGAAATGCCGGCAGGAGTTGGTGGTCTTCGGGGGCGAGATGGAACGACACCACACTTTCGGCCGGATCCTCGGCGACGCGACGGGTCACCCGAAATCGCCGCAAGCCTGCCCACGCCGGCGTTGCCGGGCCGCCAGACGCTGCGGCTCGCGGCGGCAGGGCAATTTTCGCCTCGGGCGCCCCTTGCTGGAGCTGCCGGTAGCGTGTCCAGTGGCGGGCGAAGCTCAACGCCAGAAACACGCCGAGTTGCAGCAGCACGGCTGCCACGATCCAGCCGAGGAGGGCCAGCGAATTCATCGCGCCTGCGTGCCGCGGGTCAGGTCCGGTGGAACACCTCTGCGCCGGGCCGTGTCACCGCTTCGCCCGGATGCGCGGACAGCGCGTAAGGAAGGAGAAGAAAGGCGATGGTCATGATGGCGAGGAAGACACTTATGACGATGCCCACGACGTTCGCGATGGGATTGCGCAGACCATTCATGGTGGGGTACCTCAGTCGTTGATTTGCCGCCATTGTGATATGCGAACCTTAAGGACGCCTTAATCGGCGGCCTGGATCTGCCGCGGTATCAGGCTGTCGGTCAACGTGCCGTCGCCGAGCTGGCCGAACCCATTATGGCCCCACGCCCACAGGCTGCCGTCGGCCTTCAACGCCAGGGTGTGAAAATCGCCGGCGGCAATCGCCGCGTAATTCCCGCCGATCCATCGGGGAAGGACGCTGCTTGTGCGGGTGCCGTCGCCCAGTTGGCCGAACTTGTTGTAGCCCCAGGCCCACAGGCTGCCGTCGGCCTTCAGCGCCATCGAGTGATAGTCGCCGGCCGCGATGGCCGTGTAGCCGCTGCCAATCCGGGTCGGAGACAGGCTGCGGTTCCAGGTGCCGTCGCCGAGTTGACCGTGCTGGTTGTCGCCCCACGCCCACACGCTACCGTCGGATTTCAGCGCGAGGGTGTGTATCAGACCCGCCGAGACGGCGACGTAGTCCCAGCCGACGCGGCTCGGTTCGGCACTGTTGCTCCTCGACCCGGTGCCCAGCTGGCCATAGCGGTTGTAACCCCATGCCCAGAGGGTGCCGTTGGACTTGATCGCCGCAGTATGAAAATCGCCCGCCGCGACGTCGACATAGCCGGCGCCGACGCGCTTCGGGACGAGGCTGTTGTCTTGGGTTGCGTCGCCGAGTTGGCCGTACTTGTTGTAGCCGGATGCCCACAGGCTGCCGTCGGGTTTGACGGCGACCGTGAGGGAGTAGCTGGCCGCGATCGCGGTGTACTCGGCACCGATCTGCTTCGGCAGCAGGCTGCTGGCGTTCGTGCCGTCGCCGAGCTGCCCGTGGAGGTTGTGTCCCCACGTCCACAGGCTGCCGTCGGTCTTCAGTGCCGCCGTGTGCATCAAACCTGCGGAGACGGCGGCATAGCCCGTTCCGATCTTCCTTGGGGCTAGGCCGTTGACCCGAGTGCCGTCCCCCAATTGGCCGTTCAGGTTGTACCCCCAGGTCCAGACGCTACCGTCAGATTTGAGCGCCACCGAATGAAAGTCCCCCGCCACGATCGCAATGAAGCCGGGCCGCCCCTGCTGGAGCGCGGAGTGGGCGGCCGCGGGCGCCGGGTTGGGAACTGGCAGTGGAGATTGCGCCGATGCCGGGAGGGTGGCAAGGCACATCAGCAAAGCGGACCAGACGTTACGTGTCAACATCGCGGGCCTGAGCCGTGAGCAATCTCGAATCGGATTGGCGTCGCATGCTGACGAGAATTGTCCTGAAGTCCTGGATGCCGCGCCGAAAATCGCGCGACGATTAATTCTATAC
>Ga0163199_1001556_pt1 | contig 14306 bp, 10 predicted proteins | sample PL_2010_150m_FD_113537 | JGI IMG/M metagenome (GOLD analysis project Ga0163199, IMG submission 113537) | Freshwater microbial communities from Powell Lake, British Columbia, Canada to study Microbial Dark Matter (Phase II) - PL_2010_150m | ecosystem: Environmental > Aquatic > Freshwater > Lake ... | reverse complement strand
TGTGAAAGGTGTCGCGCAATTCCGCGTAGCTCTCGAAGGTAAGCGGGTTCTTCCGGTCTGGACGGTTCAACGTGACGGTTGCCACCCGGTCGGCCACTTCCCATTTGAAATGTTGCGGACGCCATTCGGCCGCTTTCAATTTGTACATAATCGTCTCCTGGACATAGATCAAAATGGATTACGGATTACTCACGGACAAAGGCCTATCCCGCCATGGCCAGGCCGCCGCTGACACTCAGAATCTGGCCGGTGATGAAATCGGAACGCCGGCTGGCGAAGAACAGGACCGCATCGGCAATTTCCGAGGGTTTGGCGAGGCGGCGCATCGGCGTCGCGCGGGCGAAGGCTTCCCGATGCTTTTCGGGAACTGCGGCGAGAAGTGGCGTATCGGTCGGACCCGGGCAGACGCAATTGACATTGATATTGAATCGCGCCATCTCCCTGGCCAGCGCCTTGGTGAAGGCGATCGCACCGCCCTTGGCGCCCGAATAGACGGCCTCCCCAAGGCTGCCGACGCGGCCCGCGTCACTCGCCACGGTAACGATTTTGCCAACTCCGCGGGCGATCATCGGATCGAGGAAAGCGCGCGTCACCGCCACCGGTCCAAGCAGATTCAAGTCGATGACTTTCCGCCAGAACTCCGGCGTGTTGTCCACAAACGGCTGGATCATGCCCCACCCCGCAACGTTTGCCACGATATCGACTTGCGCTCTCTTGACCAGGGCCTCGCTCCTGAAACCCTCGATGGAACCAGGGTCCGTGACGTCAAGTCGAATGAAATCAGCCCCGAATCCCAGGGCGCGAATTCCGGCGGCGCACTGCTCGCCGCTCTCCTCGGCGATGTCGCCGAGCAGGATATGTGCCCCGGCCGCCGCCAATACTTCCGCCACCGCGCGTCCGATTCCGGAAGCCGCCCCTGTTACCACCGCCGTTTTGCCGTCAAGTCTCATTTTCGTACTCCGAGCCGGTTAATATGAATGAGCATTCATTCATTTTTTAACACAGCCGATTGAATTTTGCAAGCACCCGTCGGAACTCAATCGGTCAGCCCGGATGAACCAGGGTGCTTCTGATGCGCCTGAAAATCCTTGATGGTCTGGCGTCCGATGATCAGCTTCTGCACCTCCGTGGCCCCTTCATAGATTCGCAAGGCCCTGATTTCACGGTAGAGACGTTCGACTGGCATTCCGGATTTGACGCCCAGGCCACCAAAGAGCTGAACGGCCTTGTCTATCACCTGTTGCGCGGTTTCCGTGGAAACCATCTTGGCCATCGCGACTTCACGCGTACCCTGCTGGCCGAGGCAGTCGCGAACCCAGGCCGCTCGATAGGTCAGTAACGCGCTGCTATCCACTCCCGTCGCCATGTCGGCGATGGCCGCCTGGGTCAGTTGGAAATCCGCGAGTGTCTGACCGAACATCTTGCGCGAGCACGATCTTGAAAGCCCTTCCGCCAGCGCGTGGCGGGCAAAGCCCAGGGCCGCAGCGGCCACGCTGGTGCGGAAGATATCGAGGGTTTGCATCGCCACCTTGAAGCCAGCGCCGGCCTGCCCCAACAGGTTCACGGCGGGGACCCGGCAGTCGCGGAAGACCAGAGTGGCGATCGGATGCGGTGCAATAACCGGGATGAGTTCCGAGACTTCCAGCCCGGGAGTATCCGCGTCGACCACGAAAGCGGAAATTCCTCGGCTCCCCGGTGCTTCCCCGGTGCGCGCAAAAACGCAGTAGAAATCGGCGATGCCGCCGTTGGAGATCCAGGTCTTCTCGCCATCCAGCACGTACTCGTCGCCTTCGCAACGAGCAGTAGTGGCCAGGGCGCCGACGTCGGAACCGGCGTCCGGTTCGGAAAGCGCAAACGCCGCGATCAACCCGCCCGAGCAAACCTCCGGGAGGTACTTCTGCTTGATGTCAGCCGAACCGGCGATGGAGATGGCCCCGCTTCCCAGACCCTGCATGGCAAAGGCAAAATCCGCGAGTCCCGACCGACGCGCAAGGTTTTCCCGCATCAGGCAAAGAGAACGGACGTCGATGTCGGCACGCGCCCCGCCATAGGCCTTGGCGACGCAATGGCGCAACCACCCGCCTCTTCCCAACTCCGCGACCAGGGCTCGACAGGTCTGGCCGACATCCGCCGCGTCATCTTCAGCCTGGAGCTGGCTGTCAATCCATGATTTCAGTTGCCTTGCCATTTGACGGTGGTCGTCGTCAAAAAATGGCCACGCCAGATAGTCCTGCCCACTCATGCTTTTCGCTCCCTTCGGCGTTGGTGGAATGCCTGCGGATTCACGGATGCCGTAATCACCACAGAACGGAAAGATCGCTCATTCACTTTGGTCCGTCAAGGCCCGCTCAACAAACGCCAGATGGTCTATTTCGACGGCAGCAACAGGTCCGGAAGCCACAGGGATATTTGCGGAATCAGGATGACCACGAAGAGCAGAAGAAGCAGTATGGTGATGAAAGGCAGCACTTCACGGAAGATATCCGCCAGCGGAACCTTCGTCGCACCGGCCAGCACGAACAGGTTCAAGCCCACCGGGGGCGTGATGAGCGCGATTTCGATATTGAAGATCAGCACAATTCCGTAGTGCACGGGATCGATGCCGAGCTTCATCGCGATCGGCGCGAGTATCGGCGTGGTCATGACGTTTAGTGAAACGGCCTCCATGAACATGCCGAGGACGAACATGATGCCGCTGATGGCGAACAGGAACTGCCATCCGTTCAAATGGTAGTCTTCGATGACTTTGAATATCAGCTGCGGCGCATTCAGAAACGTCAGCACCTTCGAAAGCAGCACCGCGCCGGCGATAATGGTAAAGATGTTGGCGGTCGTGCGCGCGGTCCGGGTTACCACCGGCCAAAGATCCTTCAGCCGGAGCGAACGGTATACGAACACCGCGACCACCGCGGAGTAGATCGCGCAGGCGGTGGAAATTTCCGTCGCGGTCAAATCGCCGGAATAGAACCCATAGAGAATGAACAGGGGCAGCATCAGCACCCAAAACGCGCGGCGCGCCAGGGTCAGTTTCACCTTCATCCCCGTGAACTCGCTGCTCTCATCGCGCTTCCAGCCCAGTCTCTCGGCGCGCCACACGACAAACGCAAGAAAGGCCAGGACATTAAGGATCCCCGGCACGATTCCCGCGAAGAACATGCGCCCGACCGAGACATTCACCATGGACGCGTAAATCAGCATCGCGATCGAAGGCGGAATGAGAATCGCCGTGGCCCCGGAGGCGGCGATCAGGGCGGCGGCAAAGCCCGCGCGGTAGCCCTGGTTCTTCATGCCTTCGACGCCGATCTTGCCGATGGCTGCGGCGTCGGCCGCGCTCGATCCTTGCACGCCGGCGAACAGGCCGGTGGCGACCACGCAGGCCGCCCCCATGCCGCCGCGCAGTCGTCCCACCAGTGCCCGCGCCAGATCGAATATTCGGTCGATGAGTCCCCCGGAGGAAAGGAACTCGGCTGCCAACAGGAAGAACGGGATTGCCAGCAACGTGAAGTGTTGCACGCTGTCCTGCAGGACGTCGGGAATGAAAGTAATGGGCGCGAGTCCGAGCCAGTAGAGCGTGGCAACGGACGCGGCGATCAGCGCGAAGCCGATCGGCATGCCGATCCCGATCAGCATGAGCAGGATCACAAAGGGAATGGCGATCATGGTGGAAGCTCGACCGCAGGCCGCCAGATGGCATACAACTCGACGACCAGATGCAGGATGGTGATGCCCAGGCACACTGGCAGGGCCCCCAGCGTGACCGCGGTCGGCAGGCCGAAGAGCTCATCGTCGGTTGCCCCGATCTCGATTTGCATGCACACGATGGAAACCGCGCCGGCCAGAATGAGTCCCAGCACGGCTGTAGTGATGACCGCCGAGACCGTCTGGGCGATGCGCTGCCAGCGCGGCGTGAACAACATCAGAAGCATGTCGGCCGCAATGTGGCCATGCTCGGTGACGAGCGCGCCCATGCCGAGAAAAGTCATCCACACCAGCAGCAGTTCCGGCAGCTTGAGCGTCCAGTCGCCGGTCGAAAGGCCGGCATTTCTGGCAATGATGGCGTAAAACGTAATCAGCAACGAGATCAGGAGGATCGCGCCGACTGTCGAGATTTCGAGGCGCGCCAGCCAGTGCATGACCGCCGGGGCGCGGCCGCCATCCTGATTCATGGGGGTGCGCTCTGCTACTTCGAGATCAGGATGGCGTCAACCGCCTCCTTGCCAAATTTCTCGCGCATCTTGTCGTAAGTCTTGGCCATGGCTTCGCGAAAAGCAATACGCGCAGCCGGATCTTTCGCGGGGTCGCTGACCTTCCCACCGGCTTTCTTCACCTCGGCTTCCTGCTCGTCGGAAGCCGCCCATACATCCTTGTTGAATTGCTTTGCCAGCCTCATGGCGATTGCATCCATGAGCTTGCGATCGGCCTCGGGCTGCGCATCGAACCAGGTCTTGTTCGCCACCCAGAAATAGGCACCGTAGGACGGAATGATCATCACATTGGGGGCCACTTCGTACATTTTCTCGTTTACATAGGCATTGAACGTAGTGTACACGCCCGAAATCGTGCCCTGCTGGAGCGCCGAATAGACCTCGTTGAGCGGAATCTTCACGGTGGAGGCACCCATGCCCTGGAGGCCGTCGACCACCACCGGGTGGCCCGAGGTGCGGATCACCTGACCCTTGAAGTGTGCCGGGGCCGTGATTAACACCTGCTTGGTCGCAATGACGAACGGTCCCTCGTCCATGAAAGTCAGCAAATGAAATCCGGCCTTCTCCAGATCATTGCGTACCTGCTTGGAGCGCGGACCGTTCAGGAATTCCTGGAAGGCGGCCGCGTCGGCGAAGCCGAAAGGCAATTCCATCAGATCCGCATTCTTGGTATAGGACGTGAATGCGCTGTTGGGTTCGGTGGTCATCTGGACGTTGCCAAGCTGGACCGCTTTGGCCGCCTTGTCGCCGCTGTAAAGTTGCCCGCCCGGATAGGCGGTGAGTTTGTAGCGATTGCTGGTCGCCTTGGCAAGCTCGTCGCCAAACTCCTCGACCATCTTGCCGCGCAGTGTCGTGATGTTCACGTTAAGTGGCAACTTGATCTCGGTCTGCGCGGAAGCAGCCGGCGCTATTGTCGCCAACGTGACCGCGGCGATCGCGGTTGCAGTGAACGAAACACCTTTTTTCGACAAGATCAACATATGGTCTCCCGACTATTGGTTTCTTTGGTTTTTAGCAACAGGAACAGAAGAATGCTCTGTTTACCAAGTCGATTCTAGGATCTCGACTGCACCCTGTCAAATTCCCGACGCCCCAATGAAGACGCTCTTCAAGCGCCGTGAAACACACGGCGCCGAAGTAGTCGAACCGTCACCGTTGATTTCGGAACTCGCCGGGCCGCTCGACAATTTCTCCTGCTACAGGGCAAGGCGTGCGACGCCTTTCACTCAATGCCGACAAGACGCTGCCGGCCGCGAATGTACGCCGTGATATGTGCGACGTCATCCGGGCTGCTATCGGGAACGGGCTTCATGTCGCCGAATTGCCAGTGATGTGCGCGAACCCCATTGCGGGCCGCAAGCTGAAACGATGCGTCACCGTGGTGTGATGGCACATAGACTCGATGCAGAAAGGGCGGGCCGAGTTTGCTGCCGTTCAGATCCAGGCCATGGCAACTGGCGCACTTATTTTCGTACAGCAACTTGCCGACCCCGGGATTGGGCATCAATCCCGGGGTCGGCTTGGGTACCTGCCATGACTGCGCCATCACAGGCAGTCCGGTGGCCAGCAGGGCAACCAGAATGGCGACTCCAAGCAAATGATTTGGGGCCAATCTCGACATGTCAGTACTCCGTTCACCCGTGGGAATTCATCTCAATTTCCGCGACGACGATCGATCTGGAAGGCGCGCACAGGGACTTGAGAACCGCCAGTTGCCGCCATTCTTGCCTCGATCCGAAGCAGTGTGAATCATCTTCCCCGACAACAAGATTACGGCAAGATTACGATATCGCAATCTTCGACATCGCCCGGGACGTCGATCGTATCGACGAACCAGCGTTCTCCGGTCAGCAGAGCTTAATCGAAAGTTCGCCCAGGCCATCGACGCCGCCGACCAGCAGATCGCCTTTCTGCACTTTGCCAACTCCCTCAGGGGTGCCGGTATAGATGAGGTCTCCCGGCTCCAGCAGGAAATATCCGGAAAGATTGCTGATGATTTCGGGCACCGACCAAATCATCCTGGCAATGTCGCTCCTCTGTCGATCCTGTCCATTCACTTTGAGCCAGATGCAAGCTTTGTCGAGAATGCCCGTCTCGCTCAGCGGGTAGATAGTCGTGATCGGCGCCGACTGATCGAAGGCCTTGCCCAACTCCCATGGCCGGCCCTTGTCGCGCATGGCGAATTGAAGGTCGCGCCGCGTCATGTCGAGTCCGACGGCGTATCCGAAAACATGGGACATGGCCTGATCGACCGGAATATCGCTGCCGCGTTTGCCGATAGCCACCACCAGTTCGATTTCATGGTGGAAATTGTCCGTTCGTTGCGGAAAGTCAATTTTGCCAATCGTATCGGGCAATACCGGCACCGCGGCATCGGCTGGTTTGCAAAAGAAGAACGGCGGCTCCCGTGAGTCGAAACCCATCTCCTTGGCATGCTCGGCGTAGTTGCGGCCGACACAATAGATTCGCCGTACCGGAAACAGTGCGTCGCTGCCGGCAATCGGCACGGCAGGCTGGGGCAATTCAAAAGCATAGTTCAAGCGAGTCTCCTTCAAAAATTATCCTGATCTTAGCAGACCGACGGCGCAATTTCCTGAAGCGGCCGGTGATGAGCGAACAGGCTGATGTCATGCGTCAGCAGCGTCGCCATGCGACGCTTGCGGAAACCGGTGACCCTGCCGTCCTCGGATTTCCAGAACCAGTCATGATGGACTAGGGCGTGTTCTCAATTAATCGGCGCGATGCGTTGTTGCCAAATGCGGATGGCCGCGCGAAGCGAGTCGAAGTCAATGGTCATCCCCCTTGACAAGACGAGGGACAAAGCGGACGCCGCATTTGGCAACAACCCGGAGGGAGCGAGGCATATGGCCCCCATTGCGGCGTTGCTCGCTCCTCATTGGGAGCAACCCAACCGCGTCGCTCGTGCCTTGCACTGGGAGGAGCCATCTGCCTCGTTTGCACACGTCGATTAATTGAGAACACGCCCTAGCACTGCATCGGCCGACTGTGCCACGGGTGCCTCGACCAGAGCCTGGCTGGCGGTGACTCGACAAACCACACGCTGCCCCTCGGGGCGGCCTTCCACTTGCAAGCCATTTGGGCAATAATCACGAAAGCGCCCGGCCTCGAGGCACTCATCGAGATAATCAGAAAGATCGTCGCGTTGCATGAGTCCTCTCCAACATCTTAGAAAATGGAACGAAGTATGCGCCGACTCTGGCTGATTTTCGCCCAAACCGTCACCGTCAGCGTGGCACTGCTGTTCGTGGTTCAGACGCTCAAGCCGGAATGGCTGGCACGCGGCAGTCTCGGCGGCGGATCCAACTTCGTTGCGGTGCAGGAAGCGGCGCCGGGCTCCGCGGGCGACCAGCGCAAGGCAGGGTCCTACAATGATGCGGCAAAGAAGGCGCTGCCGTCGGTAGTACATATTTACACCACCCAGGAAATCAAGGCGCCACACAATCCTTTCCTCAACGATCCTTTCTTCCGGCATTTCTTCGGGGATCGTTTCGATCTGCAGCCGCAACGCCGCTCGGGGTTGGGCAGTGGAGTCATCGTCAGCGCCGATGGCTACATCCTCACCAATAATCATGTGGTCGAAGCGGCTGACGAGATCGAAGTGGAAACCCAGGATGGTCGAAAACTCAAGGCACGTGTCGTTGGCGCCGATCCGGATTCGGATTTGGCCGTCGTGCGCGTCACTGCCAGCAATGGGATCAAGCTGCCGGCGGTAACCTTTGCCCCCGCCGAATCCCTGCGCGTCGGCGACGTGGTTCTGGCCATCGGCAACCCATTCGGCGTCGGCCAGACCGTCACTCATGGCATTGTCAGCGCATTGGGGCGTACCCACCTCGGCATCAATACGTTCGAAAATTTCATTCAGACGGACGCCGCGATCAATCCCGGCAACTCCGGCGGTGCATTGGTGGACTCCAACGGCAACCTGGCGGGCATCAATACGGCGATCTACTCGCAAAGTGGCGGTTCAATGGGTATCGGCTTTGCCATCCCGGTATCCCTGGCAAAGAGCGTGATGGAGCAGATCATCAATACCGGCACCGTGACGCGCGGCTGGATCGGGGTGGAAGTGCAGGAAATCACACCCGAGCTGGCCGAGACCTTCAAATTGCCAAACACCCAGGGCGCGCTGATCGCCGGGGTAATGCGCGGCAGCCCGGCGGATCGTGCCGGCATCAAACCAGGCGATATCCTGCTCTCCGTGGCCGACAAACCCATCGGCGACGCTCAGAGCATTCTGGGTGTGATCGCGGCGCAAACACCGGGGCAGCCAGCCCAGTTCAAGATATCGCGCGCCGGAAAGAAATTCGACTTGACCGTCAATATCGCCAAGCGACCGAAACCGCCCAGGGAATAACACCCGGCTGGCCGCAGCCGGAATCAGGCGGCGGCGCTCCCACGGCCGGTCGTGGCACAGCCGGGCGGCTGCGGCAGCTTCAGTAATCGACGACGTTGCGCATGATATTGACCGGGTCGAAATGGTCTATGATGCTTGGCGTCGCACCCATTGGAGGCCCTGTTCTTCTTCGATGGCGCCCGTTTGTTGATTTCGACTGGGAATGTCCATGACCGATCAGATCGACGCCACATCGTTGGAGCATCGCCGGAAAGACCTTCTCAGCTCGGCGAGATTGATCGCGATGGGCCGCGACGGCTTCAAGGACGCAGCGGCCGGGCTCGTCTCCGCGATCGTTCTGATCGCCAATATCATCTCGTTCGGCGCGCTGATGTTTCCGGGCCAGCTAAGCTCTGGCATCCCGATAGCAATATGGGCGATGCTGATCGGCTGCTCCATCGGTGGCGTTTGGATCGCCCTCATGACGTCCATTCCGCCGATCGCAACCGGAATCGATTCTCCGACCGGGGCGGTGCTCGTGCTTCTAAGCGCGTCTGCCGGGTCTGGGGTGATATCGGCGGGCGGCAGTCCGGAGCTGGCGGTTCAGACCGTGATGCTCATTTTTTCCGCCGCGACCCTGTTGTCCGGCGTGCTGCTGTATGGTCTCGGCGCGTTCCACTGCGGATCGTACTTTCGATTCGTTCCCTATTTCGTTGTCGGCGGGTTTCTGGCCGCAACCGGGTGGCTTCTCATCGCTGGCGGCGTGCGCATCGCCTCCGGGCACGTGGTCACGCTGGATATTCTTAACGCTGGGTGGAGCCTTGCCGAGATACTCAGGCTGGCGGCCGCGGTCTCGGTGTTTGCGGCGTTGTTGGCGATCCGTCACTGGATCAAATGGACCTTTGCTATCCCCGTCGGACTGGTCGCAATGTGCCTGAGCGTCGCTCTCGCGCTCAAAGTGCTTGGCCTTTCCGGCAACGAGCACGGTTGGTATCTTCCGTCGCTTGGGGTGCTGACCATCTGGTCACCGCTGGAAGCGGCGCACACGTCGCCGATGACATGGCGCACCTTGGTGGGACTTGCGCCCCAGATGCTTGCGGTGACGATTGTTGCCCTCATTTCCTTGGTCGCCAAACTCTCGGGCATGGAAGTCGCCCGGCAGGTGTCGGGGGATCTTGATCGCGAGTTGCGCTCGCATGGCCTCGCGAGCATTGTCGCGACACCATTTGGCGGGATCATCGGCGGCATGCAGAATGGCGCCAGTCGTCTTCTCGAGCATGCCGGCGGTGCGACGCGGGTGAGTGGTGTGATGAGTGCGCTGGTTCTCGGCGTGGTGGCCCTGGTCAATCTCGATCTACCCGGACTGGTCCCGATCCCTGTTGTCGCAGGACTTGTCTTCTTCCTCGGCTACACGTTCATGATGGACGCCGTCGGGAAACCGATCTCCCAACGCGCCTGGCTGGATCTGTCACTCGCCATAGCGATCATGATCGTGTGCGTTCGGTACGGTTATGTTATCGGCGTGATTACAGGCATCGTCTGCGCCTGCGTGATGTTCGCCTTCAGCTATGCGCGCTTCGGCGTCGTCCGACGGTATATGACACGGGCCGCATTCGCCAGCCATGTCGATCGGTCGGTGGTTGCGTCCGGATACCTGCGTGAGAATGGCGACTTCATCCAGATATACTGGCTCTCCGGGTATATCTTCTTCGGTTCGTCAGAGGGCCTTTTTGAGCGTATCAGCAATGACATCCGGGCGCGGCCTGCGCGCCGGGTCGCTTATCTGATTCTCGATTTCGGTAGCGTTTCCGGTGCCGATTCGTCGGCGGTGGTCAGCTTCACCAAGCTGCGCAACTTTTGCGACAGGCGTGGGGTCATCATGGTGTTTTGCTCGCTTTCCGCTGCCAACCGCGCGGTGATGGAAGCTGGCGGGTTCTTCGGCAGCAAGAGCAAGCACCAGATGTTCGACGATCTTCCGCTTGGACTCGCCTGGTGCGAGGACCAGGTTCTGGCGCAGGCCGATCTTGGCACGGACACGAGTATCGCGGGGTTCGCGCCGTGGCTCCAGGAACAACTCGGGCCCGGCGTCAATGCCGCCGATATAATTGGCTATCTTGAAATCAAGCACACCGAGGATTCGGAGGTCCTTTACCGGGAGGGCGAGCCCGCCGACCGCATCGATCTCGTTGCGACCGGCAATCTGGTGGTCGATATCGTCAAGAACGATGGCGAGAGACTTCGCATCCGGCGCATCACCACCCATTTTGTGGTTGGCGAAATGGGGTTCTTTCGTCGATCGGTGCGATCCGCCACCGTCTCCTCCGACGGACCGGCGACACTCTATACTTTGACTCGTGCAAATTTCGAGCGGATGCGCAGCGAGCGTCCCGATCTTGCTGATGCGTTCTACGATTTCATTATCCGGGTTTTGGCCGACCGGGTCGATTTCGCCACTCACGCAGTGGCCGCCCTGAGCGCATAGAAGGAACTCGCGATCGCCGGGAGCAGCTTCGGGGCCGGGCACAACGCGGGGGCGCCCCGCTAAGGGACACTAAATGGACGCAAAGGCAACAGCCTCTTTTGGCACCTGGACATCTCCAATCTCGGCACGGGCAATTGCCGCCGGCAGTAAGACGCTGTCATCAATCCGCATTCACGACGAGGTAGTATTTTGGCTTGAGGGCATTGCCGCCCAGGGCGGCCGAGTGGCATTGGTCCGAGCAGACCGCCATAACCCGTGCCGGACGATTACCGATCCAACTCTCAATGTCCGAACTCGAGTCCATGAGTATGGCGGTGGTGCATATCTCGTGTCCGGCGATGAAATCTTCTACTCCAACTTTGCAGACAACCTGGTCTACGCGCAGCGCGTTGGCGAACCCCCGCGACCCGTAACCGATCAAGGCCTATTGCGGCACGCGGACTTTGAGATTGACGCTGCAAGGAGTCGACTTCTTGCCGTTCAAGAGGATCACACGGTGTCCGGACGCGAGGCGACGAATCGCCTGGTCAGCCTGAGCATGACCGAACCAGGAACAACCACGATACTTGCCGAGGGGTGCGATTTTTATGCAGCTCCCCGTCTGTCACCGGATGGACAACATCTGGCGTGGTTGTCCTGGAATCACCCGCTCATGCCATGGAATGGAAGCGAACTGTGGGTCGCTGCGGTGGACCCTGACGGTGCCGTCTCAAGCGCTCGCAGGGTGGCCGGCGGGTCTGAAGAATCCATGTGTCAGCCGACGTGGTCACCCGGCGGCGATTTGTACGTCGTGTCCGACCGGTCAGGCTGGTGGAATATCTATCGGGTACGCGATGGTGCTTTAAAACCGATTTGCCCCATGAATGCGGAGTTCGGTCGGCCGCATTGGATCTTTGCCGAAAGAATGTTTGGCTTCTGTGACGAGTACCATATTGTCGCGACGTTCATTGTGAATGGCATCAGCAAGCTCGCCCGTATCGACGTTCGGGATGGGACGCTGATGCCAATTGCGGCCGACTGCACGGAGATTCATGATATTGCCGTTGGAAAGAATTTTGTCGTGGCGTTGGCCGCCTCGCCGACAACGCCGCTGCAAGTTCTGCGCATTGACCTGGCAACCGGTCAGAGCACCCCGTTGGCGCAATGCACGGACGCGGTTCCAGAGCACGGATACCTATCAGCGCCTCAAGGGATTACCTATGCAACTGCCGCTGGGCGGATCGCTCACGCATTCTTCTATCCGCCCGCGAATGCAGATTTTCTCGCACCTGCGGGCGAGTTGCCGCCACTCATCGTGACAAGTCATGGTGGTCCAACGTCAATGGCAGGCAATGGCCTGCGGCTCGGCATTCAGTATTGGACCAGTCGAGGATTTGCGGTCCTGGATGTTAACTATGGCGGTAGCTCAGGCTATGGACGCGCCTATATGGAGCTGCTTGACGGAAAATGGGGCATCCTGGATGTTGGGGACTGTGTCGCCGGTGCTGGCTACCTGGCCGACCATGGCCTGGTTGACCGGGATCGCATGGCGATCCGCGGCGGAAGCGCCAGCGGCTTCACGACCCTCTGTGCGCTTACCTTTCACAAGGTTTTCAAGGCGGGGGCCAGCCACTATGGCGTAAGCGACCTGGCCGCACTTGATGTCGACACCCACAAATTTGAATCCCGATACAGCAGCCAACTGGTTGCGGGGCCATTGGAACGCGATCAGGTCTATCAGCAGCGATCACCGCTGATGCATGCACACCTGATCACTTGTCCCATGATCTTCTTTCAAGGCCTCGAGGACAAAGTAGTCCCGCCGAGCCAGTCCGAGATAATGGTAGGGGCTTTGAGAAAGCGTAATGTCCCGGTCGCGTATGTTGCATTCGAAGGCGAAGGACACGGGTTCCGTCGCGCCGAGAATATCCAGCGTGCCCTTGAGGCGGAGCTATATTTCTATGGGCGAGTGTTTGGGTTCAAGCAGGCCGACGACATTGAGCCGGTCGATATCCCCGGACTTTGAGGCTGCGGACTTTCAGCTGAATCCCCGAATGACCGGTCTGGCTCGGCCAGCCTCGATCGCTTTATATCAACCCTGAGTCTGCTGAGACGGTCGGCATGCGTGCAGAAACTTCGGAATTCCGGCCAAATAGACGTAGAAATCGATACGGCGTAAGCTGCTGTGGATCAAGCGGGCTTAGACCCGTTCCGTGCCGCTGCGGGTCACGGCGCCTGAAAGACGCATCATCGAGCCAGTGAGGAGACTTCTATGAACGGGAATTGCAAGGCGGCGGTTGCTGCCGCGATGTTTGTGTTTTGCGCCGGTTCGGCAAACGCCGCCAGCGTGGCGCTGGGGCAAGCCAGCGCCACGGGCATTAGCGCGACCATCACACCCGATTCGACGGAAAGCGGCAGCCTGAACGTCTACATGGCCGTGCTTTTCAACGGACAGGCGTTCCTGCGCAAGGGCGCCTCCGACGACTGGCGGCCGCTTGGCTCCGGCGCCTTGCCCGTGGCAGGGCAGTTCCTGGCTGCTGGCGCCCAGCCCGTCAGCATCAGCGTGACCAATCTGGACGTTTCGGCGTTCGTCGGGCTCGAGGTCTATGTCGCTTACGGCCTGACCGAGGCCGACTTGCTTCGCGCCGGCCATTTGGCCAAAATACACACCGTCGTCGCTTCGACCAGTGGGGGTGGCACCAGCACCGGCAGCGTTTCGGCCCCATTGGCTCCACTTGCCTCCGGCTCCTATTACACGCTCGTATACGCGGGCAACCTCGGCGGCATCGATCAGCGCCGCGCCACTGCGACTTTTGCCGGCAATGGGGGACTCTCCGGATATGCGGCGCCTCTGTTCGACGGTTCGCCCGGGCAGGAACAGCCAATGGCGGGAACCGCGGTAGTGTCGGAGTTGGCCGGCGACGACAAGGTCAGCATCGGCCGCTGGAACGGCGGCACACTTGCCGGGTCGTATTACGGAACCTCGATGCCAACGCTGACGGGAAACCAGGGAAATCATTACGCCATCGGTGTAAAAACCGCAACCCTTCCAGCGGCCGGCACGACAAAGTGCTATGCGCCCACGGCCGCAACGCGGCCGACGATCTATGACGGCAGCGCGGCGACGGGGTCGCTCGACACCGGCAGCCGGATCAAGGTGGTGTTCGGAAATACCGGAAAATTCGCCGTCGACCTCACTGCGACAGTCGGAACGAATTCGGTCAAATGGCAAACGCCGGGCGGCATCGCCGGCCCGGTAAGCTTTGGCACCAACGGTGTTTACTAC
>Ga0163199_1001554_pt1 | contig 14311 bp, 12 predicted proteins | sample PL_2010_150m_FD_113537 | JGI IMG/M metagenome (GOLD analysis project Ga0163199, IMG submission 113537) | Freshwater microbial communities from Powell Lake, British Columbia, Canada to study Microbial Dark Matter (Phase II) - PL_2010_150m | ecosystem: Environmental > Aquatic > Freshwater > Lake ... | reverse complement strand
ATCCCCACCCCGGCCCTCCCCTGGAAGGGGAGGGAGCGCTATTTGCCCATGATGCGCTCGACCTGCCGCCAGGCTTCCTCGGCCAGCGGCCGCGTGCGCTTGCCGGTTTCTATGGCCTCCTGACTGGAGGCATTGCCCTGCACCGCCCGCGCCATGATGCCCTGCATGATGCCGGCGAGGCGGAACATGTTGAAGGCCATATAGTATTCCCATTCCTCGGGCGCAATGGGTCCGCGTCCGGTGCGCCGGCAATAGGCCGCGACATAATCGGCTTCGCCCGGGATGCCGAGTGCCTCGAAATCTATGCCGACCAGGCCGCGGAACAGGCCCGGTGAAAGCCGCCAGGTCATGCAGTGGTAGGCGAAGTCGATCAGCGGATGGCCGAGAGTCGACAATTCCCAGTCGAGCACCGCGAGAATGCGCGGCTCGGTCGGATGGAAGATCACGTTGTCGAGGCGAAAATCGCCATGCACGATGCGGGTCTCGTCGCCGGCCGGAATGTGCGCCGGCAGCCAGGCGATAAGATTGTCCATGGCTTCGATCTTCTCGGTCTCCGATGCCTTGTATTGCTTGCTCCAGCGCGCCACCTGGCGCTCCAGGTAATTGCCCGGTTTGCCGTAGTTGGACAGGCCCACCGCCGGATAGTCGACCTGGTGCAGGGCGCTGATGACGCGGTTCATCTCGTCGAAGATGGCGCCGCGTTCGGCGGGCTGCATGCCCGGCAGGCTGGGATCCCAGAGGATGCGGCCTTCCACGTAATCCATGATGTAGAACATCGCGCCAACGATCGAATCGTCGACGCACAGCGCGTAACTTCTGGCCACCGGCACGTCGGTCCCGGCCAGCGCGCTGATCACCTGATATTCGCGATCGACCGCGTGCGCCGAAGGCAACAACACGCCCGGCGGCTTGCGGCGCATGACATAGGACTTGGCGGGTGTCTTGATCAGGAACGTCGGGTTCGACTGCCCGCCCTTGAACTGCTCGACGCTCAGCGGCCCCTGGTAGCCCGCAACGTGTTCGCCCAGCCAGGCGTCCAGCCGTTGGCTATCGAAGGCATGCTGGGCCGCGACCGGGCGGGTGCCGAGGAATTTGTCGCTCATGGACCGGCGGGTCAGATCAGCTTGACCACCTGCTTGCCGAAATTCTGCCCCTTCAGCAGGCCGATGAAAGCTTCCGGCGCCTTGCGCAAGCCGTGGGCGACGCTTTCCCGATACTTGATGCGCCCCGCCGCGACCTCGGTGCCCAATTCTTTCAGCGCGACCGGCCAGCGCGGCAGATGCTCCGAAACAATGAAGCCCTGCATCTTGATGCGGTTGATCAACACCGAACCGATATTCTTCATGCCATACGGTTCGCTGTTGTATTGCGAAATCAGGCCGCACACGGCGATGCGCGAGAATGGATTCATGCGACCCAGGAGGGTATCGAATATCTGTCCGCCGACGTTCTCGAACAGGCAGTCGATGCCCTTGGGCGTCGCCTCCTTGAGATCGCCCCAGAGTTTGCCGGCCTTGTAATCGATGCAGGCATCGAAGCCCAACTCGTCGACGACATATCGGCACTTCTCGGCGCCGCCGGCGATACCCACGGCGCGGGCGCCGTGGATCTTCGCCAATTGACCGACGACGCTACCGACCGCACCGGACGCCGCCGTCACCACCACAGTCTCCCCGGGTTTGGGCGCGCAGATGTCCATCAATCCATACCAGGCCGTGACGCCGGGCATTCCCAGCACGCCGAGATAGGCCGACAGGGGGACCTTGCTGTCATCGACTTTCTGCAGCATGGTGCCGTCGCTGATGCCATACAACTGCCAGCCGAAAAATCCGGAGACCTTGTCGCCCATCTTGAATGCCGGGTTCTTGGAAATGACCACTTCCCCCACCGTGCCGCCAACCATGACGGCACCGATCTCGACCGCCGCGGCATAGGATTTCGTGTCATTCATCCGGCCGCGCATATAGGGATCGAGTGAGAGGTAATGATTGCGCACCAGGACTTCGCCGTCCTTGGGCTCCGGAATCGCGGTCTGGACAATATTGAAATTGCTTTCCTCGACCCATCCCGTGGGTCGGCTGGCCAGTAACACTTGCAGATTGGTTTCACTCATTTCATTTTCCCTGTTGTTTCGTTGAAAGCGACGGAGCCTCAGTTGCCCTCGCCGTCGTGCATCTCCTTGCGCAACATGAACGTGCCGAGAGATTTTGCGACCATCTGGCCGGAAGCATCCTGCGCCTCCGCCTCGCAGAAGTACAGCGAGCGTCCGCCGCGCAGCACGCGGCCCTGTGCCACCACACGGCCGGTGGCCGGACGCAGGAAGCTCATCGACATGTCCACCGTCATGACCCCGCCCTTGTGACGGAAGGAAGTCCGCGCCGCCATGGCCATCGCCACGTCGAGCAGCGTCATGATGACGCCGCCATGGGAGACTTGATAGCTGTTCATCAGTTCCGGGCGCAAGTCGACCGAGACCACAGGCAGACCCTCTGCATTCAGCTCGGCCTTGACGCCGAGCATGTCTAGAAACGGCACGTGGATGCCGAAGTAGTCGGTCGCCATCCTCAAGCAATGCAGGCGCCGCCATCCACGGCGACATACTGGCCGGTAATGTGCCGTGACGCTTCCGACGCCAGGAACACCACCGTGCCTTTCAGATCCTCTTCGCCGCCCAGGCGATGCAGGGGCGTCGCGGCGACCACCGACTTCTCGATGATCGCCAGCAGGCCCTGCGACATTTTCGACGGGAAGAATCCCGGGCAGATCGCATTGACGTTGATGTTGTACTTGCCCCACTCCGACGCCAGGGCCCGGGTGAAATTGACCGCCGCACCCTTGCTGGTGTTGTAGGCCACGGTGGCCATGTCGGGGGGGCCGCCCGAGAGTCCGGCGACCGAAGCGATATTGATGATCTTGCCGGATTGCTTGGGGATCATCACGCGCTTGCCGACTTCCCGGCTGAGCTGGAACATGGCATTGATGTTGAGGTTCATCACCTTGTTCCAGGCCTCGGTCGGATGATCCTCGGCCGGCGCGCCCCAGGTGGCGCCGGCGTTATTCACCAGGATGTCGATGGTGCCGTATTTCGCCAGAACCGCGTCCACCATCGCGGGAATGCCGTCGAATTTCGACAGGTCGCCGGCGATGGTCAGCACCTCAATGCCGAGCGACTTGAGATGCTTTTCCGCCTCGTCGAGTTCGGCTTGCTTTCTTGCCGTGATCGCCAACTTGCAGCCCATCTCGCCGAGCGCTTCGCCCATCTGCAGTCCGAGCCCGCGCGAACCCCCGGTGATTAAAGCGACCTTGCCGGTAAGATCAAATAGCTTCTTTACGCTCATTTAAGTTCCCTCAACAGACTTCGAACAATCCGGCGGCGCCCTGGCCGCCGCCGATGCACATGGTCACGACCACGAACTTGACCCCGCGCCGCCTGCCTTCGATCAAGGCATGGCCGGTCAGGCGGGCGCCGGAAACACCATAGGGATGTCCGACGGCGATAGCGCCCCCGTTCACATTGAGAATATCGTCGGGGATGCCGAGCTTGTCGCGACAATAGATCACCTGCACCGCGAACGCTTCGTTCAACTCCCACAGGCCGATGTCCTTCACCTTGAGGCCATTTCTCTCGAGCAGGCGCGGAATCGCGAATACCGGACCGATGCCCATTTCGTCCGGTTCGCAACCGGCCACGGCGAAACCGCGAAAGATCCCCAGTGGCTGGATGCCGCGCTGCTCGGCCAGTTTGCCGTTCATCACCACGCAGGCGGAGGCGCCATCGGAAAACTGGCTGGCATTGCCCGCGGTGATGACGCCGCCGGGAAACACCGTCCGGATCTTGGACACGCCTTCCAGCGTGGTGTCGGCGCGGATGCCCTCGTCGGCGGAGATGGTCACCTCCCTGGTGGACAGGCGCCCCGTCGCTTTGTCGGCGACCCCCATGGTGACCGTCGTCGGCACGATCTCGTCGTTGAACTTGCCTGCCGCATGGGCGGCCGCGGCGCGTTGCTGGCTGCGCGCGCCATACTCGTCCTGGCGGTCGCGCGCGATCCCGTAACGCTTGGCGACCTGCTCGGCGGTTTGCAGCATGCTCCAGTAGATCTCCGGCTTGTTCTGCACCAGCCAGTTCTCGGCAATCATGTGCCGGTTCATCTCCTGCTGTACGCAGGAGATGGACTCGACCCCGCCGGCGACCATCACCGGCACCTGGTCGACGATGACACGCTGCGCGGCCATGGCGATGGCCTGCAGGCCGGAGGAACAAAAGCGGTTTACCGTCACGCCCGCGGCAGTCACCGGCAGGCCGGCGCGCAAGGCAATCTGCCGGGCGATATTGGCGCCCGTGGCGCCCTCCGGGGTGGCGCAGCCGATGATGACGTCCTCGACTTCGGCCGGGTCGATCCCGGCACGCGCCACAGCATGTTGCACCACGTGGCCGCCGAGGGTGGCACCGTGCGTCATGTTGAAAGCGCCCTTCCAGGATTTGGCCAACCCGGTACGGGCGGTGGATACGATTACTGCATCAGTCATGTGAATCTCCTTGTTTCACCGCGGAGCGCACGGAACGCGTCGTCCGAATCTGGCTGCCTCATGCTTCTCTCTGCGTTCCGTGCGCCGTCTGCTGTGGATGTCTTCTTCAATTGAACGTCCTGCCTTCGCTGGCGAGCCTGGCCAGCAGCGGCGCCGGCACCCAGAACTCGCCATTGCGTCCGCGGGCATATTTCTTCATGGCGTTGACGACATTCGGCAAACCGATGATGTCGGCATACAGCATCGGGCCGCCGCGATGCAGGGGGAAGCCATACCCGGTCAGATACACCATGTCGATGTCGGACGCGCGCTGGGCGATGCCTTCTTCAAGTATGTAGGCCGCCTCGTTGACCAGCGCGTAAACCAGCCGTTCGACGATTTCCTGGTCCGAAACCTTGCGCCGGGTGATCCCCAGGTCCTTGGAGTGCTGCACCACCATGTCGTTGACCTGCTGGTTGGGATAGGCGGTGCGGTCGCCCGGCTTATAGTCGTACCAGCCGGCGCCGGTCTTCTGTCCGAAGCGGCCCATCTCGCAAAGCAGGTCGCCGGTCTTGGAATATTTCGTATCGGGCTTTTCCTGGATGCGGCGCTTGCGGATCGCCCAGCCGATGTCGTTGCCGGCAAGGTCGCCCATGCGAAACGGGCCCATGGCGAAGCCGAGCTTCTCGATGGCCTTGTCCACCTGCTCGGGCAGACAGCCCTCTTCCAGCAGGAAACCAGCCTGGCGACCATATTGCTCGATCATGCGGTTGCCGATGAAGCCATCGCAGACGCCGGAGACCACCGCCGTCTTTCTGATCTTCTTGGCGATCTGCATCACCGTTGCCATCACGTCCTTGGCGGTGGCGGCACCGCGGATCACTTCCAGCAATTTCATGACATTGGCCGGGCTGAAGAAATGCAGTCCGACCACGTCCTGTGGCCGCTTCGTGAAACCTGCGATCTTGTTCACGTCCAGGGTGGACGTGTTCGAAGCGAGGATGGCGCCGGGCTTGCAGGTCTCGTCCAGCTTCTTGAACACCTGTTCCTTGATGCCGATCTCCTCGAACACCGCCTCGATAACCAGGTCAACGTCCTTCAGGTCGTCGTAGGCCAGCGTCGGTTTGAGCAGGCTCATGCGCTGATCAAGCTTTTCCTGGGTCAGCTTGCCTTTCTTCAGCGAATTCTCATAGTTCTTGCGAATGATCGCGACACCCTTGTCGAGCGCTTCCTGTTTCATTTCGAGAATCGTTACCGGGATCCCGGCGTTGAGGAAGTTCATGGTGATCCCGCCACCCATGGTACCGGCGCCGATGACGCCGACCTTCTCGATCTTGCGCAGCGGTGTGCCCTCCGGAACATCGGCGATCTTGCCGGCGGCCCGCTCGCCGAAAAAGAAATGGCGCAGCGCTCTCGATTCGGGTGTCTGGATCAGGTGCAGGAATCCTTCGCGTTCGATCTTCTGGCCTTCCTCGAAATTCTTGGCGGTCACGGCGGCGGCCACCGCCTCGATGCATTTCAGCGGCGCGGGGAACGGACCGGCCACCCCCTTCACCATGTTGCGAGCAAATTGCAGGAAGGCTTCATGATTCGGATAGCTGACCTTCATGTCGCGCACCAGCTTCAGCGGACGGTTTTCGGTGACTACCTGATTGGCGAATGCCAGGGCGCCTTCCAGCAGATCGCCTTCGATCATCTGGTCGAACAGACCGGCCTTGGCGAGTTGCTCCGAGGGCACATCGGCGCCGGAGACGATCATGTTCAGCGCCGCCTCCAATCCGATCACCCGCGGCAGTCGCTGCGTACCGCCGGCACCCGGCAGGAGCCCCAGTTTGACTTCCGGCAAGGCAATCTTGGCGCCGGGCGAGGCCACGCGGAAATGGCAGGCCAGCGCCAGTTCCAGGCCGCCGCCCATGGCCACCGCATGAATCGCCGCGATCACCGGCTTGGCGCTGGTCTCGACGAAATTGATCACGGTATGCAGATTGGGCTCGGCAGATGCAGCGGGCTTGTTGAACTCGGTAATGTCGGCGCCGCCGGAAAAGGCCTTTCCGCCACCAATCAAGATGATCGCCTTGACTTGCGGATCATCGTTGGCGCGGTTGATGCCGTCGGCGATGGCCGTGCGCAAGGCATGGCCCAGCCCATTCACCGGCGGATTGTTAAAGGTGATCACGGCGACTGCGCCGCGGACTTGGTATTCTGCTGCACTCATGGTTGCTCCTTCGCTACTGCAATAAGAAACTTGCAACGCACTGGCCGAAGCCAGTGTGTTTGCCTGCTTACTCCTCCCCCTTTCAAGGGGGAGGTTGGGTGGGGGATGGGTTTAGCGCATCGCGATCAAGTTACCCCATCCCCGCCCCGGCCCTCCCCTTCAAGGCGAGGAAGTTAATCAGACTTCCAGCCATTCCTTGCGAATCGCTTCGTTGGCGCGCAGGTCCTGCGGTGTACCTTCGAACACGATCTGGCCGTGGCCCATGACATACAGGCGCTGCGAGATGTCCAGGGCGATCGCGAGTTTCTGCTCGATGAGCAGGATGGAGATGCCCCGCTCCTTGATCGCGGCAAGAAAGTTGCCGACCTGGACGACAATTTTCGGCGCCAGACCTTCGGTCGGCTCATCGATCATCACCAGTTCTGGATCCCCCATCAACGTTCGACTCAGCGTCAACATCTGCTGCTCGCCGCCGGAAAGTACGCCGGCCGCCGTGTCCATGCGTTCCTTGAGGAGCGGAAACAGCTCGACCATGTCCTCCATGCGCCAGCGGCCCTGTTGGGCCTTGTTTCCCAACATGAGGTTCTGGCGGACCGTCAAGTCGGCAAATATGGCACGGTCCTCCGGCACGTAGCCTAGCCCTTTTCGGGCGATTTCGAACGGCTTTTTGCCGATCAGTTGCGCGCCTTTGAAAGTAACGCTGCCCTTGGCCACGACCTGACCCATCACCGCCTTGATGGCAGTTGACCGGCCGACACCATTTCTGCCCAGCAGGCTGACGATCTCGCCCTTGCCGACACTGAAGTGGACTCCGTGCAAAATATGGCTCTTGCCATAGAAGGCATGCAGGTCGCGCACCTCCAGAAGGGGCTCAGTCATGAGATCCCTCGGCGAAGGTCGTGCCCAGATAGGCTTCCTGCACCGCCGCGCTGGCGCGAATCTCGGCCGGCGTTCCGGTGGCGATGATTTCGCCGTAGACCAGCACCGAGATGCGATCGGCGAGGTCGAATACCACGCTCATGTCGTGCTCCACCATGATCAGGGTCTTGCCTTCCGTCACCCGGCGGATCAGTGCGACCGCATCCCCGGTTTCGGACTTGCTCATGCCGGCGGTCGGTTCGTCGAGCAGAATCACATCGGCACCGCCGGCAATCGTGATGCCGATCTCCAGGGCGCGTTGTTCTGCATACGAAAGTATCCCGGCGACGGTGTCGCTGCGATGCGCCAGTCCGATTGCATCGATTACCCTATGAGCCTGTTCGTTGGCGTCGCGTAACGCCGCCAGGCGCCGCCAGAACGAGTACTTGTAGTTGAGCGACCACAGCACCGAACAACGGACATTCTCAAAGACTGAAAGATTGGTGAATATATTCGTCAACTGAAAGCTGCGACTCAGGCCAAGACGATTGATCTGGTGGGGTTTGAGGTCGGTTACCGACTCCCCCTTGAGCGTGATGTCCCCGCTGGTAACCGGGAACCTGGCGCTGGCCAGGTTGAACAGAGTGGACTTGCCGGCGCCGTTCGGGCCGATGATGGCATGCCGTTCGCCGCGCGGCACGATCAGGTTGACACCGTTGATGATGACAGTCTGACCAAAACTCTTTCGGACGTCGGTCAATTGCAAAGCCGGCACGTTCATCTCGCGACCTCGCCATTTATCCCGGCAAGCACCTGTCGCCAGGCTTCCGATACCCGCGGCCAACTCAGCTTCAACAGCACCAGCCCGAAAGCCGTCAGCGCCAATGCGATCAACCAGGGTGCAAGCGAATTGACATCGATGGATGCGCCGAACACCAGCAGCGGTGTTTCCAGAACCTCGGCCTGCTGGTAGGCCATCTCCACCAGGCTGACCAACCCGGCAAAGGTGAGCAGCAGGGGAATCGTCACCCGCGCATAGGCCGGCATGACCATGAGCAACAGTCCGGCATTCCACAGGCGCTTGTGCATGGCCAGCAGGCTGGCGATTCCACCCGGGGCATATAAGACCATCGTCAGAAAGAACAGGCCGAAGTAGAACAACCAGGCCTTGGTCACGCCGGCCACGGCGATCGCCAGCAGGGAAATCAGCACCGCGCCGATGATCGGCCCGTAAAAGAACCCGATACCGCCGACGAAGGCCATCATCAGCACCACGCCCGAGGTCCATCCGCCCAGGGATTCGGCCGTGACCATCTCGTAATTGAGCGCCGATAAACCACCGGCAATCCCGGCAAAGAATCCGGCCAGGATCATCATCATGAAGCGTACCCATTGCGGATCGTAGCCGACAAACTGGGCGCGCTCCGGGTTGTCCCTCACCGCATTGGCCATCCGTCCGAGCGGCGTCTGGGTCAATGCATACATGGCCAGAATGCACAGGAACGTCCATGCGGCGATCAGGTAGTAAATCTGGATCTGCGGTCCGAAGTTGACGCCGAATACCGCCTTGCCGATCACCCGATTGCCGGAAACCCCGGCCTCGCCGCCAAAAACGACCGGGAACATCAGCGATGCCGACGCCATCAATTCGCCGATACCCAGAGAAATCATCGCGAACGTGGTACCGGCGCGCTTGGTGGACACATAACCAAAGAGGACCCCGCCGAGCAGGCCGGCCAAGCCGCCGACCAACGGCAGGATGCTCACCGGAAGGGCAGCGGCCTTGCCCACAAAGTTCAGGGCGTGGATGGTGGCGAAAGCGCCGATACCAAAATAGGCTGCGTGGCCGAAGGACAGCAGTCCGGTCTGTCCCAGCAGCATGTTATACGACAGGCTGAAAATGATCATGATGCTGATCTGGCACATCAGCGAGAGGGCGTAGCCCTTGTCGAACACCAGCGGCAGCACGATCATCAGCAGCGCCAGCGCGCCCCACAGAAAGAAGCGGCGGCGGCTAAGCAGCGGCGGTACCAGCGCGCTCATGACTCGCGCGCTCCCATCAAGCCGCGCGGCCGGAAGATCAGAATCGCCACCATGAACAGATAGGGCAGGATCGGCGCCAGTTGGGTCACCGTCAGGCGCGCCACCACCCCGCTGGCGACCAGTTCAATGCCGAACAGCGCCGCCACGTCGGTGATCGAAATATTCAGGCCGATGGCGAATGTCTGCACGACTCCGATCAGCAGCGAAGCCAAGAATGCGCCCGTCAGCGAGCCGAGCCCGCCCACCACGACCACCACGAAGACGATGGAACCGACCGCGGTCGCCATGCCCGGCTCGGTGATAAACGCGTTGCCGCCGATAACGCCAGCCAAGGCGGCGAACGCGACGCCCCCGCCGAACACCAGCATGAAGATACGCGGCACATTGTGGCCGAGTGCCTCTACCATGTCGGGTTTCGACAAGGCCGCCTGGATGATGAGGCCGATACGGGTACGGGTCAGCCCCGCATACAGCGCCACCAGCATGCCGACGGAGACCATCATCATGAAACCCTTGTAGATCGGGAAGTTGGTAGAAAACAGCGTAAACAAGGTACCGTCCAGCACCTCCGGAATCCGGTAGTCAACCGGCGCCTTGCCCCAGATGAGATGCACCACTTCCTCGATCAGAAAGCTCAGCCCGAAGGTGAACAGCAATTCGGCCACGTGGCCGAACTTGTGCGCCTTGCGCAGTCCATAGCGTTCGATCAGCATGCCCAACCCGCCGACCAGGAGCGGTGCCACGATCAGGGCAGGCATGAAGCCGACATAGGTACTGACCTGATAGGCGAAGTAAGCTCCGAGCATGTAGAAGCTGGCATGCGCGAAATTCAACACGCCCATCATGCTGAATATCAGCGTCAGCCCGGAAGACAGCATGAACAGCAGCAGCCCGTAGGTGACGCCGTTCAGAAGAGAAATCAGGAAGAATTCCATCAACAATCACCCCATCAAAGGCCAAGGTGTGCGGACATCCAGGTTGCCTCAGGGGCCAGCGTTCGAATAATTGCGCAATCCAAAATGCCGAAAAAACTCAGCGAACCGGAAACTTCACGGTTCGCTGATTCGTGCGTTCAAAGATCAGGGTCTTTCCATGACGCAGGTGGTCGGCAGCGCGGTGGCATAGCCCTCGACCCGCTTGTCGTTGCGGAAGCCATAATCCGATACGCCATCGGCGTTCATCTTGACTTTCTTGCCATCCACCCTGGCGAAGGTCTCGACGAATAGAGGCTGGATCAACTGGTGGTCGGACGCACGCATCTGCACTTCGCCCGTGATGCCGTCATAACGCATCCCTTCCAGCGCCTTGGCGACTTTCACCGGATCGTCGCTCTTGGCCACTTCCATGGCCGCGGCGAGCATTCCGATGGCGTTGGCCGCCGCCTGGGTATACGGGTCCTCGAGCTGTCCATACTTTTTCTTGTAGTCTGCGATGAACTTGTGGCCCTTTGCGGTGAAGCCAGACTCGCTGTGATAGGACACTACCTTGACGCGGTCAATGCCGGCGTCCCCCAGCGCGATCGGGGTTCCCACCACTCCAGCGTAAAAGGTGTAGAAGTTGGCTTTCAGGCCCGCGTCCTTGGCAGCCTTGATCAGCAAGGCCAGATCGCTGCCCCAGTTGCCGGTAATGATGGAATCTGCGCCGGATGCCTTGATCTTGGCGACATACGGTGAGAAGTCCTTGATGCGCGCCAGCGGATGAAACTCGTCACCGACGATCTTGATGTCGGGACGCTTCTCGGTAATCATCTTTCTGGCCGTCTTGGCGACCTGATGGCCAAAGCTGTAGTCCTGGCCGAAGATGTAAATTTTCTTGATTTTCTTGTCGTTTTCCATGACGTTGGTCAGGGCTTCCAGCTTCATGTCGCTGTTGGCGTCGAAACGGAAATGCCAGAAGCTGCATTTGCTGTTGGTGAAATCCGGATCGACCGCGGCATAGTTGAGAAATACCACTTCCTTGCCGGGATTGCGCGCATTGTGCTTGTTGATCGCGTCAATCAATCCCCCCGCAACGCTCGAACCATTGCCCTGGGTAATGTAGCGCACGCCCTGGTCGATCGCGCGATTCAGCTGTACGACGCTTTCCTGCGGGGAAAGCTTGTTGTCCAGCGCCACGATTTCGAACTTCTTGCCCAACGCCCCGCCGCGGGCGTTGAGCTGCTCGACGGCAAACTGGAACTCCCTCAGACCATGTTCGCCGGTGGCGGCCATCATTCCCGACAGGGGATCGATGTAAGCAATCTTTACCTGCGCAAGAGCCGATCCCGCGATGAGGAATGCTCCCGTTGCCAGAATCATCTTGCCGAATATCCTGTTTTTCATATTTCCTCCATAGGTAGTGATTGACCGTTTTCCACGGTACAGTTGCGAACAGCCAGGATCAGTGTCTCAGAATTCAATGGAGAACCGCAAGGCGGATCATCGTCGGGAACCCGGAAGACATGCGGGCCAGCCCAGGCCCCTCATCACCGGACTACCCGGCACCAATTCAAATTCACCATCTGTTTTGCACGGCGGAATTGCATTTCGCTTTTCCGCTGCCATGTTATCTTCCGTTGTCAGGAATGTAAACCATCGCTTGACCGGGTGGCTGAGATATTCGAGACTGATCGATTCTAGGATTGGCTTTCGGACGACGGGATTCCAGCCGCTTGCAGCGCACGCCTGGCCATCAGGTTGTTGGCGACCAACGCCGCCAGCACCATCCCGGCACCGATGAATTCGGCGCGTGCGATATCCTGACCCATGATTATTCCGATCAGGAACACCACCACCGGAATGAAATTCCCCATGAGAGATGCATTCAGAGCCCCCAGGTGCTTGACGCCGACGTTCCACAGCAGCACTGCCACGACCGAGGTCATCAGGATCAAGAAGAGCATGGGCCATGCCTGACTTTCGAGCTGTGGCAGGGTCGGGACATGGGCGTGGCCAGCCAGGACGGCGAATGCCGATATGAACAGGATGCTGAACGTGCCGAGGCCGCAGGAGAGCGCCGTAAAGCGCAGCGGCGACCAGTCGGAAAACCGTGCTGCGGCAAGGGTGTAAACCACCCAGCAGACGGCCGCCACCAACACCAGCAAATCGCCGCCGAGGCCGCCAGCCAGCGCCAGGGAACCGAAGTCGCCCTTGCTCACGACCACGAGGCAGCCGGCGAAGGCGACCACTACGCAGATGGAAGTCGCGCGTGCGGGCCGTTGCCCACGCAACAGCCATTGCGTCAGCGCGATCATCAGCGGTTGCATGCTGGCGATGATCGCGGCCTGCTGCGGACTGGTCAAGCGCAAGCCTTCGAAATTGAACAGGCTGAACCCTGCAAACCCCATGCTGCCGTAAAAAAACAGCGCCCAGCGTCGCGGATCGCGGCGCAGCGCGACAAATGGCGCGCTGCCTTCGACCAGCCACAGGATGACCAGCAGGATCGTCGCCCCGCAGCCATAGCGGATCGATGTGATGGCATACGGATCGAGCGTCGCCAGCATGATCTTGCCGACCGGGAACATTCCCGCCCAAGACAGGACGGTAACGGTCATCGCCATCAATCCGAGACGAAGATTCTGGGTGGTCATGGTTCCACTTCGAACTTGCCGCAAAAAAACAATTGCCGTATTCTAGCCGTGATTGCAAAATCCCATTTCGCTCTGCAAAACTCCCTCCCGCAGCCCCGTTACAACCTTTCCAGGAATATTCATGGATCTCAATTTCACTCCCGAGGAACATGCGTTCCGCGCCGATGTACGAGGCTTTCTCGACGCCAGGCTTCCGACCAAGATCAGCGACACGGTGCTCAGCGGCAAACGCCTGACCAAAGACGATTTCGTGGGCTGGCAAAAAATTCTCCACCAACAGGGCTGGGGTGCCAGCATGTGGCCGAAGGAGTTCGGCGGCACCGGCTGGAACGCCGTGCAGCAGCATATTTTCGAAGAGGAATGCGCGGATGCCGGCGCGCCCATGCAACTGCCTTTCGGATTGCGCATGGTGGCGCCGGTCATCATGGCCTTTGGCAACAAGTCCCAGCAGGAATATTTCCTGCCGCGCATTGTTTCCGGCGAAGACTGGTGGTGCCAGGGTTATTCCGAGCCCGGATCCGGTTCCGACCTGGCCTCGCTGAAGATGCGCGCCGAGCGAGTCGTGGCCACTGAGGGAGACGACTATGTGGTCAACGGACAGAAGACCTGGAACACCCTTGGCCAGCACGCCGACTGGATCTTCTGTCTGGTGCGCACCAGTACCGAAGGCCGCCAGCAGGAAGGCATTTCCTTCCTCCTGATCGACATGAAGACTCCCGGCATCACGGTTCGGCCAATCATCATGCTGGACGGCGAACACGAGATCAATGAAGTGTGGTTCGAGGACGTCAAGGTGCCGGCGCAAAACCTCGTCGGTCAGGAAAACAAAGGCTGGACTTACGCCAAGTTCCTGCTCGGCCACGAGCGCACCGGCATCGCCGGCGTGGGCCGCTCCAAACGGGCATTGAAGCATCTGAAGGCAATTGCCCGCAGCGAAATCGCCAATGGCCGTCCCCTGATCGAGGATCAACGCTTTCGCGACCGGATCGCCCAGGTTGAACTGGAGCTAATGGCGCTGGAGGTCACCAACATGCGCGTGCTCTCCGCCGAGGGCAAGAAGCATGCGCCCGGGCCGGAGTCCTCGATACTCAAGATCAAGGGCTCCGAGATCCAGCAGATAT
>Ga0163199_1001553_pt1 | contig 14314 bp, 4 predicted proteins | sample PL_2010_150m_FD_113537 | JGI IMG/M metagenome (GOLD analysis project Ga0163199, IMG submission 113537) | Freshwater microbial communities from Powell Lake, British Columbia, Canada to study Microbial Dark Matter (Phase II) - PL_2010_150m | ecosystem: Environmental > Aquatic > Freshwater > Lake ... | reverse complement strand
TAACAAAGGGCCATCGACGAGCTTCAAATGGCCTGAAAAACATTCAGGAAAATGAATATTTCTGCATTGCCCAATTTGTGAACGGGAAGACTGTCCCGATCATTCCAGAATCGGCATTCACAAGAATTTCAAGTTGCTTCTAGAAATAGAAAAGGGCCTAGACGCAAGAAGGGATGGAAAGTGTGTTACTTAAGGTAGACTGCTCTTTTGACGGCCCGAAATCTGCGAGGAGAATTGAAAGACTCAGCAGCCATTTCAACGAAGTAGACTCCGCTCGGAATGTCATTCGCGATCCAGGGGATCCGGTATAAGCCCGGCCCGTGATCGCCCGAGAAGATCTGCGCTACAACATGACCGAGCAGGTTATAGACCAGGATCCGAACCGCAGCGCGTTCGGGTAATCCACAGTGAACCACCGATGAGGAATTGAACGGATTCGGATACACATCAGCCAGAAAGAAGGTTGACGGAACAGATCCCGACTTCTCTACGACATGACTCAACTCGCCCGACACGACGGCGAATCCCTCCACGAGTTCGGCTCTTCCTCCACCCGGCATAGGATTGAAAACACGCACGCTTCTCGCACCAGGTCCGGCCGCCACCCCGATCGTGATTCTCGCTTCAATCACCGAGCGGCTTTTCACCGCGAGCGACTCGACACTGATCCCTTCCCCGAAATCAACACTGGTGGCCCGATCGACAAATCGGCTGCCTGAGATCACGACAAGCGTCATCCTCCCTCTCTCTCCCCGGTTCGGTCTGACGCTCTCAAGAGTTGGTACCGGATTGAGCACGGCAAGGCCGCCATTCGCGACCGCGATCCCGCCACCGGGTGGAGGGTTTGTGACACAAACGTCGTGCATTACAGTTTCGGCGTCAATGCGAGGCGTGACGACAGCGAGAAGGCGCGACCGGCTTTCTATCCTCACTGAATCTACTTGGATGTCAGCTCCCATGTCGAGGGACGTGATGCCAGCATAGAAATTGTCCCCGTCGATCGTAAGAGCAGTGCTCTCACCTCTGAGGGCAAACGAAGGTGACACGCTGCCAACTGAGGGGGTTCCATTTTCGACGTTTAATACGTGCGGCAACCTCGCGCTTCCTCCGCCGGGAGCAGGATTCGAAACGAGGATGGTCCTGGCTCCGATGACGGCATCCGGAGCTACCGTAATCTTCGCGACAAGAACGGAAGAGCTTTTGACTCCAAGAGAATCGACTCTGATGCCAGGCAGTAGAGAAACAAAGCTTGCCCCCCTGACGAAATTGGCACCTGACAATGCGATCTCAAGCGATTGTCCGCGATACGCACATACAGGGGAAACGGAGTTGAGAGCGGGAGCCGGGAACACCACACTGAACGCATCGGGTAACGTTGCTGCCCCTCCTCCGGGTCCGTTGTTCCTCACTGTGACCGTTCTGAGACCGCATCCCGCTTCAGGCACGACCGAGATAACCGTTTTCAGCTCGCATCCGGAGGAGTCGCACCATGTCGAGTCAACATTGACGCCGGTACCGAAATCCACCTTGCTCTCCCCTGCGATGAATCCCGAGCCGTTGAACGTAACTTCGAGCTTCTGGAAGAGCGCCCCCACCGTTGGACTGAAACCAGAGCAATCCGGCCGCGGGTTTTCAACGACAAACCCTCCTGGCAGAATGAATGACTCGCCATATTGACCCCGATTCGCGAGAATGAGGTCTCGGGGTCCAGTTGCTGCGTTTCGTGCAACCCGGACCCGGGCGAACAACTGCGATGAATCCTTGACAAGGAGCGAGTCAACGACGAGACCTTCTCCCAAGTACAGAATCATCAGTCCGGGTACGAATCCACGGCCCGCAAGCGTTATCGTCCCAGAGCAACCGCGTACACCGTTCGCGGGAAAAACGCTTGTGATACTTGGAGGCCGGTCCGTCACAAACAACGCACCAGACAAAACCGCTCTGCCACCGCCCGGAACCGCATTCATGACCGCGATATCAAGCGAACCAAGAGGCGCTGAAAAAAGAATGCGGGCTCTTACCCGGATTTTCGTATTGCTCAACACAAGCAATGAGTCCACTTCGATACCCGATCCGAAACTCACGGACGTCACTCCTGCGATGAAGTTGGCACCTGAAAGAACGAGATCGACGCAACTCCCCCGGGCAGCCTTGGCCGGGGAAAGCCCGGTCAGTGTTGGCACCGGATTGACCACAGAAAACGCACCCAGCAGTATCGATGATCCGCCTCCGGGTTCAGGATTTGTCACCCGGATGTCACGTAGCCCGGGGCATGCGCTTTCTGCGATTGTAATTCGCGCCGTCAGAACGTCCGTGTCAAGCACAACCGCCTCGACTCCGATGCCTGAGCCAAACGAAACGTTCGTTAATCCGGGCACGAAGCCGCTTCCATGAAGCGTCACAAGAACAGATTGCAGCCTTGCGCCCGATGGAGGTGCGAGGCCGAAGAGCATCGGCAGCGGATTCCTTTTCTTCACTACCTCAAAGAGACCCGAAAACACCAAGGATCCTCCCAAAGCCGCGACGTGGAGGTCTCGAAAACCCAATGGGGCATCCTCACCGACAATCACGTTTGCCATCATGCTTGCGCTCCCGAGAACCGCCGTCGAAATGATACTTACTCCACTGCCACTAAACGATAACGTTGGAGATTCACCGAGGAAGCCGGAGCCTGAGATTTTCAGCGATAATGTACTCCCTTGTTCCGCAGATGAAGGCTCGATTCCTGTAATTGTCGGCACCGGAAAGGGCTCGGCAAGCAGCAATCGCGAATAGGAACAGTCTCCGGCGAATACTACAACATTCGAAAGCGTATCGACTACACCACCCAACCTCCTCCACTCAGATCCGCCATCGTTAAATCCGAAGAGTTCAAGTCGCGATTCAATTGCGCCGTCGATATCTGAAGGTGCGTAGTGAAACCATACGCGAGCGTTTCGCAACGGAGCGCATGGCTCTAACACGAAGTATCTGGGAATCGGGAATGCAGTATTTAACCCAGAGGCCCGGCCGGTCACCCTGGTCACGCTGACTTCACTCTCGGGAATGCCCTCAGCCTGGATCTCGATTCCCAGGTTACCGAAAGACTCCCGAAGGCCAGGCTTCAGGACCCGCGTAGCGGCAACTTCTCCGATGACGGAACTGGATCCCGATTCAATCATCGAAGCGTCCGTGCCGATAAGAAGGCGGTGCGGTGCCGTCCTCAGGATGCCATTTGTGACCTCGAGCCGTCTGCGAACCGTTGTCGCGCCACTCAACGACAGCTCAGAAGAATTGTCTATGACGAGATTTGCGTACATCAGCGGCGTTACTGTCTGTTTCGATGTGCCAGCATAGACGATTGTACTCCCGGTATCCAACTCCACAATCCCTCGTACCGTGAGTGGGTTGCCCTCTCCGCGAAAAACGTGCCGACCGGCGATTCTTGTGGAGCTCGTGGAATCGATAGTGATGCCGCTCCACACTCCAGCCCCGGTCAGGTATTTTGTTCCCATCCCTCCCGCAAAAACGACGGGCACAGTCGCCGCACCGTTGTTTGCTATCAGCGTGTCGTCGCCGGAAAAGACCAGCCGCGATGCTGAATCGGCAGCCGCCATGGAACCCGAGAGCAGCAGACCGCGACGGGCCACGAGACTCTTGCCTGGGCCGATTTCGACTATCGAGCCCGAAGTGATCTCAACATCGCATTCTGCATTCGCTCCATTCGTGAGAGTGATTTTCGCCCCTCCGGCAATTCTCTGGAGCATCTCACCCCTGAGTTCCAGAGTGCGTCCGGCTGGCGCAAGAAACGGAGCGTGGCAGAGAATGTCTCCTTTGTACACGAGGTTTCCCTGCGGCTGCCCTGTCGTAGCGAGGGTATATTTTCCGCCAGGTCCAATCGTGAATCCCCCGCCAAACGTATGGACGCCCTGACTCCCACTGCCGCTTCCACTCCACTCGCCCTGTATAAACGTATCCCCGCCTACCGAGATGTTGCCTGAGAATCCTCCGGTGCTCCATCTGACGCCAGCCCCGATAGCGAGGCTTCCATTGATGGTAAGCGAACCAGTCCCTGAAGCGGATATTGCTAGGACTCCTCCGGTACTTTCCAGGTGAAGGTTCCCGTACGTTCGGCCGGAGAATGACGATGCAGGGACAAGTGCCGAATTTCCGCGGTAGACGAACGTGCTCCCCCTAGAAAGGATCGCCTTCGAGACCGGCGTGGAGATACTTCCGGTGGTGTTGTGAACATAAACCCCGCCGTCATTGACGATCCACCGGCCGCTTCCAACAATGCTCCAGGTCCCTCCTTGATTGAGCCACGTTCCATTGATCGTCAGGTCGTTCCCCGGCCCATCGACGAGCGTGTGGCTGATGCCAGGTGCAACGATCACCTGAGCACCACTTTCGAGTATGACTTGGTCATAGACAATCGACGAATTAATCGTCACGACGTGCCCGCTTCTAATCGTGATGACGCCCGCTCCTGAATCCGGCGGCGTTGCAGGAGTGATCCAGGCTCCTCCGGCGAATCTCGCCCAGACTGAGTCTTTGTACCAATTGCCGGAAGCGACCGTTCGATAGTCGCCATCTGCGCTCAGTGTCGATTCGTTGAGCCGGGTTTGATTCAGAGTTTGGGCCGGAAGGCCTTGGTTGAGGAAGAGGATGCAGCTGAGTTGCACACTGAATAGCTGTCGGCGGGTCATGGCGTTCTCCTCGGTGGGAAATCGTGAAGCAGATTTGGTACGGGACAGCGGGGTACTGAGGAAAGAGATTCCGGGGAAGTTAATGCAAGTAAACGGACAAGTCAAAACAAAACGATTGGCGCGATAAGCGCGATCGTGCCGCGCACCTCACAGGTACCGCAAGAAAGGTGCGTGGCACGTATGGGGGAATCCAGCGAGGACGAACTACTTCACAAGCACAACCTTTCGCGAAGCGATGAACCGCTTGCCAGACTCAAGAGACTCCGCATGGAAACGGATCAGGTACACACCACTTGGCAGATTTTCTGCATGCCAGAGCAACTCATAGAGACCTTTCGACCTCTCGCCGCTGATAAGCTCTGCAACGACGTTGCCGAGCATATTGTGCACGATGAGTTCAACGCGGCTGTTTTCCGGTATGCCGTATCGTATTCTCGTCGACGGGTTGAACGGATTGGGATATGCTTCTTGAAGCACGTACTGATCCGGAATAACCCCAAGCTCCCCTTCGATACCGGTCGCCGGGCTCGTCGTCACATTGAAACCGCCTGCAAGTGTTGCCGTTCCACCTCCCGGTGACGCGTTCGTGACGCTCACTGCTCTCGCACCAGTCGCAGCCGTCGCTCCTATCGAAAGGCTTATCTGCAACTCGGACGCGCTCTTCACAATCGGGTTCGTTATGGTGATGTCAGGACCGAAACTTACCGTCGTCACGCCATTGATGAACTGAGTACCGGTAATCGCAACATTGACCAGACTTCCCCGGCCGGCATTCGTCGGCGAAATCGAAACGATTGTTGGGGCAGGATTTGAAACCGTGAATCCGCCTGAAAGAGTTGCCGTCCCTCCGCCTGGACCGCTGTTTGTCACCGACACATCGCGCACTTCGGCATTGGCAGTGCTCGCCGCGCTGATGTTCGCCTGGAGTTCTGTAGAGCTCCGCACGGAGAACGACGTCTGGGTGAGATCAGGTCCGAGTCCCAGGCTCGTGACACCGTCAATAAACTGAGTGCCCGTCACCGTCACGCTCACGGTGCCGCCACGGACTACTGAGTTCGGCGCTATCCCCACGATGGTCGGAGAGGGATTTGTAACAGTGAATCCTCCCGTCAATCCCACGGTTCCGCCTCCCGGCGCCGGGTTTGTCACCTGGACACTTCTTGCCCCTGTCGCCGCCCCAGCGGTGACCGTAATGTTTGCGGTGAGTTGTGTCGGACTCACAACGCTGATGGAAGTGACGTCGATGTTCGGTCCAAAACCCACAGCCGTAGCGCCGCTGAAGAATCCCGTCCCGGTGACATTCACCGTCAGGCTTTGTCCCCTCGATCCAGAAGCCGGGGCAACGGCCGATACCGTTGGAGCAGGATTGCCAACCATGAAACCATTTGTCAACGTCGCGGTGCCGCCTCCAGGAGGCGGGTTTGTCACACCGATGTTCCGTGCTCCGAGAGCAGCCCCCGTCGCGATCGTCAGGTTGGCGGTGAGTTGTGTCGGACTGACCACAGCTACCGAACCTACCGTGATTCCCGAGCCAAAAGCAACCGTTGTCGATCCTGAGGAAAAGCTCGTCCCGGTGAGGGTCACCGTCACGGTTTCTCCGCGCGAACCGGTCGCAGGCGAGACACTGGCAATAGTTGGCGCAAGGTTTTCGACATTGAAGACAGAGGCAAGTGTTGCTTTGCCGCCACCTGGGGACGCATTGGTAACACTAACACTGCGGGCAGCAGTGATCGTATTTGCATCGATTGAGATGTTCGCAGTCAGGCTTGTTGGGCTGTTCACCGTAACAGAGCCGACGGTGATACCCAGCCCGAACTCGACAGTCGTCACGCCTGCAATAAAATTGGTGCCGACGATTGAAACGTTCAGCGTTTGGCCCTTGCCGCCTGACGCCGGACTCACGCTCGTCAGGGTCGGGGCGGGATTGGCAACAACAAATGCGTTCGCCAACGTAGCGCTTCCTCCGCCCGGCGCACTGTTCGTGAGTGTAATTGTACGGTTCCCTACCGCTGCGGTCGAGGAGATCGTGAGGTTGGCGGTGAGCCGCGTTCCGGCGGTGTCGAGCGTCGTTGAGTTCACGGTAATGCCGGCCCCGAAGTCAGCGGTTGTGACTCCGCTGTAGAAATCAGACCCGGTCACAACAACGGAGAGCGACTGCCCGAGTATGCCGGACTGAGGGGAGACACTGCTTGCCGTGGGAGCCGGATTCTGGACAGTGAATGCTCCGGCGAGTGTTCCGGTACCACCTCCCGGTGCACCGTTGGTGACCGTGAGATCCTTCGCACCGAGCGAAGCCGACCGGCTGATCGAGAAGGACACCGTCAATTGTGTCGAAGAAACCACTGTCACAGATCCGGCCGTGATTCCCGTCCCGGCGCTCACACTCGTCGCACCGGTAACGAAGTCTGTCCCCGTGATTGTCATCGTTGTCGACTTCCCACGAGGTGCAACCACAGGTGAAACCGCGGTGATTTTGGGCACTGGATTGTTCGCAGTGAAGCCACCGGTCAGGGTCGCCGACCCACCACCCGGCGATGCATTCGTAACAGAAACATCTCGTGCTCCGCCTGAGGCTTGATACGAGATCGCAAGACGAGCTTGCAGTTGTGTGTTGCTGAGAACCACGACTGAATCTACTGTGATCCCGCTGCCGAGACTAATCGAAGTGACGCCAGAGTAAAAGTCCGTTCCGGCGACAACCACATTCAGCGTCTTTCCTCTCGTGCCCGACGTCGGGGAAATGCTCGTGATCGTGGGGACAGGATTCACCACCGAAAAGGCTCCAGTCAACGTTGACTCCCCGCCGCCGGGTGACGGGGTCAAGACCGTAACGTCGCGCGGTCCAAGGGCTGCAGACTGGGAGATCACAATTTGTGCGGTCAGTGATGTGCTGCTTCCATCGACTGACGCGACCGTGATACCATCACCAAATGTGGCGCTCGTTATGCCATTGACAAAACCGGTTCCGTTCAAAAAAACCGAGATGGCTTGTCCACGCCCGCCAGTTGCGGGGGAAACACTGCTGAGGACGGGGGCAGGTCGCCCTACTTCAAAGGCATTCGTCTTCGTTGCCGTTCCGCCCGGTGTCGTCACCGAGACGTTGCGGAGTCCCGTGGCAGCGCCCGAAGAAATCGAAATGTTGGCGGCCAGTTGCGTCGACGAGGTAAATGTCACCGAATTCACAGTCACTCCTGTACCGCTGAAGCTCACAGTGCTGGCGCCGTTTATGAAATTTGTGCCTGTGAGTGTAACCCCGAGCGAGCTCCCCTGATCTCCAGATTGTGGTGAAACAGTAGTCAGCGTGGGAGGTGTGCTGGTAGAATGCCCGGCCGCCCAGCGCGAAAAAGAATCGATACCGGTTAGATTGAGTGTGCTATCTCCAAGGTTTACAGTGGTACCACTTTGAATTGTCCAGGATGTTCCTGCGTCTGTCGATTTGTAGAGCTTGAGAGCCGATGGCGTGGTTCCGTTCAGATCTGCCGTCTTGAAGAAGAACTTCAGATTCGAATTCAATCCCGAGTTCGGGGAAGGCGAAATATCGAAATAGCGCTTTATCGCTGTCACGCCTGGAATTGTCGTGGGGGCCGTTCCCGTAGCTCTTGTCACCGTGACAGTTGTTGGCGATGTCCCAGTGGCGTGGAACTGCAGCCCCATGTTCGCCGAGATCCCTACCTCAGAATCATAGGGCCGGGTCGATGTGATCTTGCCGATGACAGATCCACCAGACTCGTTCAGTGAGGCGGCAGATCCAAGTGTTATCGTATTAGCCCCCGTATACAGATCTCCCTGAGAAATGTACAAACCGCTCTGCACACGGACACTGGCCGGTAGCGTAGCTCCCGCCGAGTTTGAGACCTCTAAGACCTGGTACGTAAGCGGACAGACTGTTTGAATAGCTATTCCGCTGTACGTTAGGTACACCCTGCTATCAATCGATACGGTGCCGTGCACAGTAAACGGGACCGGAGCTCCGGTGAACTGCTGGGCGTCGGTGATGCGAGTATTGCAGGAAGATCCTATCGTGAGCGACCTCCAGCGCCCCCCACTTCCAGCGATGGTCTTCCCGGCGTCATCATTTACCTCAAACGTTGTTGAAGCATTCACCCAGCCTCTATTGTCAAATGTTCCGTTTGGACCGTTGAAGATGAGGTTTCCCGGGCCTTCAATCGCGCCGTCATTAGGGTCCGCCGATCGGCTAAGTCGCTGGATTCGGCTTCCCTTCGCTATGTCCGCCACATCCCCAACGAATTGTTCCACTGTCACGTTACCGCTCGCAACCAGTGTCTTGCCCGACGAGATGCTCAGGATTGCGTTAGCCTTGACGGTCAAAGGCCCGTCGAATCTCGTCAAGCCGACGGGGAGCGACGCCCTCTGAGCCCGGAGTTTTGAATACCGTGTCTGCCTGGCGCCGGTGACCTCGTTTGCCGGAGATGGCTTTCTGGTCGATGCGGGCACGATCACTGTGCCGCCGACCTCCACATTCCACGCACTCGTCGTCCCCGAATAGACTTGAAGGGGCGGGTAGAAATCCCCTCCCTGCTCAATGCTGGTATTCCCCTTGGTTATGACCACGCCCACCGCCTCTCCGTGGGTATCAACTACTGCACCGTCTGGAGCAATGCTCAGCGTGCATCCGTCGAGAGTTAATGTTCTCCCATACGTGTTAAGATATCCCCACGTCAGTTGGATGGTGCCACCGACCACTGTGAAGTCATCAGCGAGCTTCATGGTTGCATTATTGTCGATTTCGAAACTTGCTCCGGACTGCAAGTTGCACACACCAGAGAAGCTGACGAGGCCTCCACCTACGCGTACTTTCAGTTGAGATATCGCACCGCCATCACCTGTGTCCGGGGTTGCAAAGTCTCTGCCCGATCCCATCGCCAGCACTGACGTGGAGTCGTTAGTCCCGCTCACCTTTCCATAAAGAGTGAAGCTGCTATTGCAGGTCCAGGTCATTGCCGCCCCTACAATGAGCTCCGCATTCGATTCGATGGTCACAGGACTGTTGGTTTCAACGGAAGTTAAGAGGGTAATCTTCGCAGCAGAGGACAAAGTCAAGGTGGTATTCAGCGGGAGGGTTGCGCTCATCGTGCCGATGCCCGTAAGATTCGTCGCCGTATTCTCCCAGGTTCCGTTGTTTACAATACTCCCATTTACATTTATGGTCAGGCTGCCTTCATAGTTTCTTATCGTGCCCTTGTTTGTCAAGGTCCCTTGCACGGACAATACATCAGCACCGTATTCTTCCAAGGTCTTCAACGTGTCCACCGTGACGTTTCCGATGATGGTCATATTAGTCAGCAACTTGCAAGGACTTGTCCCTCCAAATACCACCGAAAGCCAGTAGTCGCCTGAGCCACCCACTTTTTCGCTGATGCGCAGGCTGCCGGATCCACTGATTGAACCATCGTTCTGGAGCCGGTAGGAGCTGATGAGTGTCAAACCCGAACCGATCTGCAGCAAACAAGGCGATTCGACAGTCAAGTCTGTCAAGCCGGGATTGTTGATCGTCAATGTATTGCCGGCGGTCGCGGGCAGAAGATTCACACTCGCATTGTTGAATATTCGGAGTATGCTAATTGTCTCAATGGGCACATTGGAGACTGTTGCAGAACTTACAGTAAACCCGTTGAACCAGATGATATCCGTGGCAAGAGGAGCCGTTCTATTGGGTGTCCACTTCGTCGCGTCCGTCCATGACCCACTTGGACCCCCGCTCCAAACGTACGGTGCTTGCGACCAGAGAGTGGATTGTGTAGATAGAAACGCGGTGATTACGAGGAGAAGGATTGCATGGCGTTTCATGGTTCTACCCTTTCCGAGGCGTGGTTCGGCCAGAACGCAAATGAAGGGTGAACACGAAGGAGCGGTCGCGGGGCGCGGCTTCCCTTGAGCTTCCAAGGAGAATAAATCCTACAGGAAAGGAAAGAAGCGTTAACAAAGTTCGCCGGAACTGCCTCTTCGAATGTTCAACATGATGTGGAACGAGTCTCATCAGGTTAGGACGACACGGTGCTTTCACTCGGTCGTTGAATCACCAACGGAGGAAAATGCCGAAAGGAGTGGCCCCCCGTAGGTGTCACCTATGATCGAATGGATTGACGACTCGTACGACAATACTACCCATTCTTGGAATGAATGTCAAGAAGTTGGGCCCAGGGTCTCATTGACTTTGAGACCATTGCTGGCTACTTTTGCAGCGATTTGTTGGCTCTTTGTATACTCGGCCGAGATGTTTTGCCGTGCTGCAACCGTGTCCGCCGTCACAACAACGAGCACCCTGGAGCGTTATGAGCATTTCACAGATCGAGGCCTGAGAACCAGAAGCGAATCGAGTTCGGATCGCTTCTCCATGCTGCCGGCCAGCCGATTCTCAACCAGAGCACGTGGTGACGCAGGGTTGCGCTCTAAATTCGCACGCGTCTCAAAAGCATTTCCGTCGAGGCAAGAATTCAACGCTGATTTCTCCATGCAAAACGTAAGTGTGCACAGAACACTCGATCGTACTTCGAGTATGGTGAATGCGTGACAGCACACCCAACCGACACTCCCCGTTTCTCGGTCGTCGTTACCACGCACAACCGCTGCGCACTTCTCCGAAGGGCCGTCGAAAGCCTCCTGTCTCAGGACCTCTCTCCCAAAGAGTTCGAGATAATCCTCGTCGACGATGGGAGCACCGATGGAACCCCTGACTACTTGCAGTCGCTTCAATGTCACAACAATGTGCGGTCAGCCCGGATCGAGAACTCTGGGATACCGGTGGCACGCAACGCCGGCGTGGCGTTGGCCCGAGGGAGGATCCTGGCTTTCACCGACGATGACTGTCTGGTTCCACAGAACTGGCTAACTCGCATCGAAGATGCCCTTCGATCGAGTCAAGCAGTCGCCGTTGGTGGAATTATTCGGAATAAGAGGGAAGACAACCTTCTTGCAAGAGTATATTCCGAAATGAATGAATCGCTGAGAACTCAATTGAATCGTAACGCTCAGCATCCAGGGTTTCTCACGACGAACAATCTCGCGTGCCTGGCCTTGACCTTCAGGAGATTCCGTGGATTCGATGAGCGATTCTTCCACGGCGCTGAAGATCGAGAATTCATCGCCAGGCTTCAGGCGGCCGGCGAGAAGGTCGTTTTTGTCGATGACATCGTCGTCGACCACTACCAGTCGTTCACGCTGACGTCATTCATTTTTCACATGTATCGTCAAGGCAGAGGTTCTTACTTGTATCACAACGTGATCAGCAATGAGAGCCACATGCCACGTGAGAAGGGCTTTGTTCAACGCAACTTTACGATGATTGAAGCGGCGATTCTTAAGCACGGCGGGATTGAAGGACTCAAGATAGCGTTGCTCATCCTTGTGGCGCAGTTGTCCGCCACAGTCGGCTACCTCAGTGCGGCGTGGGAAGGAATAACCGACTTGAGAAAAGAAGGAGCAGAACGGGGCACCGCGTCAGGCCTCGCGTCCTTCCTGGCGGGCACTATTGCCAGCTCGATATTCGGATTCTTCAGTTTCGTGATCATCGGCAACGCGCTTTCGATTGCCGAGTTTGGGCTCTTCACGGTGGCTTTCTCTTTCGAGGCGGTTCTGTCAACATTCTGCAATGCCGGACTACCGGTAAGTGTTACGCGCTATGCCTCTGAGTATTCGAAGAAGAATGACAAGGCCGGCAGCGGCTCCGTTCTGAAAAGTGGATTGATGCTGCAAGTCACCCTGTTGATCATTTTGTGCGCGGCAGTGTTATTGTTCTCAGGTTTTCTCACCGACCGGGTGTTTTCCGTCGCATTGTCGCCCTCGTTGATTCTTGCCGTTGTGGTCAGTGCTTGCAGCACGGCCCTCTTCAACTACGTGGCGAGCATCTATTCTGTCCGTCTGAGATTCAACGAATTCGCGCTTCTACGCACCATCGTATCAATTCTCCGAGTTTTGGCAATAGCGACTGTTGCAATCTCCGGAGAGACCAGCGCTGTCAATTTCTTCTGGGCGTTCACCTTGCCTACGTGGGTTGGCGTCGCGATAGCTTCATCCCCTTTCTCTGATGCCATCAAGAGACAACGGGAGGTCCATTCTCGCGAGCTGGGTCAGATTGCAGTTTACAGCGGCTGGCAGAGTGTGACTGGTTTCTCACGAATCCTCAGTACGCATCTTGGACCATTGATCCTCGCTATCTATTCGACGGACAAAGAAGCAGGCGCTTTCGGACTAGGGCTCACGTTGAGCTTCGTCTTCGCGGTCGTGGGAGGAGCAATCCATGCCTACTTCATGCCGATCGGGGCACGGATATCATCACACAATGAGATCCCCGCATACATCCGAAGAACACTGAGACTCGGTTCTCCCTTCATGCTTTTGTCTCTGGTACTCGTCGCCTTCTCGGGTCCACTCATCGGTTTGATCCTCGGGGAATCAAGACTGATCGCAGTGCCCATATTCGCTCTGCTCTCTGCACCGACGATTATTCAAATGGCTTTGACGTCCGTGAACAACATCTTCCACTACCTGTTCAAGCCGAAGTACATTACGTACGAAGCGCTGACGAGATTGCTATTGTTTCTTACGGGATCGATTATGCTTTCAGGCCATGGGGCCTTGGGCGTCGCGGCAGCATACTGTGCTGCAGGGTTCATTTCCTACGCGTTCTCGGTTGTTCTCCTCGCCAAAGAACTCAAGAGGATCGACATACGCCCTCACCCTCTCCTGTGGGTATCGTTTGGATTCTCAAGAACCCACTAACTGTTTCAAGGAGTTTCTATCATCCGGGTTGTTCACATCAATATGACCACCGCGGCATTGATCCATTATGGGTTGGGAATGGGTCGTGCCCTTCATCAGACCGACGGTGTCGAGGCCATTTCCATCTTTGAGCAGGGAGTGACTGAATCCCGCATCGCAAGCAACATACTTAGGACTTTCCCCCATCATGCATATCCATTCCGCACACTTCCTGGCAAGCTGATGGCGGCGATGCGACTCATTCGTTTGGTGCACAACTTCAAGGCGGATATTGTCCATTTCACTGACGGCGTGGAGCGACCGCTATATGGATTCCTCCTCTTCCCTGTTCTTAGGAATTTCGCAGCGATCGTCGTAACGGTCCACGACCCTGTACCCCATTCCGGAGCTCACCTGTCCTGGGCGGAACAGATGGCGAAAATGCTTGCATACCACTGCACGAAGGGCTTTGTCGTCCATGGCCCGTTTTGCCGGCAGCTGCTGCTGGAACAAGGAATCAGACCCAACCATATCTCAATTCAGCCTCACGGCGCCTTCGATTTCCTTGAAGAACGCACTGAGGACACTCGCCGGGAGCCACAGACGATCCTTTTCTTCGGCAGATTCCAGCCCAACAAGGGAATGGACTTCCTCGTCCCGGTCGCCGATCGGGTTCATTCTGTCTTTCCGCAAGCTCTCTTCTTGGTCGTGGGATCCATGGGGATGCTCCTTAGAGGAAAAGCCAGAGCCCTCTGGGAGAGGGAATTGAAATCAATGCTGAGTGCGATGCGTGAACGATCCTATTTCGAGGTGCATGAGGGATTCGTGCCAGACGATCGAATCAGCCACTACTTTCGGAGAGCAACCATAACGCTGCTACCCTACCGCGACGCCACACAAAGTGGGGTCGC
>Ga0163199_1001552_pt1 | contig 14316 bp, 9 predicted proteins | sample PL_2010_150m_FD_113537 | JGI IMG/M metagenome (GOLD analysis project Ga0163199, IMG submission 113537) | Freshwater microbial communities from Powell Lake, British Columbia, Canada to study Microbial Dark Matter (Phase II) - PL_2010_150m | ecosystem: Environmental > Aquatic > Freshwater > Lake ... | reverse complement strand
ATTAAGATCAACACCAGCATGAGGATTATTTTTATCATTAAATTGAGTTGAAGTTATTGAAGCCTGGCTATCAAATATTCCGGAAGAATATATAATCACTCCGCATGCAACCAATAAAAACAAAATTAAGTATATAAGTTTTGTAGATGAAAAAGTTCTTACCAAATTTTCTTGATGATTTGCCTTTTTATTTTTTTCTTTTTGAATATTTTTTTTTGACTTCGAAAATTTAGATAATGAATTATTCTCTTCTTTATTCAGATGCTGTTTATCATTTTTTGATTTTACAGCAACACCACATTGAGGACAAAATTTTACTTCATAATTTATTTCTTCACCGCAAACTTTGCATTTAATCATTTATTATCCTTATTCATAACAACAAACAACTATTCGTTTACTAAATTATCTTTCATTCCAGAATCAACAGCAGATTTAAAATCTTTTGAAAACTTAAAGGTCGGAACATAATGTTCGCCGACATAAACTTTTTCGCCCGAACGAGGATTGCGGGCATAACGGGCTTTTTTCTTTTTTACTTTATAGCTTCCAAAACCCCTAATTTCAATACCCTTTCCTTCTCTCAGTGATTGGATTACAGTATTTAAGAATCCTTCAACAATCGCTTCGGTTTCTAGTTTGGTCAATCCGGTTCCGGTAGCAACTTTTTCAACTATATCGGCTTTCGTCATCTCTAACCTCTAATTTTAAGCTAAGTTACAGTAATTGCGAAGCAAAAAATATTAAAAAGCCGAACCAAAACAAATAAATAGAACGACTTTAATTTTTTTAAGTATCATAATAATCTCATTTGTGATTTATTGTTTCACTTTAATACAAGAAACTGACTAAAATATTCTACTAGATGTAAAAACAGCTTGAATTCATAATATTTTCCAATGGTATAGCATTTGTCTTAATAAGTAAAAAAAGGAAAAAAGAAATGACCCTTCTTCCAATTATATATACCAGTTTACTGATATTCTCCACGTTTCTTTTGTTTGTGTTAAGTATTTCCTATGTAGCATATAAAGCAAAAGCTAGAGGTAGATTACCACGCTCTCTTGAACCGATACTAAATCGCCGTTTAGCTTTAGCAGTTAATACATCACCCGTTAATAATTACGTCAGGAAACCATTCGTAAAACAGAGACAATCAAATCTACCGATTACTATTAACAATAATTTCTCAACCAAAAAACATTTTACACATGATGTGGGAACTAGGAGAACAGAAAGGCATAATTTAAATCCGCGTGAAGATTTCATGAGATTAAATCAACCAGAGAAGAACTACAATACAAACAAGAGTTCTACTGTTAACCCAAGAAACAAAACTACACAGTTTACTGAGCGACGCAGACTTGAAATAATGAATCAAAACGAAAATTTTAGAACAATTGAGGAAAGAAAAAGCTATAAAGAGGACCTTCCAAAACAGGGTCCTAACTTAGCAGAAATAAATTTACTAAATTATTATAGCGATAATAATGAATATGAAATGGTAACATTATCAGCCTCTCGTATAAGTAAAGCAATTTGAAGTTGTGTCTTCTCGTTTGGTTGGTAGGAAAAATATATTTTAATATCTTTCCTATATGGATATCATACCAATAATATATACTGTATTAATTATTGTAGTTGTATTAACAATTTTTACATTAACTTTTTCTTTTTACTCAGAAAGGAAAAAGCAAAGAGGGGCGGATGAAAATCCAAAATCCGTACCTGTGCATGAAATTCCTCCTCCAAAATCTGTACTCGAACGAAATAATTCCTTTCTAAACAAAAGCGAAAACTTACAACCCATTTCTATTTTGTCTCCTCAAAAAACAATTCAGGTAAAGGGGGGAAAAAAGGTTAATCCTTCTGACAAAATTGGGCTTGAATTAAAAAAAACAAAAAACGATAAAATTCTTAAAGACAATAAAAAGAAATTAATTCGCAATGGTAGATTAGAAGTATTGAATTCTATATCTGGCAATGATGTGAATAAAAACGTTAAATCTGAAATGAGTGGCGAACAAAATCCAAATCTAAAATCGTTAGGCAGTAACATTTTAGACAATTATTCAGATGAAGAAAAAAATGATATGTTTACCTTGAAAGTGAAGGATCAAAAAGACAAACCTAAAAACAAAACTTAATTTTTGATCTTTTGAATCATTTCTGACTATTTACCATCTAATTACGAACAACTGAAATTTGGAGAGATAATGATCGAAAAAATTTATAAGATTGAAGGAATGTCATGTAACCACTGTGTAATGGCAGTTAAGAAAGAATTATCAAAATTAAATCTTGCAACAATGGAAGTCGAAATAGGTTTCGCAAAAGTAAATTTTGATGAAACTAAAGTAAGCTCATCAGACATAGAAAAAGCAATATCGACTGCAGGATATAAAGTTCAGAAATAACAGGCTTTGCATGAAAAAGATAAATGTTCCCGTAGAAGGTATGACGTGTGCAAGCTGCGTAACACGTGTTGAAAAAATTATCGGTGGTTTTGAAGGCGTTAAGAATGTTAATGTTAATCTTGCAACAGAACATGTTACGTTTGAACTAGAACATGATAATATCAATCTTGATTCAATTGCAAAAGCAGTTGAAGATTACGGTTACAAATTAAAACTAAATCCGAACACTCAAAATGATTCACAAAATATAATCCAAGATAGTATTGAGTTGGAAAAAGATAAATATTATGAACAAATCAAAAAAGATTTTTTCCTAGCTCTGGTTTTAACACTCCCCATTTTTATTATCAGTATGCTGTTTGATTATTCTTTCTTTCAGAATATTTGGAGTTTTTCAGCAGATACTACTCATAAGATTTTATTAATACTAACTACACCAATAATTTTTATTAGCGGAAAAAGATTCTATACGATTTTTTGGACTAACCTAAAACATTTTTCTTTTGAAATGAATTCTCTTGTTGCAATCGGAACAGGTGCAGCGTACGGATACAGTGTAATTGCAACTTTATTTCCTTCGGTTGTTTCCATTCATGATGAATTACCTCATGTTTATTTTGAAACCGCCGGGGTAATTATCACACTGATATTAATGGGTAAGCTTTTAGAACATAATGCTAAACAAAAAACTAATTCCGCAATAAAAAAATTAATAGAGCTAAGACCAAAAACAGCAAAGGTTCTGATTAATAACAAAGAAACTGTTGTAAATATTTCTGATCTAAAAGTTGGAGATGTTATAGTAATCAAACCGGGAGATAAAATACCTGCGGATGGAATTATTATCTGGGGCAATTCATCAGTGGATGAATCAATGATTACTGGGGAAAGTCTTCCGGTCGAAAAGACAATCGAATCTAAAGTTATTGGTGGAACTATTAACAAAAATGGCTCATTCAATTTTAAGGTAACTGAGATTGGAGACAATACCGTACTTGCTCAAATCATAAGATTAGTTGAACAAGCGCAAGCATCAAAACCACCGATACAAAAATTAGTAGATAAAATTGCTTCAGTATTTGTACCGGTTGTAATAGTAATTGCATTAATAACATTTTTAGTGTGGCTATTTATTGGCGGTCATAATTCCTTCAGTCAGGCCCTGGTTAATTTTGTGGCAGTACTTATTATCGCTTGCCCATGCGCGCTAGGATTAGCTACTCCAACTGCTATTATTGTCGGTTCGGGTTTAGGGGCATCAAATGGAATATTGATTCGGAATGGCGAAAGTCTTGAACTCGCACAAAATATTTCTACAATTATTTTTGATAAGACAGGAACAATCACTGAAGGTAAGCCAATAGTTTCTGAGATGGTTATAAATAATATTTCAGAAGATGAATTGATTCTCTTGAGTGCTTCTCTCGAATCAAAATCGGAACATCCTTTAGCGCTTGCAATCGTTGAAAAAGCAAAATCAAAAAATATTTCGTTATTACAACCGGAAACTTTCAAAAACTTATCCGGTTTTGGATTAACAGGAATCGTAAACAATCGTTCCCTGATAATCGGAAATCTAAATTTGATGAATGAGTATTCGATCAAAACAAATGCAATGAATGAACATTATGATAAATTAATTATGAGCGGAAAAACAATTGTATTCGTAGGTGTTGACGGAGAATTGAAAGGATTGATTTCTATTGAAGACAAATTAAAAGTTACATCTGCCGAAGCAATTAAAGAATTAGGTAAGATGAAAATCAAAACAGTTATGCTTACCGGAGATAATTCTAAAACTGCAAGACTGATTGCGGACAAAGTTGGAATTACAGATTTTAGATCAGAAGTACTACCGGACGAGAAAGCAAATATTGTGAAGGAATATCAGAGTAAAGGTGAAGTTGTAGCAATGGTTGGTGATGGGATCAATGATTCACCCGCGCTTGCACAAGCGGATGTTGGAATTGCTATCGGTACAGGAACAGATGTTGCCATTGAAACTGCTCAGATAACATTAGTACAAGGAAATTTATTATCTGTTGCTAAAGCAATTAATCTTTCGAAGAATACAATAAAGACAATTAAACAAAACTTATTTTGGGCGTTTATATATAACACTGTTTTAATTCCATTAGCTGCTTTCGGAATGTTGAACCCGATGATCGGCGCTTTGGCTATGTCGTTAAGTTCGGTTTCGGTTGTAAGCAATTCACTGCGGTTAAAGAGAGCAAAAATATAATTCGTAGAGACGTTGCATGAAACGTCTCTGCTAAAGAAATTGTATGAAATATTATTTACGCGGCAATCTTTCCAAATAAGAACTTGTACTGAGAACCCCAAACGTATTTATTTTTTTTAGCTCCTCTAAAGATTCGCAATTCAAATAGCTCATCGCACTTTTTAATCCATCGGAGATAGCATTAATCACACTCTTCACTGCACCTTTGTATGGTACCATTGTTTCTTCACCTTCAATGAACTCGCCTTTCATTTTAACACCAAACGATGCTGAACCGCGGTATTTTTTCCAAAGTTGATCGCTGTATTTGATCACTTCACCAGGCGTTTCTTTTGTCCCTGCAAGCATTCTTCCAAGCATTACTATATCTGCACCGGAAGCCAAAGCTTTTACTACATCGCCGGGACTTTTTATTCCGCCATCCGCAATTAATTCTATCATTAATTTTTGTTCCTCGCGTGCAAAGTAAGTATCTAACACAGAAGAAACTTGTCCAATTCCAATTCCCGTTTGAACAGAAGTAGTACATACGCTTCCTCCACCAATTCCAATGCGAACAGCATCCGCACCGGCATCAACAAGTTGTTTCAATGTTCCGCCGTGCGCAATATTCCCGACAATTACTTTTACTTTGTATTTCTTTTTTATCTCTTCGCATTTATTAAGTACATGAGCATTGTTTGCGTTAGCAGTATCAATACATACAATCAAATTGTTCGTTGCGATTTTTTCCAAGAGCTGATCTTCAGCAGTTAAGCTAACCGAAACAGCTTGAATCCCTTCAATAACATTTCCATTTGAAAATAATTCACTTAATGAAGAATCAAATCTGTTCACAATTCCGATACATCCAGAATTAGAAAGCTCCTTCGCCATTGCAATTCCTGTAACCGTATCCATCGGACTTGAAACAACAGGTACAGTTAATTTTTTCCCAAGAAAAGATGATTTTATAGTTACTTCCAATCTGGTTTTTACTCGAGATATTTCCGTAGGTATTAAACTGATGTCGTCATAAGTAAGTGAAAGCGAATAATTGTTTAGTTCATGTTTAGAATAAATTTTCATTTTATCTCCAGTCTAAAAGCAAAATAATATTTAATTAATCCAGTATTTCCGGTTTGAATCTATGGAATTTTTTCTTTCAAATCTCTGATTAGTGAAAAAAACTCTAAATGTTTTTTATCTTTCTCATGTAAGCAAGTCAAAGCAATTTTTTATAATTTGACTAACCTTTTAATCAATGGAAAAATCATGACAGAACAGACCAATACTGCTAAATCAATCAGCTGGAAATTTCCAAAAGATTTTTGGATTGCAAATGTAATGGAGCTTTTTGAACGTGCCGCATACTATAGCTTCTTCATCGTTCTTACTCTCTACCTTACAAACATTGTTGGTTTTACCGATAAAGAAACCGGTGTAATTGCCGGAATTTTTTATGCGGGAATTTTCTTTCTAACTCCATTTATGGGTGCCGCAGCTGATAAGATTGGTTTTCGGAATGGAATGCTTGCAACCTTTACTTTATTAACAATCGGATATTTATTTCTTGCATTGTTTCATTCAAAAATGATTGTTCTTTTCTTTTTGATGATCGTAATGCTCGGCGCTTCATTTATCAAACCGCTTATCACCGGAACAGTTGCAAAAACAACAGCTACGGATAACCGTGCACGCGGCTACTCTTTATTCTATTGGGTAGTTAACATCGGTTCGTTTAGCGGAAAAACTTTTGTTCCATTCATCAGGCAAGGATTTGGATTAGAAAATGTTTATTTCTTTTCGGCGGCAATGGCATTATTTGCGTTACTCTTTGCATTATTTTTTTACAATCCACAAAATTTTGCCGGAGAAAAAAAGAGTGTTAGACAAATTGCTCAAACACTTCTTAAAGTTGTTAAAACTCCACGCTTAATATTTTTGATATTAATCGTTTCCGGTTTTTGGATTACACAAGGGCAGCTTTATGCATCAATGCCAAAGTACGTTATAAGATTACTCGGCGAGCAGGCAAAACCTGAATGGCTTGCTAACGTAAATCCACTTGTAGTAGTTCTTTTTGTAGTATTAATTACTCAATTAATGAGAAGAAAAAAAGCAGTAACTTCAATTTTTATCGGTATGATCTTAATGCCGCTCTCTGCTTTCGCAATGTCGCTTGGGCAAAGTTTTGAAGGTACTGTTGGAAATCAAATTCCCATATTTGGTTTATTCAGTCTTCATCCTTTAACCATGATGATGATTGTCGGAATAGGTATTCAAGGTTTGGCGGAATGTTTTATCTTACCGCGTTACCTAGAATATTTCTCTTTGCAAGCACCAAAAGGTGAAGAAGGAATTTATCTCGGCTTCAGTCATCTATACAATTTTGTTTCTGCACTTGCGGGATTTATTATGAGCGGTTTCTTGCTCGATGCATATTGTCCCGATCCAAAAACTTTACCGGTCGGAATCTCTGAAGTTGAACGGGCATCATATTATGCACATGCTCATTACATTTGGTATTACTTCTTAGCGATTGGATTTGCTGCAGCAATTGCTCTTTACATTTTTAAGAATGTAACAGAAAGAATTGATAAGAAAAAAACTGCATCGAGTTAATCTGTAAGATTAACTTTCATAGAATCATCAACAATAATATTTTTTCGATACAAGAACGAATGATTTCCATTTTTATTTGCTGCAATTATTCTGATCGGGTATGTACCGGGTTTGATTATTTCTGTTCTCACTGAAACAACATTTGTTGTTTTATCAAATGAAAACTCTTTCTCTTCTTTATTAAAATAAATTTGAATTGACTTAGAATTTATTCCTACAGAATCTTTGAGTAAAAATGAAGCATCCAATATGTTATTATCTAATCTCAAACTATCATGAAGAAAATTAATTTCCGGTCTGCCGTCTCGTAAATATTTAGCAAGTCCTCTAAATATTCCCCATGCCTGAATCTGATTAAACTCCTCATTATTCAAACGAAGTTCTTCAAAGTGATTTGTATGAAAAGCACATTCAACAAGTACTGCCGGTATATTAGTTTTTCTTAGTACAGAAAAACCTTCACCCGGATAGATATTGTAATCACTATATGTGCCGTCAAAAGAACCAAGTCCTCCGGGAGTTCTCATTACATAGGAAAGATCACGCTGAATGTAACGTGCCATATCGTGATTACAAGGTTCGTATTCGTAATCAGTTTCTCTTGCATGATAATATGTTGAAGTGTAGTTGGTATAATCGTCTTCTGTTTTCCCCGGTGCATTATGATGAATGCTGATAAATATTTCCGCGCCACTATTATTTGCCAATTCAGAACGATAAGCAAGTTGAACTGTAGTGTCTTTATCACGCGATATTATTACCTGCGCTCCGGCTGATTCAAGATATTTTTTTAGATTTAGAGCAACTCTTAAATTAACGTCAGCTTCTATCACATCTCCTTTACTGTTTTTATTTTTTCTGTCTTCCCCACCGTGTCCGGGATCTAAAAATATTTTTCTTCCGCTAAGATATTTGGAATATTCTAAAATTGTCTTTTCTCTTTCGTTAATATTTTTCCAATCTGTGGGATATTCGTAAAGTGGAATGATTGGCTTGGACGAACAGGCAACCAGGAGTATTGCTATTAATAAAGTAAATATTTTTACGAAAATATTTTTATGCATTTGTTTCCTTCTAAAGCGTAATGACAAGAAGAGCAATGATGTAAGTTTGGTTTGTAATCACTATTGTAAATCTTACGGATACTTTCATCCAACTCACTACTGTATCTATCCAAATCAGTACGATTAATGTCTTTTACAATTAGTTCATCGGCAAATTTTAAGAATACTAATCTAAGCTGAAAATTCTTGTACGATTTAAAAAGTTTTGATAGCACGTAGGCATAAAATGTAAGCTGTGGTATATAACTTTCCGCCCTGGTATTAAGTTGATCATAACTAATATTGTCAGTTTTGTAATCTATAATTATCAATTTATCTTTTTCAATAATTAGTTTGTCAATAATACCGTAAAGGTAATGTTCTTTTTCTTCGCAATATACTTCGAACTCATTCTTATAGTTATCACATCTAGAAATCGTTTGATATGTATTTGAGTCGTAATACTTTTCGATTTCTTTCAATAAAGAAATCTGAAAATCATTTCTTTGCAAATCATTTGAAAACGATTCCAATGATAAATGAGCCATTAAATATTGAGGTAATTCTTCTCGAGAAACTTCCTCTTTTAAAACAGTGTGGATTAATTTTCCTTTCAATTGTGCATATTGTCGTAATTCATCATCTTCAATTTGATTGAATTCGAAATCATTAATCCGTTCTTTAACGAGATTATAAATAGTTGAGTATCCTAACTCATAAGTAAGCTGATACTTAACCGGGCACTGTGTAAACATTGATATCTTAGTCGCTGATATAATCTCACGTTTAGGTCTATCATAAATTTTTTGAGTGAGAATAATTTTTTCTTCAAGAGTGGGCTTCTTTTTGATCTCTATTGTTTTAACTTCTTCAGTCTCTCTAATAATCGGGACATTCAATGAAACATTTTTATTATAAAATTTATATCCACCATTTATCAATTTCATGAATTGAACTTCTGAAGATAAATTAAGTTCATTCGCAGAATAATCAGCATTGAGTCCTTTTAGTATTAGATCAAGAAAAGAGTTTTTATTCGGTTCTTCTTTTTTCAATTCTGCACTGATAAATAAGTAATTCTTAGCACGTGTTAATCCTACATATAAAAGCCGTTTTATCTCAGCAAAATTTTTCCGGTAAATAATGTAATTATAGAGCGAGACTATCGGAGCCATATCATATTTATTGAAATAATTTCCATCTGTAGGAACTTTTGCAATCACTCCAAAATTTTTGTCGCAGATCAATGATTTCGATTTTACAGAACTATCTTTTACGGTATCGTTGCAGTTGTAAAGGAATACAGCTTTAAATTCTAATCCTTTCGCTTGATGTATCGTTAATATCTTTACTGAGTTTTCATCGCGTGTAACTTGTGCTTGCCCTTCGTCTTCATGGTCTCCGATTGACTCACGCATCGAAACGGTGAAATCGTATAAATTCTTAAAACTCTTTTTGGTAAATGCCCGCGCTAATAACAATAATTTTTCTACGTTCGCTATTTCTTGAGATGAATTCTTTTTAGATGCAATCACAGCCCAGTAACCGCTTTCCAAGAGAATTTTTCTGATAAGAGAATAGATTTCTGTGCTGGATGCAATCATTAAATTTTCGTTTAATCTATTATAAACTTCTTTTAATTCAGAATTATTTTCCGAACTGTTCTTTAGTTTATCATAAAAGGTGTTTCCCTCTTCAAGAGATATTTTATAAAGCTGAAGATCGGAAATATTAAAAAATGGTGATCGCAATATTCCTATTAATGCAGAATCATTTTCATTCTTCAGCAGAAACGAGAGATAATTATAAATATCATAAATGATTTGGCGTTGATAGAATCCTTTTCCGCCGACAATAGAATAAGGAATGTTTTTTTTTACAAATACTTTTTCCAACTCCGTAAATGAATCCCGCTTACGGCAAAGTATTGCAATATCTTTTAGCTCAACTTCATTATCATAAACTAACTTTGATATTTTTTCTGCGACCAGATCACATTCATTCGCTTCATCACCGGCTTCAGATAATAATATTTCAACTTTACCAATTTCATTTTCATCCTTAGCGCAAACCAGTTCGTTATGCTCAACTTCATTAAAAAATTGATTCGGATTATTAAAGAGGTTCGAGAATATTTTATTTATGAATAGAACCAGAACAGGTGCCATTCTAAAACTGTGAGGTAAGCTTAGTAGCCTGCCTGCCTTCTCAGTTCCGTAAATTTCTTTTTTTGTTTTATTGAATACTTCCAGTTCCGCATTACGGAACATATAAATACTTTGTTTCTCATCGCCAACAACAAATAGATTTCCACTGCGGAGATTATCCAATATGGGCATGAATATTTCATATTGAAGTTCATTCGTATCTTGATATTCGTCTATCATTATATAACGAAATTTTTCTCGAAGAAATATTTGTACTTCTTCTCTTTGCAAAACTTGTTGTGTAAATATTAAAAGATCTTCAAAATCGAGATAACTTTTTTGTTTTTTCCTATCAGTATATAATTTGTTCGTGCTGTTAAAAATATTAAGGTATGCTTTGCCGATTCGAGCTAATTCTATTTCATGTTTTTTCTCATCATTGAAAGGGAAAAAAGGCAGCAGCTCTTGAAAAAGTGAACCAATTGTTTCTACTTGATCCTGAAATTCTTCCCGACCATTAATTAAATAACCGGTTTTACGAACAGTGAGTTCTTTGGTTAGTGATGAACCAACAAATTGTTTAAGATATTTTATTTTGTTAACTGATGACAGATCTGTAGTAAAATGATTTAGTACATGTTCGGTTTCCAATGCATGTTTATTGGTTTTGTTCTGTTTAAGGACAAAATCATTTATTGTTCTAAGAAGCTTTAGAGCTTCTGAAATCTTTACGGAAAAAATCTGATTGAAAACAGTTTCGAATTCTTGACGGAAAAAATTTGCGATTTCAGTTTCTGATCTTAAATATAATTTCCCGGATAACTGGTCAATCGTGTTCTTTTGATTTAGTGAATTCTCTAATTGTGCAATGAAGATTTTTTTAGAACCGAAGTAACGGATGATATATTTTAATTCTTCCGAAGTCTCCGAGTTTTTAATATTTGTGTTTATCGAATCTTCGACACATAACTGAAATATTTCATTAGCTGTTGATTGATCAATAACATTAAAGTTTGGATCAATTTCCGCTTCAGGGGAAAATTCCCTTAAAATGTTAATACAAAAAGAATGTATCGTTGATATATTGGCTGAGACTAATTGTCTCCTTATTTCCTCAAGTTTCTTACGCTTGCCTGAGTTTTCTTCCGAAAGAATTCTTTCATCTATCTCACGGGCAATTTTTTTATTAAGCTCGCCTGCAGCTTTATCTGTAAAAGTAATTGCAACTATACATGATAAATCTATTTCTTCATTCAGCAAGATCTCGACAAATCTTTTAGACAGCACAAAAGTTTTTCCGGAGCCGGCATTTGCAGTCAGCGAAATGTGATTTCTATAATCGAATGCATCTTTCTGTTGTGGAGTTAGATCGAACATTATTCAGCTAAAGGAATTGTTATTAAAAATGTAGTGCCTTCATCTGGTGTTGATTCTACAGAAATACTTCCTCCGATATTATCAATGAATCTCTTTGCCAGGTTTAATCCTATTCCCATACCTTTTGTTTTCGTAGTAAAATTTTCATTAAACACCTTATCAATATTTTCTCTTGGAATTCCTTCTCCATTATCTTTTATTCTCAAATGACAGTATCCGCCCTCCGCATTAATTGCAACAGTAATAATAGTTGAATCCGCCTGGATGGAATTTCTTATAAGATTTACAATTGTTCTTTTTAGATGATCTTGGTCAGCATTAATAAATATTTCAGATTTCTTTGCATCAAATATTATTTTTCTTTTTTCTTCATTAAATAAATTTAAGGTTTCTTTTATAACAGAAACTGCATCTAATTTTGAGATGCTCAATTTTGGCATTTGTGCAAAGTTTGAAAATTCCGAAGCAATATTTTTAAGTATCTCTATTTGTGTTATGATTGATGAAGTAACTTTTTCAAAAATAGAATTGAACTTTGGTGATTTATCTTTATGTGCCGTAATCAATTGCTGAACATTAAGTCTCATCGGTGTAAGAGGATTTTTAATTTCATGAGCAACTTGTTTGGCCATCTCTTTCCAAGCTGTTTCTCTTTCAAATTGCGCAAGTTCAATTTGACTCTGCTTAAGTCTTTTAACCATCGCATTGAACCCATCTATCAAATCCTTAATCTCACCGCGTGTTCCATAATTAATTTCAACATTCAAATCCCCTTCACCGACTGATTTTGTCCCCCCGGTTAACCGTCTTATAGGAGAAGATATTTGTTCAGCAAGTATTGTACTAAAAATGGACAGAAGGATTCCAGCCAATGAAAATATTCCGAACAAGATAATATCAAGTTCAATATCAGATAAAGGAAGATCAACCTTATTAAACAGATCGGAGACTTTAATTATAAATTCGTCTCCGTTAATGGAAGAACGATGATAGATAGAATGGATAGTTTGATTTTCGAATTTTTCTTTCACATAATAATTTTGATTTACACTTAATACGGTTTCATTATAAACCGGTGCAGGAAGTGTCTGCGGAAGTAACCCAATTTCGTAAAATATTTTATTAGAACTGTAGATCATATTAATATTCATGAAAAGAGAAAAGGAAATATTAATATCATTAGCAGCTTTTTCATATATAAGCTGTGAGTTGATGTTTGATTCTGTAGAGTAAAGTGATAAATATGACTCAACTTGTTGAGCAAGTTCAGTTAATCTTTTCGTGAGAAGTTCTGAATTTTTTTCTTCTGTCAAGTTTCTAAAGTAGACGGCAACCAATATTAAAGGAACCAAAGAGACTACCATAAATGCGCCTATCAGCCGTGTTCGATATGCTGATAGAACAATTATAGTTTGTTTCATTTTTACGATAAAGACTATAGATAATATGAATAAAATTATTATTGTGTGAATAAAAAATATTTTAAAGAAATCAGTTAGACTCCAAGAAAAGTTTTTTTCTTCAACGGCAACTGCAATTATTTTATGAATTGAAGGTGTGTTAATTTTTAGGAGATAGAAAAGATAGTTCTCATTATTCAGCTCAAGATTCATCCACGCTTCGTTAAACGAAGTAAACTGTGAGTTAAGAATAGAGTACTGGCTGGAATCCGATAATGTTATGCCTCCGTAAGATCTTACAAGTTCGCCGTTATGGAAATCAAATATTTTCAATTTATCATAGTCAATAGCTGAGGCAATACCTGCTCTCAGGGGAATTAAAAATTTTGGTAATTCAGCATAATGAAAATAATCTTCATTATATATTGCTGAAACTAGAACATACCCAATGATTTTTCCTTCTGATAGAATAGGAGAAGTTCCAATAAATGTTACTCTATCACCGAACATATTTAATTGCTTACTTATTTTTAAGCTATCACCAGATTGCTCTATAATTTGCTGCAGCTTGTCGGTTAATAATTCATTAGATGATGAAAATCCACCGAGATATTTTTTTTGATCATCATAGAAATATATAGAAGAGCTAAGCCCTTCCTTATAAAGCATACTGTTTGTCCAAACAATAAATGCATCCGCCGAAAGATCTGCATCATTGAAAAATGAATTAGCAACTTTGTCGCTTGTTTGAATTCCACTTAGAGTTTGATAAACCATAAACTCAATCAAGTTCTCATCTGTCCGGGTGATATCATGAGCTGTAGTTTTTAATGATTCTCTTTCAATTTCGGAATTGTAGAATGTTAATAAGCTCACTGATAGAACTGAAGCAGCAAATGAATAATAGACATAATGCAGTATTGATTTCTTCCCAGCATTAAGAATGATTAGTGCAAGCAGGAAAGTTATAGTGATAAAAATAATTCTAATTAACGGAGTTCCTTGAGGTTCGTTTTGAAGCAGATCAAATAACCAGCCCGAGATTTGGAAAATGAAAAAGTATATTAAATAAAATGTGAATTTATT
>Ga0163199_1001550_pt1 | contig 14320 bp, 14 predicted proteins | sample PL_2010_150m_FD_113537 | JGI IMG/M metagenome (GOLD analysis project Ga0163199, IMG submission 113537) | Freshwater microbial communities from Powell Lake, British Columbia, Canada to study Microbial Dark Matter (Phase II) - PL_2010_150m | ecosystem: Environmental > Aquatic > Freshwater > Lake ... | reverse complement strand
GTCTTGGCGTCGGCGAAGTCGGTGCCGCGGGAATTGGCCAGCATGAGTTCCAGTTCGCCTTTGCGCGCCATGAGAACCTTCTGCATCTCCTTGGCGGCCTTGAACTCGAAGTTCTCGCGCAGGTCGCCGTAGCTGCGGGCGATGGCGATGTCGCGGGTGTTGGCCGGCATCCGCTTGGTGATCAATTCGTCGTATTCAGCCTTCCGCTGCTCCAGGCTCTCCCATGAAACGGAGATCGTCTGCTGGCGCGCCTCGACGCCGCCAGTCAGCAACGCCTGGATCGCCGGATGAATCTTGATGATACGCGCCAGCAGCGAGCGCCGGTCCATCTCGCCGACGACCGGATGCGCGATCAGCTTGCGGGCGATGTCGCGCACGTCTTCGATGTCGGCCTCGCGCAGCAGGTCGCCCAACAACGCGTGGTCGCAGAGAAAATGTTCGAGCAACTGGCTTTTCTTGCGGCTGGTCCCGCTTTGCTCGCGTTGAACCGCTTGGAGGATGGCGCCCGCCAGGCGCACGTTGAGCAACGGCCCGACGGTTTCGGCGAGGGCCTGCTGGTTGCGGCTGCGGCACACCCACAGCAAAAGCTCGCCGGTGGCGGTTTGCTCGCGAACGGCGCGGTCCAGAAACGCGCGCACGGCGTCGGCCTGGCCCTCGTTGATCAAGAACTCGATGACATCGCCGGCGAGCTTCGCGTCGGCGCACAGGAGAATCTGGCGAAGCGTGTCGTGCCACGTGTCCGGGTAGGCGGTGCGCAGATGCGGCAGCAGCCGCTTCTGTTTGGCCGAAGGCAGCGATTGCAGCAGTTCGCCAAGATGGCGGACGTTCCGGACGACCTCGTGAATCTGCTCGACCGTGTGCGGTGTCTGATGGCCGCAAAGTCCGGACAGTTCGTCGCGGATCCAGATCGCTTCGAGCGTGGCGGTCGGATTGCGGTGCGGAGAGGTTTTAATCTCGTCGCTGAGCGCGCGGATGACCGGACCGAACACCGCCAGCACGTCGGGAAGCTGGTCGGCGATGCGCAACAACTGCTCCGCCACCTGGAGCTTCTGTTTGAGGTTGGTGGCGGCGGCGAACAACCTGAGCAGGTCCTCTTCCGGCCGCTGCGGCTTGTCACGCAGCACGAACGGCTCGGTCTTCTTCGCCGGAATGCCGAAGTGCGGATCCTTCTTCATCGCGCGCTTGGCGCCATCCCACCACTTCTTCCAGTCAGCCGTGGCGACCACCTCCGGGCAGAGCGCGGCGGCAACGGCGTCTGCCGTGGCCTGTCCGCCGAAGCTGGCCAGCGTGACGCGCATCAGCTCCAGCGGCTGCTCCGCCGCAAGACGCTTGACGGTGTCGGGCGCGGCCACCTTTTGGACCAGGATGTGCTCGGCGGGCAGGATTTCCAGCGATTCGGCGGCGTAGCGCGCGTCCATGGAATGGCCGGGCCTGCCTTTGAAGTCTATCTGAAACTTGCCCATGATCGGGTCAAAGCTGGCCACCTTGCCAAAGCCCCAACTGCGATGGATGCAATAGGCGCCGGGGCCGAGCTTCTTGAGCGCGGCCACGTGGCGGGCTTCGGCCTTGCTGTCGTCGAGTAATGCTTGGATTTGGTCGTCTGTCATGTTGAAAAGTGGTAGAAGCTATCGCGTGACTTCAACCAATCCAAGAGAAATTGTGTTCGACCTGTTGTGCAAATGGGAACGCGGCGCTGCCGGCGCCGACGACCTGCTGCACGCGGCGTTGCAGAAAACGACGTTGGCGGCGCGCGACCGGGCGCTGGTGACGGAGCTGTTTTACGGCTGCCTGCGCCAGCACGCGGCGCTCAACTGGCTGCTGGCGCAAAAAGCAGAGCGCAAGCCGAACCCGGACATCGCGGCGCTGGCGCGGCTGGGTTTGTATCAACTGTTCTTCCTCGACCGCGTGCCGGCGCACGCCGCGGTGAACTCGACGGTGGAACTGGCGAAGCGGGCGTCGTCGGGCCGTCTGGCCGGGTTTCTGAACGGCCTGCTGCGGAATGCGCAGCGGGACCGCCCTGCGCTGGCGTCGGCGCTTCAGCGACAGCCGCTGGCCATTCGATGCTCGCATCCCGACTGGCTGGTGACGCGATGGCTGCCGCGCTACGGCGAGGCGGACACGCGGGCGCTGCTCGATTGGAACAACCGCCCGCCAAAGCTTTTCGCGCGCGTGAACACGTTGCGAACCACCGCCGACGCCCTGCTGGCGAAGTGGCACGCGGCCGGCATCGAAGCTGAACAAGCGAAAGCCACGCCTTGCCCGGTTCCGATGCTCGAAGTGCGCGCGGCGGAATCAGCGGAGCGGCTGCCGGGATTTGCCGAAGGGGAGTTCTACATCCAGGACCCAAGCACGCTGCTCGCGGTTGAGTTGCTGGGCGCGCAGCCGGGCGAACGCGTGCTGGACGCGTGCGCCGCGCCGGGCGGCAAGGCGACTTGTCTGGCGCAGTTGATGCAGGACCGTGGGGAGATCGTTGCCGAAGACTCGTCTGCGGATCGCCTGAAACATGTGGTGACAAATTGTTCGCGCCTCGGCGTCGCCAGCGTCACCGTCCGGCAGTCGCGTTCCGCCGATTCGGCCGAGACATGGTTTGACCGCGTGCTGGTGGACGTGCCGTGCTCCAATACCGGTGTGCTGCGACGGCGCGTAGATGCGCGCTGGCGCCTGCGCGCCGAGGACATCACCCGACTCGCGGCGGAACAGTTGGCATTGCTGCAAACAGCGGCGCGACGGGTCAAGCGTGGCGGCGTGCTCGTCTATAGCACGTGCAGCCTCGAACCGGAGGAGAACCGCGGCGTGGTGGAGGCGTTCGCAGGAGCGAACGCGGAGTTCACGCTGGAGCGGTGCGTTGAAACATTTCCGCCGCGCGATGGAGTGGACGGCTCGTTTGCCGCGAGGCTGGTTCGCAAAACGGCTTGATCGTCACTACCGCGACTGCGAGGCGGCGGGCACGGCTTTCACCGCCGGCGCGAGCGGACCGCCGGAGGGCGCGTCGCCGGCTGCGGGCGGCCGCTGGGCGTGGCGCTTGCGCATTTCTTCGCGTTCCTGGGGACTGAGTTGTTTCCAGCGTTGAAAGTTTTCCTGGAGCCGCTTCTTTTCCTCCGGCGACATGCTCTGCCACTGCTGGAGCCGTTGCTTCAACTGCTCGCGCTCCTGCGGCGACATGTTGCGGAATTTTTGGAAGTTCAGGTTTGCCTGCTTGCGCTGCTCCGCCGGCAGATCGCGGAACTGCTGCCACCGCTCCAGCAGCTTCTGGCGCTCGGCGGGCGGCATCTTCGCCATCTTCTCCCGCAACCGCGGCGGCAAGTCCTTCGGCAACTGGACATCCTCGTTGGGAGCGTTCGTTGAGCCGGGTCGCGCCTCGGCGGGCGTGGCTGAAAGCAAAGCGAAGCCGGTGAGAGCGGAAGCGAGGATGAGAAGCCGCGCGCTCATCAGCTACTCCAAAGCGCGCTGAGCATTTCTTCGATCGGGTCGTGATCCGGGAGCGGCGCGATCCGGTCAAGCTCCGAGATGATGTCGAAATCGCGGAGCAGGTCCAGATGCTGCACCACCGGCAGGTTGGCGGCCAGTTCATGGTTGATGGCTTGGTCCGCGTCGCGCTGGAAATTCATCCAAACGCCCGTGCCTGCCGCGAGAAACATGAGGGCCACCGTGGCCGGGGCAAGCCAGCGCCACGGCATCGGAAGGAACCACGGCCGCGCAGGCGTTTCACGCTCCTCGCGGTCAAGCTGGCTCATGACGCGGGCGGCAAAATTCGAGGACGGCTCGATCTCCGACAAGGACTTGAACGCGGCCCACGCGCTCTCGTAATCCCGCCACGCGGCGGCGCAGTCGGGGCAAGCCGCCAGATGTTGGCGGGCCGCCGCGCTCGCTTGGGCGTCCAACGGGCCGTCCAGCAAGCTATCAAATTCGGCTTGGCATTGTGTGCAGTTCATTTTCGGAAAAGGTTCGTTACTTGTAACACCCCGGTGGTCGCGAAGTTTCGGAAAAGTTTCATGGGCGAAGGTAGGGTTTGAGCTGGTCGCGCAGGATGGTTCGGGCGCGGTGGATGAGCGACTTTGTCGCCGACAGCGAGCAGCGCATCACTTTGGCGATCTCCTCGTAGGGCATGTTCTGATGGCGCAGCAGGAGCATCGCGGTGCGCTGCGCCTCGGGCAAATCCGCCAGCGCGGCGTCCACCCGCCGGCGCAGTTCAGCCGCCAACGCCACCTCGCTCGGCGGCTTCGCGTGCGGGTCGGGAATCTGCTGCGGCGACTCGTTGCCGTCGGTGGCATCGGTCACCGGCTTGTCCAGCGAGTCCGCCGCGTGGCGCGAACGCCGGCGCACTTCGTTCAGACAGATGTTGCGCGCGATGGTGAAGAGCCACGTCGAGAATTTCGCCGTCGGCTTGTAACGGCCGCGGAATTTCCACACCTGCACGAAGACGTTCTGGGCAAGGTCTTCCGCCTCCGCCGGGTCGCCGATGCTGCGATAGATGGTGTTGATGACGGGCCGCTGGTATTTGATCACAAGCGCCTCGAACGCGGCACGATTGCCGCGGCGGACCTTCAGCATCAATTCAGTATCGGGGTCGAAAGGCATGTGAAATCTTGGACACAACGGCCATGCGGAACGTTCACGACGGCGGCGAACTGCGGCCGCTTCATGGCGTGTCGCGTCGGGCGGAGCTTAGCACAGCGGCGGGGGCGGGCAAAAAGCTTTTCACCTCCAGATCGTCCGGCGTCATTCGGACGGCGGCGGCGCCTTGGGCGTCCGTGCGGAGGACACGCGCGCCGTGGGCCTCGATGCGTTCCAACATTCGCCCCAGCGTGGACATTCGCCGGGCGGCTTCGCCACAACTGAGGATGACCCATTGCGGCGCAACGGCGTCCAGGAAACCGTCGGTGCAGGAGTCTTCGCGGCTGTGCAAGCCTTTGATCAACACGTCGCTCCGCAAGTCCACTCCCGCCGCCAACAGTTCGCGCTCGACGGTGGCGCCGATGTCCGACGCCAGCAGCACGCGGTGCGGGCCGCAGCGAAGTTGCAGCACCAGCGCGGCGTTGTCGCTCAGCACGGGCAGCGGGCCGGCGCGCGGATGCAGCACGCGCAACTCGGCGCTCGCGCCAAGCGGCACCGTCGCAGGTTCGATGAGCCGCAGCGCGCGAAAAGCCGGCAGCGCGTCGCCGGCAACGCGCGTCCAGCGGCTCTGGCCGTTGTCAAAAATCCTGTGCGGCTGAAAACCGTCCAGCACTGCGGCGACTCCGCCGAGGTGGCTCGCGTCGGCGTGGGTCAGGATGAGCGTCTCGATCAAGTCGCAGCCTTGCGAGCGAAGAAATGGTTTGAGGATGAAACCGGCGGATTTCGCCGGGCCGCAATCAATGAGCGTGTCGTGCTTCTCGCCGGGCAGGTCCAGAAACACCGCCGCGCCGTCGCCGACGCCGAGGACGGTCAGCGTCGTGGCTTCCTCGCCGTTGCGGGCGGCCAGGCCGATGGCCAGCGCGCAGAGCGCGGCAACGCCGAGCCACGCGAACCTGTGCGCCAGCTTCCTGACGCCGGCCCAAAGAAACAACCCCAGCGCGCCGTAAAGCGCCGCCGACAACCAGAGCGGCGGCGTTTTGACATAAACGAACGCCAGCGGCAACTGCTCGAACCAGCGGCTCGCGCCCAGCATCAATTTCATCAAGGCGTAGTTGGCGTTGTTGAGAGTGGCTGCGAGCGGCTGGCAGACGAGGTCCAGCAGAAACGACGCGAAGCCGGTGGTGATGGTCAGCGCGCTCAGCGGCACGATGACGAGGTTGGAGAGGAAGTTGACGGCGGTAAACAGGTGGAAGTAGTGCGCGATGAGCGGCATCGTCCCGATACAGGCTGCGGCGGAGACGGTGAAGGAAGTGGCCACGGCCCGGACAACGACATACCACCCGCGCCGCCACCGCGGCAGCAGTTGCGCCGGCAAATACGGATCGCGAACCAACCAGTCAGCCAGATGTCCCGGCAGTCGCGACCAGAAAGCGGCGGATTCGGGGTTTCCATCGTCCCGGCGATAGAGCGCGCGGATGAGGAATCCGGGGCCGGGGACAAGCAGCGCGATGGCGAGGACGGCGGCATAGGAAAGCTGAAAGCCAGCCTCAAACAACTGCATCGGATCGCACAGCAGGATGATGACGGCGGATGCGGCCAGACTGTTCAGCAGGTCCGTGGGACGCGGCAGGCTCCAGCCAATGATTACAACCGCCGCCATCAAAAAGGATCGCACCGCCGACGCTGGCGCTCCGGTCGCGATGGTGTAGAACAACAGCAACGGCAGCGCGATCAACGCGCAGCCGAGCCGGCCAACGCTGAAGAAACGCAACAGCCCGACGAGGATGCCGGCGATCACCGCAACGTGCAGACCGCTGACGGCAAACACGTGCAGCGTGCCGGTGCGCATAAACGGTTCCGAAAGCTCGTTGGTCAGGCCCGGACGAAAACCGACAAGCATCGCGCGCAGCAGTCCTACAACGACCGGTTCGTCGCCGACGCGGTTCGTTTCCAGACCGCGCCCTGCGCTGGCGAGAAAGCGGCGCTGCATCCACATGCCGCATTCCATCCACCAGGACGAGTTGTGGCCAAGCACGGTGACGGCGGAGGCGTCGTGAATGCGCGCCTCGTAGAACACGCCGCGCCGCGCCAGATAAGCGCGGTAGTCGAAAAGGCCCGGGTTGACCGTCGCGGGAGGCTGGCGCAAGAGGGCGCGAAACTCGATCATGTCGCCGTAACGCAGTTGGTCGTCATCGGGCGGTTGGTCGAGCCATACAACGATGTCGCCCGTTGCAACCTGCCAGCCGTTGCCGCAGTCGAGTGTGGAGACACGGGCGGTGAAGAAGTCGCGCTCCTGCTGGCCGCGCGCGCGGCGGCAAACGGAGCGCACTGGCTCGACCGTGATTATTGCGCGGGCGACGACGTTCTGCGGCCGGTCGCCGAGCAGGCGCAGCAGGTGATTGGGTTGTGGGTATGAGTTTGCCAGCCGGTAGGTGAGCAAACCGCCGAAGATAATCAGGCTGCAAACCGCGGCGAGGCCGGCTTCACGACGAAAGGACAACGCGGACGCGGCGAGCGCGGTTGAAAACAGAACCCACGCGACGGCGAGGGGTGGCGTCAACCACTCGCCGACAGCAATGCCGATGCAGAATACGACAGCAACACCCACCAGCGGGCGCTTCATGCCGCGAAAACTAAAGAGCCTGCCGGCGACAAGCAAGCACGGAGTCCGGCGCGGTTTTGGTTGTTGACTGCCACTGCCTTTTCCAGTAGTTAGCGCACCATCAATTCGCAGGAGAACGCGCATGAACACCGAGCATGAAGCGGCAGAGCGAAGACAGCGGAGACTGCCGGCATTACTTTCCCAGAAGTTTGAAACCTTGTCGCGGATCGCGTGAGGCTCTTTCCATGGCCCGGGCGATTCGAGTCGAGTTTGAAGGCGCCGTTTACCATGTCATGGCCCGCGGCAACGAGCGGCGTCGGATTTTTCGCGCGGACGCCGACCGCAAACTCTGGTTGCGAACCTTGGAGGAGATGATCAGTCAGTTCGGCGTAGTCGTGCATGTCTATTGCCTCATGCGGAACCATTATCATCTGATTGTCGAAACGCCCCACGCCAATCTCAGCCAGTCTCTCGGCTGGTTGCAGACCACCTACACCCTGCGCTTCAACCGCCGCCATCGCCGCAACGGCCATCTCTTCCAAGGCCGGTTCAAGGCGCAATTGGTAGAGGCGTCGGGCTATGGACGCGAACTGTTACGCTACATCCACCTCAATCCCGTGCGCCCACGCGACAAGTCGGCCGTCATCCCGCCGGAGCGAGCCGCGGAACTCGACGCCTATCCTTGGAGCAGCCACCGCGCTTGCGCGGGACTGGAGCCGAAGCCTTCCTGGCTGTCACTGGAATGGCTGGCCTACTTGGGACCCAACGAAGCCGAGGCGCGGGAGGAATACCGCCGGGGCATCGCGGAAGCGTTTGGCACGCACCTCGACAGCCCGTGGGATCGTTTGCAAGGCGGGATCGTCCTCGGCTCCGAATCGCTTTGGGAGAAGACCAAGGCGGTCATCGGCGGCAAGACCGCCAGTTCCGAGTTGCGCTGGACCGTGCGCGAAGGCCGGCGCGAGCTGCAACAACGCCTGAGCCGGCTCTTGGAAATGGAGCCGGATGACCGCGTGAGAATCTGGGCGCGCGTGCGTTTGGCTGGCGAACGCAGAGTGGCAGTGGCCCGGGCGTTTGGCTACTGCGACGGCAGTGGTGTCGCGCAAGTGGTCAAACGATTGGAAGCCACGGCCGCTGCCAATCAAGAATTGGCAAACAGACTCTCGGCTCTGCGCACCGCAGTGTCCAATGTCATGGAGCGACCCCAATGACGGGAGTGAACCCAACTTGGACGCCATCGCCGAGATTGTCGGCGGCGTTCGCAACAAGCTGCTGGCTGAAATGCTGCCAGCCGTGTCCCTTGCCGTTGGGGCTAACGAAACGGATGTGCTCGGAGCCAACTATAATATGAACAGTGCTGACTTCGATTCAGGCTGGCCGACGGAGAGAGGGAGGACGAAAAACTGGAGGCACTGTGACATCAGAGAAGTCGCGTATCCTTATGTTCAAAAGGTTTTCGATACGATCTGTAACCTTGGAGGAATGAAGCAATGAAAGTATTAAAGAGAATTATACTGCTGTTCGTTAGCTTTACGCTGGCCGTTGGACCATTGGCTCGGATGGCTACGGCTGCTCCTGAATGGAAGGCGACGCTCAGAGTAGTGGACGAAGACGGTAATCCAATGCAAGGCGTAAGTGCTGGCATCGGTTGGCTTGATTTTAGCTTGGATCCTTGGCACGCAAAAGACAGGAATGTAGAGAGTTTCACAAACGGGGACGGGTGTATTACGGCAAGCGGTCGGTCTGGTCCTAACATTTCTTGCGGCGCCAATAAGCAAGGATGCTATTATTCGAATCTCGAATATTGGTTCAAGCAAGAGGATCAAGGCCGTTGGTTGCCATGGAACCCGACCATCGAACTGGTGCTGAAAAAGATTGTCAATCCCGTGCCGATGTATGCTCGCCGCGTGAACGTCGAAGTTCCCGCGACAGACAAGCCGCTCGGGTTCGACTTGGTCCAAGGGGATTGGGTTCAACCCTTCGGCAAGGGCGTGCAGTCGGATTTTCTCTTCAAGCTGACGCGGCGTTTCGTAGATAGACGTGATTTCGATGCCACGTTGGAGTTGACCTTCTCAAATGCGGGCGACGGGATTCAATCGGTTTACGCTCCACACACCAAGTCGTCAGATGAATTGCGGCTTCCTCGCACCGCGCCAATGGCTGGTTACGAAGAGAGATGGTTCCGACAGGACAGTTATCCGGGAAGGCTGCAAACGCGAAAAGATCAAAACTACTTTTTCCGCGTTCGCAGCCGGAAACAAGGGGACAAGGTTGAAGGTGGTTGGTATGGAAAGATTCATGGCGAAATACGATTCGATGCTGTCAATTTCAAGACCCCGATCCTTATGTTTACCTACTACCTCAACCCCGACGGCACGACGAATGTGGAATTTGATCCAAAGCGGAATCTATCCAGAGATCTGAAATCGTTGGAGGAAGTTCGTCAGCCGTAACTATCCGAGTAACAACTATGAACGATCCAATCAAATACATGCTGGCAGGAGCGGCGATAGCGGTTGGCAGCGCCGCCATCACCGGACTGGTCATCGGCTGGAGCGTCAGCCAAGCGGCATTAGCGCCATCGAAGAGCATCCATTCGAGCGCATTCTCGACCACTCAGCCAACAGGACCTGTGACTCGCCTTAAATTGCCAGCTCAAACCGCAGCGAGTATTCTCCCACCGGGCCAGTTCACCATGCCGCCGCCTCGCCAACCCGGTTCGAGTAACATCATAATCCGTCCTTCCTCAAACAGTTTCCCGCCACCCGCCGCATTCCAAAAAGCGCAGGACTTGCCTGAGGTGAAGAAGGCGCGGGAGGAGTTCATGGAAGCGCAGCGGCGATACAGCGAGGCGATGAAGAAGGCGATGGGGAGCGGCGGTGGGCAGATGGCAGTTGGGAGTTCGCAGATGGGAGATGGGAGCGGAGCGAAGACGGGGGCCGGCGGGCAGATGGCAGTTGGCAGTTCGCAGATGGCAAGAGGAAGCGGTCAGCCGTCAGCCGCCAGCGGTCAGCCGGCGCAAAAGTGAACCACGGATGACACGGATTGGCACGGATGGGAACTGAAAGCTGATGGCTGAGAACTGAGAGCTAACAACCATGGCCTGATATGACAGCGGTGTGAAATATGACAGTGGCGTGAGATACGATGAAGTGGAGAACAACAACCAAGGAAGGAAACAGACGATGAGCACAAGTTATGTATCAGCAACATTGAGCGACATGGACAAGACGGCGGCGTTGGCCGCGATTGAAACGATCAAGACGAAGCTGCCGTTTCTGGTGGACCTCTCGCCGGAGGACCGGCGGTCGCTGCCGAAGATGGGCGACAAGAGCGTGGCGTTCGTGCAGGCGGCGCTCACGCTGGTCCAGCAGAATCCAACCATCGTGCCGGGCGCGTTCAACGTGGAGGAATTCGAGAAGGACGCGACGCTGCTGGCGGCCCTCGGTGAGGTGGCGGCGGCGGTGGCGCAGCTCAACGAGCTTGTGGAGGACACGATGCTGGCGGTGGGCACGGACGCCTACACGGCGGCGCTGATCGTCTATCAATCCGCGAAGATGGCCGGCAAGGGCCAGGGTCTCGATGCGCTGCTGGACGCGATGGGCCAGCGGTTCGCCCGCAAGAGCAAGGGCGCGGCGGCGGCGAAGGCGGCGGGAAAGTAGGCGGAGCGGTTTGGGAGATGGCAGATAGGAGTTGGGAGATGGGATAGGCGAAGGACGGCGGTCATAGACTCGCCGCTACAGGCCCAAAAGAGCCAAATCAGCCTAAATGGCTGTAATGATGGTGCTTGCGGCTAAAACTGCCGAGAAAACAGCTCGGCGTTCCGAGCAAAAAGCTCGAATGTTCGAGAAAAAAACCGGAATGCCGGGCAAAAAGGGTGGAGTGCCGTGCAAGAAGCCCGGACTCCCAAGTTCGGAGCTTGGAACGCCGGGCTGTTTGCACGGTCGCCCGAGCAAAGAGGCTGAGCCGTCGAGCCAATAGGCTGCGACCGCCGGATTCGGAGGGCGGAACACCGAGCAGGAAGGCCCGCGGGTGAAGCAAGCACGGAGTCCGACGTTGCAAAGGCGCACAGCCGCGAATAGGGTGGGCACAACTCGTAAAGCAAACTTGTGGAGACCATCACATGGAAAAAGTTCTGATTATCGGCACGGGTTGCGCGGGATTGACGGCGGCCCTTTACACGGCACGGGCGAACTTGTCGCCGTTGGTGCTGGCGGGCGCGATGCCGGGCGGCTTGCTGACAACCACCAGCGTCATCGAAAACTTTCCAGGGTTCCCGGAAGGTGTTGACGGCACGGAACTGGTGATGCGGATGCAGAAGCAGGCCGAGAACTTCGGCGCGCGTGTCAGCTATGACGCGGCGGAGGTCGTGGACCTCTCGCGCAAGCCGTTCCGCGTGACAGTGGGCGGCGAGGTTGTCGAAACGCAAGCGATCATTGTGGCCACGGGCGCGGGGCATCGGCATCTGGGGCTGGAAAGCGAGCGGTTGCTGGAGAAGAAGGGCGTGACGTATTGCGCGACATGCGACGGGGCGCTGCCGGTGTTCCGCAACAAGCCGCTCGTGGTGGTCGGCGGCGGCGACTCCGCGCTGGAGGAGGCGGGTTATCTGACGCGGTTCGGCTCGCGCGTGTATCTTGTTCACCGGCGCGACGCGCTGCGGGCGTCAAAAATCATGCAAGAGCGGGCGCTCAAGAACCCGAAGATCGAGTTTGTGTGGAACTCAGTGGTCGCCGACGTGCTCGATGTGAAACAAGACCGGGTGACCGGCGTGGTGCTGAAAGACGTGAAAACCGGCCAGACGCGGACGGTGGAATGCGCGGGCGTTTTCGTCGCCATCGGCCACGCGCCAAACACGAAGTTGTTCGCCGGCAAGCTGGAGATGGACTCGGAGGGTTACCTGCTCTGCCAGCGCGGCACGTTGACAAGCGTGCCGGGCGTTTTTGGCGCGGGTGATTGCGTGGATCGCACCTATCGGCAGGCAATCACCGCAGCGGGGTTGGGTTGCGCGGCGGCAATTGATTGCGAGCGGTATCTGGCGAGCTTGGAATCGTAGGCAGTTCGACTGCTGCTGCAAAACACAAGAGGCGACTCTCACGAGTCGCCTCTTGCGCGAACAATGTTTCAGGCTTTGCTGCTTAACGCTTCTGCGAAGCGGACGTGGCCGCCGGCACCGTGACGTTGCCTTCAGCCGCCATGTAACCCCACGGATACTCCTGGTCCAGCATCGGCTTGAAGTCGTTGATGGGGAACGGGAAGGTGAGGAACTCCACGGTGCTGCAAAGGTATCGGGCGCAAACCATGCCGAGTCCTTTGGCGAAGCCCACCGTCACCGCCATGCCGGGGCCGTCGTTCACGGCTGACTGATACATATGGTTCGGCAGTTCCAGCCAGCCAAACGCCAGACCGACGATGCCGCGGGTGAACTTGGCGCCAGCGGTTTGGTTGTCCACCGTCGGCGGAGCGTCAGCGGCGGAGAGACTGGCCGCGCCAAAGCTGATGACTCCAGCCAGCGCCAACATTTTGAGGGTCAGAGAGATGTTTTTCATGGCGTTCCGTTCAAAGTGTTTCGGTTGATTTCTGTTCTCTGCGGCTAGCGCGCCGGCGCAGCGGTCGTGGCGGGCACTGTGACCTCGCCTTCGCCGGTGAAGTAACCCCAAGGATAGTCAGGCTTGAGGATCGAGTTATACTCATCCGGCGCCGGGATCGGGAACGTGACCAGGTCCCACACGCCCACGAGCGTGCGAACGACGGTCATGCCGATGCCTTTGCCGAATCCAGCGGTGGCACCCATCAGCCAGCCGTTCTTCGTGCCCTCGTCATAGATGTTGCCGGGAAGTTCCAGCCATCCCAGGGCGCACGCCGCGATGCCGCGGCCAAACTTCGTGGCCGCATCTTGTGCGGGGGCGACGCTCGGCAGGCTCGCTGCCATCACGCCAACTCCCAAAATAACCGCCAGTCCAATGGTCTTCAGTTTCATATTCTTGTTCCTCTTATATGTGAAACAACTGCGAAAGCCTAGTCAAACGCGCCAACAAGTCAAGCTTGCTGCATGACGCGGTTGGAAACGGGCTATTTCTTCTTATCGGAACCGGGGGCTTTATCTCCGCCGCAGAAATAACCCCACGGGTAGTCCGGCTCAATCAGCGGCTCATAGCCTTTCTGCAACTCAAACGGGAAGGTCAGCAACTCAAAGACGCCAACCAACTCGCGGACGGGCACCATGAAAACGCCCTTGGCGAAGCCCGCAGTCAAACCCAGCAGAATGTTCTGCTTCTTGCTGACGTCCACCATGTTGCCGGGCAGTTCCAGTAATCCCAGCGCAACGCCGGCCACGCCCCTGCACGCTTTGTCGCCCATGTCGTAGGCTTGCGATGGCGTGGCCATCGTCATGATCAGGACCGCCGCGCTGCACACGATGCTCCAACCCAACGCTTTCGTTCGCTTCATAGTCGCCTCCAGAAAAACGATTCCTTGTTCAAAAACACGGGCGGAACAATACCGGCCTCCCTCACAACCGTCAAGCCTTACGCGGCGGATGCGGCGCTACTTCAGCCGGGCGAACGTCTTTTGCAGGCAGGCCAGCGGCGCGGCGTTGTTGGTGGCCTTGCAGGCGGCTTCGATCAGTTGGCGTTCCCGGTCGTTCTTCGACGCTTGTTTGGACTGGTAGAACACGCCAAAGACGCCAGGGAAAGGCAGGGTCGCCAGCTTGTAGGCGGCCGCTTCATCGGACGGGTCGTGCCGTTTGGCGTCTTCGGAGGTGCCGTCGTTTTTCTTCTCTTCGATGATCGTGAACTGCCCGCCCTTGCGCGGGTTGGCGGCGTCGAACGCGCCGGGATAAAACTCGACGCACTCGCTCAGGCACTCGATGACCGAGAAGCCGTTGTGGTCCATCGCGCGCTCCATCATCTGCAACGCGTGCTGCGCGTTGGTGTGGCTGGTGCGGGCGACGAACGTCGCGCCGGCGGCGATGAGTTTCTTCATGGGGTTCGTCGGCGGGTCCACCGCGCCGGTCGGGTCCGTCTTGCTCTTGAAACCGATCGGCGAGGTGGGCGAAGTCTGCTTCTTCGTCAGACCGTAAACATTGTTGTCCATGATCACCAGCGTCATGTGAATGTTCTTGCGCGCGGAGTGTTCAAGGTGGTTACCGCCGATGGAGAAGGCGTCGCC
>Ga0163199_1001549_pt1 | contig 14321 bp, 13 predicted proteins | sample PL_2010_150m_FD_113537 | JGI IMG/M metagenome (GOLD analysis project Ga0163199, IMG submission 113537) | Freshwater microbial communities from Powell Lake, British Columbia, Canada to study Microbial Dark Matter (Phase II) - PL_2010_150m | ecosystem: Environmental > Aquatic > Freshwater > Lake ... | reverse complement strand
GGAAGGCGTTTGAAAAAACTTTTTTCTTGGATTATATTTTTCATTTTTTCTTATTTTTTACAATTTCTTCGTAATTTCCAAGTTTGTACGCATCCAATACTCCTCCGCCGGTCGCATTAATAATTTCAACCCCATGTTTTTCGGACATCTCTCTCAATGCAAAATGTCCGCGCCAAAGCACCCAAGCAAACCACATATTAGGCATTACCGGAAGTTTAGATGAATCAAACTTCTTTGTGCCCATAGGTGCACCCTCAAAAAAAAGTTTTTCTTCTCCTCTGTTCACAAACCAGTCATGATCACAGCCTAGTAAAATTATCTGTGAAAATCCCATAGCCATAGCAATGAGTATTGCGTATTGTGAGGAATCCTGGAAAGAAGGAAACCCGTGGGTTAAGTCGGGAAAATCTAAGGACAATTCAAAAAGGTAACAGGATGCCGGAAGTGTGTAAAAGGTTCTTTCTTCAGGTAGAAATTTCCCGCCTTTATTTCCTTCGTAACCGGCATGGGGAATAAAGTAAATGCTTTGATTTAGTATATTTCTTATATTTTTGAAATAAGCCGCCCCTTCTTCTTGTGTCGGGTTTTCAAAACCTTGCCCCAAATGGGTATCTTCGTAAAACGTTTCTATATGCGCCATACAGTAATATGTTGGATTCCAAAGCCTAATATCGGGATGTTTCCATATAGTATTGGTTGCTATGGTGTATTCATCCTTAAGTAACTTAAGGTCTTGCTTGTTTAATGAAGGCCCATTTGCGACAATAAAACATCTCTCTCCTTTGTGTTTATTGTTAAAAACAGCATTTCTCGAAATAATCTTATTGTGAGCAAATAATTCGGCGACATGTTTTGCTTCCATTCGCAGTATTTTTCTGCTAATCATGTTACAGCATACCGCTAACTGCCTCATTAAACTGAACCAAGTAGCGAATATTTTGGTGCCAGTCTCCGGTTGGGAAAGATAATAGAGCACGGCATTGTCTGTGTAATTATGATAACGAAACAGGTCCTTTTTAATTACATAGGGGAGGGAACGAATTATTTTCTTGTGAATTTTTCGCAACATATGTTCTAAAAAGTATCATTTTTTTTGTACAAAAGCAACTTTTAGCAAACAGAGCAGAGAAGGATAAAGTTCTTCAGAATACACAAAAAAACTTCGCGCAGTACGCGCGAAGTTTGGTAGTTCGTTTTTGTCTGCCCAGATGATTACCTTTTTCTTTTTTCAATCGGTCGCCATGCGACAATCGAGTAGCAAAAGAGCGGGTTACTTCCGAAACAGTTCGGCTCGTTTCTTATGATCTGGATCAAATGTTTCGCTTCACTTTTCTCGAGAAGTCTCAATAAATTTCTGTTGTAGTCATTTATTTCAATGTATCTTCTTCTGAGAAGGGAATACAAGTCTTCTTCTCCTGTGTGCTCATAAAACGGTTCAACGTGTATAACAACTTTTGGCTTCAATGTTATCATATTATATATGAAATCTTCAGATAATTTCGGGATTAAAGAAGTTACACATGAGGTAAAAATAACAGAACTTGTCGGTATTGACATTGTGGTGATCGGTGTTTGCGTTATATCGCAGTGTCCAATTTTAATATTTATTTTTTGATTTTTTGCGATAAGTTCAGCTATTTTTTGACCGCTTTTTGTGAACTCAGTAGCAAAATAATGATGCTTTTTGTTTTTGTTTGCTAATGCCAAGATGATTGTCCCATAACCACAACCAAGCTCGACGATATTATTTGATTCGAATAAATAAGGGGATATTGTTTTTGTTATGAAATGCACCGTTTTTTTGTGCACTTCATAGGCCTCATCAAGCTTAAAATTTCCCTGATCATAGTAAAGTATTTTTTTATGACCGCTGTATATTTCATCTGTTTGCCCTATTGTTACATTGTCTATTTTTTGTATCGCTTCAAGTAAGGGCCCCCATTTTTCTTTTTCATATTCTCTTTCAATCTCTGTTTTGTTTTTGTTTTTTTTGGGGAAAGATTCTAATCCGAGCAATCGTGCCGGCCATGGTGAAAAGAGGGGGAGGTCATTGATTGTGTACTTTTTTGTCATAGAGAATAACTCCTGAGTTCATTCAAATTTTCCCATACTTTTTTGAAAGCTTTTACAACCAAGTTCGTTTCTTCTTCTGTATAGGAATGTTGACACATTTGAAGAGAAACAAATTCTTTTTCATGGAGTCGTTCAGCGATAGGATAAGTGCCTTTTTCGTATCTCACACTACTTGTATATCCATTGGAAATCCATGGAAATCCTTTTGATCCATAAGCGATTCTTTTTTGGTAGAGCGGAAGCAAATGAAGGTTTGCATACCCCGGATAAATATGCGGTACCCCCTCGGCGCGGAGCGCATTGATTATTGTTTCGCGTGATATACCAAGCTCGCTTTCGTCAATTCGGAATCCGAAAATGTAATACACATGAGTACTTTCTTTTTCTTGTTTCGGAATATAAATTCCGTGAAGCTTGGAAAGTTCTTTACAGAGCATTGAACCGGCTTCTGTCTTAGCTGTGGAAAGAGTTGGAAGCCGTTTTAGCTGTTCCAATCCGATTGCCGCTTCTATTTCTCCAAGACGGAAGTTAAAACCTATGATATTATTGATATCATTTCGTTCGCTTCCTCCCACTGCGGCCTCTCCGTGATTTCGAATGAGCTGCATTCTTTCGGCAAGATTTTTATCGTTCGTAACCATCATGCCGCCTTCTCCCGTGTGGATATGCTTGTGATAATTTAAACTGAAACCGCCGATGTGTCCGGTTGTTCCGGTGAACTTTTCCCTATATAAGGAATGAGGGGCTTGGGCAGCATCCTCTATGACTTTCAGATTGTATTGTTTTGCAATCTTCATTATTTCTTTCAGGTTTGCCGATTGTCCGAAAATATCGGGGACAATAATGGCCCTGGTCCGTTCGGTAACATTTTTTTCTACCGATTTTGGATCAAGATTGTACGTTCCTTCATCTATGTCAGCAAAAACAGGAATCCCGTTCCACACAAGAATAGAAGTGGCTGTGGCACACATCGTCCAAGGGCTGGTGATTACTTCATCGAATGGTTCAATACCGATGGCTCCAACCGCAGCGATAAGGCCTGAGGTAAGAGAGTTTACCGATACGGCATATCGTACTCCGAAGTGTTTCGCCCACGCATCTTCAAATTCTTTTACTTTCGGCCCACCGAGAAAATCATCTCCCCAAGAGCCGAGAAACTTTGACAATTGGCCTGATCTCATAACTTTTTCTACGGCGAGTATTTCATTCTCGCCGATACTGTTGTAGTGAGGGAAGGATTGTTCTATGGTTTTTGGTCCGCCATTGATCGCAAGTTTTTTCATAATTCGGATACCTCGTCATTTTCAGCGAACTGGTCAAACAGCTTTGGTTTTTTTGAAGATAATTTGTTCTCTAAAAACAATTTTACCATATCATTATTGAATGTGTCGTAAATCACTCTCAGGTGTTCAGGTCTGAAATCTGCCGCCAGAAAGTTTTTTCCAGTGGCCGTTTGTTTCAGTTTCTTCCACTCATTTTTTTCTTGATGCCAATGAATGAGTTTAACAGTGTGCTTGGCCGCCTTCATTACTGTTTTGCAGGCCACATCATGTATTTTATCTTCAATATCAAGTTCTGGAACAATCTGATGAATAATGACACCAGCATCGGGTTCGTTTACTATGTAGTGGAATGTTGCACCGGCGTAGTTTGGTTCAAGAAAATAGAATGGCCAGAACAATGTTGCTGCGCCGCGATAACGAGGCGATAAACCAAGATGCATATTAATGGTTTCTTTCGGTAACTGGCTTGCCAAGGGTTCTTTGATTATTCCGCAACCGAAAATAAAAACCATATTCGGTTCAACTTTTTTAATGAAGTTCACCGTTTTTTGAGAGTTTAATTCCTTTGATGAGATTTCAATCCTCGGACATCCGGGGAGTTTTTGTTCTCCGAAGTATTTTTCTTCCGCATTCCTTCTGTCGTTAAAGTGCTTTTTGTAGTTTTCTTTATCTTTCTTGGTTGAAAACTGCGGCGTTTCCGGCATAATGCTTTCGCGCATTTGTACGATATGTCCGGCCAATCCGAAGGTATTGTTAATCGTATTTGCATAATAGAGGTGGCGGGGGTGGTCACCGCCGATGATGCATATCTTAATTTCTGTGTCTGTTTTCATAATAGTACCCCTTACCTCGTTTCTTGCAGGAGAGAATGTTTTTCCAAACGTCGATAATTAAGATATATCGATTCAAATGGAATACCTGTTAGTTGCGCAATATTCAGTAAGTCGTGTTTTCCGTCCCCATAGAATAATATCCACGTCATTGCTTTTATATCGTCAGTTGTAATGGTACCCGTGTCTGATTTGTCGTTTGTCGGATTGATTGCTCCGCCGGTGGTAGGATAAAGACCAAGACTCCCCAAATGCGGTTCGCAATAGGGTGTCCTTGATTTATAAGTAACATTTTGTTCTAAATACTGAATTACCCTCACGTATACGGAAAAGGTTTCCATAAGTTGTGATGAAGTAACAAAATCCAGATTATCCAAAGACGTATGATATTCTTTATATTCATAGTATTTGTCTTTGGTTATGGTTACCGTCGGTATCCTTAATCCAGGCGCGGAGTACTGTCTCTCGTCGCTTCCTTGTAAACTGAATGGATAAGAGAGAATCTCTCCATTTAATTTCACTAAAGCTTCTCTTGTCGCTCTATCTACTTCACTGGTGTCGTTGAACGATTTTTTGTAACCGACTTTTCCTGTACCTCCGGCGGTGGTTGTTACGAAGCCCCCAGAGACATGTTTCAATGCTCGGTGGTGTTCGTGAATGTAGGCGATAGCGCCAATGGTTTCCGGGCCAATAACGAACCGATAGCTGTTTTTTAGCGCACAGTTTTTTAGTATTTTCAGTAAGAGTATCCAGATAATAACACCGGAAATACAGTCGTTTGCCATTGAAGGATGGCAAGAGTAGGCGGTGATCAAAAATTCTTTTTTTGAAGTTCCTCGGACAATGTAATCGCCCATAGTCATTGAACCTTTAGTCAGGGCTGAATCAATCTTTACCCGATAGATTTCGGAATCATTGATCTTTTGGTAGTCTTTATAACAGAGACAGAAACCCCAATCTCTTTTGTAATAGGTCGTTCGGTAGGGTATAGCTTCTGGAAGTTCCGGAAGAGTAAAAAGATGAGGCTTGAGTTCTTTGCCGGTAATCATGGTATCAATAGGGATACTGTAATTTATCACATGCAAGTTGCTGTTTTTGAAATCAACTATTTTGATTTTTTCTTTATCAGCAATAAAAGCATCTTTTATATTCCATTCAGGAGGTATTGTCCAGCTGAAAACCTTTTTACCGGAAGGTATTTCCGTTAAGTTAAAATCTGTGACATTTTTTAATACATCATAGGTTTTTCTGACGCCATCTCCTGAAAGGCTTCGGCAAAGGGGGAACAGTTCTTGTAGAAGTTTCGCGGCCTCTTTTTCTATCTCCGCAAAATTGATATTTGCCGTACTATAGTAGTTTTTCATATCTCTTCACTCCGATAATGGTTGAGAAAGTTGATTATGTTTTTGGCTGGATCTGATACCTCAAGAAAATGATATTTTTTTGAGCATCTTTTACTCGTGCTTTTTCTCAAAGCTTTTACTACCGAGAATTGAGTGAGCATCGGTTTCAAGATTCTTTGTTCCTCTAAAATAAAACCATTCTTTTGTTTGCGTCCGATCTCTATGCTTACGATTGGACGATCAAGAATGGCAGCTTCTATAAGGAACATGGATGTCATTCCGCACACGATATCAGATGATCTCATTATCTCGTATCTACTTTCAGCAAGGAGCAACTGAATTTTTGCGTTTTTTATTCTGTATTTCCGAATAAACTTACGAAGAGATCTGACATCTTCCCTTGGATGGGGCTTGATGAATACCGCGAGTTTTTTTCCTTTGTTTGCAATTTTTCGGATAGCAAAAAGAAATTCTTTAAGTATAGTTCTTTCTGTATATCCCAAAAGCGTAAGAGCCTCAGAGTGTCCATAGGTTTCAACGATCGGCTCTGATGCAAAGGTAATAACGAATTCATCACGATCAATATTGTGATTTTTTTTGAAGCGCGTGATTTGTGTTTTTGAGATTTTTTTTGCTTCACTACGGCAGAAATCAAAATGAGGTTGTCCTGATACGATGATTCTATCGTTATCAACACCTTCTTTGTTCATTTGTCGTTTTGCATATTGATCCATTACAAACACTTTGGTTGGCAGGAAGGTCTGAACCTTGTGTTCATTATATTTCTCAATCTCTGATACTTTGTACGGAGAAAATTTGACTCCGTAATTTACCCATTGATCAAGAATAGCAAACGACGGGATACTCAGAGCATCAGCAGCTTTCCAGATATAGCGTTCAGTCATATCATTTGCGCTTGTGCCGGTGAGTATCAGATCAGGCTGTTCCTTTTTGAGGAACGATTGGATACTTCGTTCGTTTATTTCTTTTACTCGGTCGGAAATATTCATGTTCTCTAGCCCTGCATTTTTGTAGGCGGGAATCGCGGTATCTTTACCGAAAAGCAGAACATCATATCCCGCATCTTTCAGCTTTTTGACGAGTGGAATAATTGTGTTTGTTCCACCGGGATCTCTTGAGAACAAAAGAATCTTTTTCATGCTTCTTTCCTTGTTGTTCGGGTCGTTTTTTCAAAGACCAAGTGATACTGAGTGCATAGTACATGCTCTTCATAAACAGTCAATACTCCGCAACATTTCATGATACAATTTTTGAGATTGCGTTCATCGTAGAGCATCCGTCAGCGAGAGAACAGGCGAGCGGTTCTTTTTTTGAAAGATGACGGTATATATTGTCAGCGCAAAAATACATTGCCATTCCAAGAGAAGTATCTTTCACAGCGCAGACTTCCATGTTTCTATATCCAGGGAAAACCTTGTCATCTTTGACCTTTTGTGTTTCTATCCTAAAACCGGAATCAGTAATTCTTAAACGTGCCTTGGAAAAAAGCAAGTCCACTTCAAAGATCGTATAATTTCGATAATCAATGTTTTGCAGAATGAAACTTTTTCCTCCGTTGAATTGAATCATATAGCTTATTTCCGGATCGTATCCGTTTTTTGTTTCAGAGGGGATTAAGGGTGTTGCGGAGGTGATTTCGCCGATGAAGTATTGAAGCAGGTCAATGATATGCGATCCATTATGTACAATCCCTTTTCCATAGTAACCATTTCCTGAAAGATATTCTCCATATCTTCCATTTTTGATATCTTTTTCCAGTGTGATGAAATCGGGAACAAATCGTCGGCGGTAATTTACCGCGATGCCGATATTTTTTTGTTTCGCTAATTTCTGAATTTCCTTTGCTTCCGAAAGAGTGCCGGTCAACGGCTTTTCTGTGAAAATAAATCGTATCGGAAGTTTCAAGAGTTCTTTCAGTGTTTCAAAATGTTTGTGGTCAGGAGTTGCATTGACAGCAACATCAACTTGTTCGTCACTAAAAGCATCTTTAATAGAGGAGAACGCTTTTCCTCCCCAAATCGCTGACGCTTTTTTTGCCTTCGCCTCATCGGTATCAACGAAACCGACAAGTGTAAAGTTTTTATGCAACGAAAATGCATGTGCATGAGTAAGTACGTTCTTTGATTTTGGCGTATCGTACAACGCACCGATATTGCCTGCACCGATAATAAGAACTCTCAAAAGCTCTTCTTTTTCCTTTTTTGTTTTCATTTTTTTCTCTTTTCGGCCTTTTTTTCAAAGACCAATTATTGTTGTCTTAGTGCACAGTACCTGCTTTTTAATGGACAGTCAACATAAAAACTCCGCACTTTTGGTGCGGAGCGGTTTTTACGATTTCTTTAATAATTTAAATTTTATTTCAGCGATTCTCCAGTCCTCTTCGCTGTCTATGTCTTGCGCCTCAGATTCAGGCACGATAATAGGAAGCGTAAACTTTGGATAAAGTACTTTTTGAAGGAGGAGACTATCTACCCTCAGAAAGTAGAATTGTCCGCAATCATGATATGCTGGTTCTAGGTCCTGAGAACGAACGTTATAATTTTCAGGCCAAAACATTGTTGCGTAGCCATTTTCCATTTTGAGAGATCGTTGAATGGGGTAGCTGAATCTCATAATTGGAAGCACGGCTTCAACTTTTGTTTCTTTAAATAATTCGTAGGCCGCCTTAAGGCGCTCGGCCGTTACAAAAGGCGCTGTCGGATAGATACAGCAAACATATTCAAACTCTTGCCCGAGTTTTTTATACTCGGCAATTACTTCTTCCAATACAGGGACAGTCATTGCCATATCCGAAGAGTTTTCTTCGGATCTCATGAAAGGAACTTTTGCGTTAAGGTTTTTGGCAATATCGGCGATTTCATTGTCATCGGTAGAAACCATAACTTCTGTAAAAATACCGGACTCAAGAGCTGCATCAATGGAGTATTGTATAATGGGCTGGCCGGCAAAGTTTTTTATATTTTTGCGTGGGATGCGTTTACTTCCGCCTCGTGCGGGAATGATAGCGAGTGCTTTCACGTTGTGCCTCCTTTTAGTTTTTTTCAAGCAAGAACCAGTTTATGTCATCAGAATTCAAGGGCTCACGATGATAAAGAAAACCGTATTTTACCAGTTTAAGATCTTCATAAATGTCAAGCATTTCCCCTGCGAAATCACGTTTAAACAAACGGGATTTATTCCCACGATAATTTATCTTAACAGGTGTTGGGTTATAATATTCTGCAATAAGAATATATTTTTTGCTTGCTTTGTAGAGGATCCCATATGTTTTTTTGAGCATGCTTGGATTAATGTGTATCAGTACTATTTTAATAAGTACTAAATCGTACTTATTTTCTATCTCAATATTAAGAATTGAATCATGATAAATTTTCAATTCTTTAATTTTTTTGAGTTCTAGGACAGCTTCATCGTTGATTTCAACAGCAGACATTTTTGTCGTTGGGAGTAATGTTTTGAGTGCCAATATATTTGAACCAATATTTGCTCCGAACTCTATAATGGATTCTATGTTTGAAACGTCTTTTAATGCTCGTGAAAACAAACGAATATTTCCGGAACGAAGTTCCTCGTCCGTGTTTCTTTTATTATATTCATTTCCAAACTCTCCTGCCCAAAAACTCTCCTGCGGTGTTTTAGATCTTTTCATTGTGCCTCGTCATTTTTAATGAACTGTAAAAGAACATTTTTGTTGTTTCTATCGTGCGTTTATTTTGTTCGCATTTTAGATCTTTCTGAGAGGAGCATATCATTTTTTCAGAGCAAGTCAACATTTTACGTTGCAACTTTATACATTCTTTGATACACTAATATGAGTTTTAAGAAACTGGAGAAAAAATGACCATTTTTGAAAAAGAATTCAGAAAAAATCTTGAGAAGGAGTTTGAACAACTCTATAATCTCTCACCAAGGAAACTTCCGACCGATATTGATGCCGTGGTGGTTCTTTCTCATGAAGATTATAACTTTCCTGAAAATGACATTCGCAGAAGAGAGACCAAAGAACTTTTTTCAAGATGTGAATACTCAGTAGAACTTTTAAAAAATACTTCGGCGGAGATATTGCTGGTTTTGAACGGTTTGCGTGTTCAGCTTCCTTTGATGGAAAAGTATGTACGAGATAGCGGTGTAAAAAAAGAACAAATACGACTTCTTGATTGCGGAGAAATCGGTAAATCGAATACAAAATTACAGTTTGAAGTTTTTCTTGAAGATCCTTTTTTAAGAAAGATGAAAAAGGTTGTTTTTATCACCAATAGATACCACGTTCCTCGGGCAACCCGAACAGCATCAAAGTTTTTGCCGGAAAATATGATCTTCTATGTTTTTGGAGTTCCGGGCGATACTCATTTGTACGACAAACAGAAAAATATTGCGGAAGAAATTAAGAGAATTATAAAATATTCTCAAACAGGGGATATCTCCTTCCTCCCTCGTCAAATAAATTAAAGAAAAAACGCCGACTTTTAGGTCGGCGTTTACTTTACTAAGAGCAAATGTTCAAAGTGATCGCTTCGCCGGTCTTAACCGCGCGGGTGAGTTTTTTTCCAATCACTTCTTTTACGAGATAAGGAGGAAGTTCTCCGTCCAAAATAGGTCGTAGGTTTTCCAACATTTCAGCAATAAGAATGGTGTCCGCAGGCAGATCGATTTTTGCGCGGACCGATCTTCTTTGAAGCTTAACGGATTCTTTCTCGTTTTCTTCAATAATTTTTATTCCATCGCCTAATGCGTCAAATAATTCCTTTGCTCGGTCAATCATCTCTTTCCACGTTGTTGGATTCATGGCAAAACTATGATCTGGGCCATTACGGCGATTGTCGTCGGTAAAATGTTTTTCAAAGACGGTTGCGCCAAGAGCGATTGCTCCAAGTATCGTTGCATGTCCATGAGTGTGATCAGACAACCCTAAAACGATTTTAGGATATCGTTCGGCGTAGGTTTTTAATACCTTCAAATTGATGTATTTGAAATTTTCAAGATTCGCGGTGTAGTTGGTATTACATTGCATAAGAACGATATCTTTTATATGTTCTTGAAGCACGCGCATTGCCCGCTCAACATCTTCCATGGAAGAAGCACCCGTAGCGAGAATCACCGGCTTTCCTTTCTTTGCCATATGCTCAATGATTTCCATCCAGGTAATATCGCCTGAACCGATCTTATAGGCATTTACATAAGGATCAACCTGTTCAATAGAGTCAAAATCATATGGACTCGTTAAATACTCAATTCCAATTTCATCACATTTGGCTTTAAGTTTCGCTGTCCAATCGAACGAAATGCTCGCATCCTGATAAGTTTCATAGACGGATTTTTTCCATGCCTTTTGATGAGCAGACTGAGGGAGTTTATCAAAACCTATTCTGCTGACAATTTTATTCGCTTGAAAGTTTTGAAACTTTGCTGCTTGTGCGCCACATTCTTTTGCCAGTTCAATGAGCTTAAATGCTCTATTTATATCGCCATCATGGTTTGCGGCAATGTCGGCAATAAAATACAACGGCCCGTTTTTACTGAGAAGGTGTTTTCCGATTCGTATTTCTTTCATTCTGGTTTTCTCCCTTGTTTTTTCTATTTCTATTTTTACAGAATGGTATTGTTTTTGTCAAATCCATTCAAAGGATACTCATGGGCAAATTCTTCCAGTCCATCTCTGAGTGTCGGCATTTCCTCGTCCATTATGTGACGAATTTTTACCGTATCTAATGATGTATTATTGGGTCTTTTGACCGACATTCGGATATCTTTGATTTGTACAGGATGAATAAAAGTTTCATCCAAGGAAAAACTTTTAGCAAGTTGACGCAGAAAATCATATTTACTCACAGGTTTTTTTGACCCGACGTTTAGTATTCCGCATATGTTTTTTTTACTCACAATATCTTTTATTAAAAGTGCGAGCTGTTTTGTATAAAGGGGGTTAAAAATAACGTCGGTAAAACCGTTAATATCTTTTTTTGCGCTTAAACTTTTGATAGCCCATTCTGCAAGGGAGTTGCCGGGGGGTGTATGAAAACCGTAGATGTTCGTACGGATAACGAGAGAGTTTTTGTTGTTCTCTAAGGCTACTTTTTCTCCTTCACGTTTGCTTTTTGCGTAATAGTTGAGTGGGTGGGTTTCTGCTTCCTCCGAATAATTTCCTTCAATCCCGTCAAAAACGGAATCGGTGGATATATAAATAAACTTTACCGTTTCGTTTTTGAATGATGAAAGTATTTTTGTTGCTTCAACATGTACTGAATCTGCGTTACTGTGATTTTCTTCGCAAGCGTTCAGGTCAACAATCGCTGCGCAGTGGATGATAATTTCCGGGTCTACTTCAGAAATAGTTTTTTTTAAAGCCACAGCATTCCTTAGGTCCACTTCTTTGTAAATGATGTTTCTCGTATTTTGTTGTAGTTGTTTTATCAAACCAAAAACACGATATCGTGGATCGGAAGAAAAAATTTTCACGAGATCTTTACCGAGCATTCCTGCTGCTCCTGTGATGAGTACTTTTTTGACGGCCATTGTTTATTGGATGATCAATTTTTTTATCTCGTTTCCTGTGAGCCAGAGGTCATTCTTATCGCTCGTGTAGCTGAACCCTTCTTTTACTTTTTTTCCTTTTGTGTAATATTTTTTGTAAAGATTTTTGTGAAAAAGGATATCGGGAAGGATTACGAAATAGTCTCCAAGAGAATATGTATTTCGCGAGTCACTTTCCGGAATAAGGATCTCATGCATTTTTTCACCGGGACGCAAACCGATAATGTTTTTCTTTGCTTTTGGTACGATGGCGTCAAAAAGATCTCCAATTTTCATACTTGGTATCTTTGGAATGAAGGTTTCTCCTCCTTCCATATTTTTGAGAGCAAAAAGCACCAGTTGAAAACTATGAGGAAGAGGCAGCCAGAAACGCGTCATGTTGGGATGCGTTATGTCTACGCTTTTTATATTTTCTCCGCCGTTAAGAATGGTTTCAATAATACTTCCTCGTGAACCAACGACATTGCCGTAACGCACTACACTGAAAATCGTCGTATCTCCGGAGTAGGAATTTGCAGCACAAAAAAGTTTTTCTGCTGAAAGTTTTGTTGAGCCATATAGGTTGATTGGGTGAACGGCTTTATCTGTTGATACGAGTAACACTTTGCTGACTCTTTGATCCAGCGCTGCTTCTATGACATTTTGCGTACCGAGGACGTTTGTTTTTACTGCCTCAAAAGGGTTGTATTCAATAGCGGGAACTTGTTTTAGTGCAGCGGCGTGCACCACAACCTCTACTCCAGAAAAAGCCCGTTCAAGACGTGGGAGATCACGGATATCTCCTATAAAAAAACGCATTCGCGGGTCTTTGATCTCTTGCTGCATCTGATGCTGTTTGAATTCATCTCGGCTGAAGATGATCACTTTTTTCGGCTCGCATTTTTCCAGAACAAATTTGGCAAAGTTCTTTCCAAAAGAACCGGTCCCTCCGGTGATTAAAATCGTTTTGTTTTTCAGGATAGCTTCGTTCATGAGTGTTATGTCTTAATGGTTTGCCGACTATACTTTGTCTGTGATATGCCAAGCACTTTTTTGGTAAATGCCCATATTCGGGTAGATATTAAAATCAGGGTTGTGTCCTGTTACGTCAGTTCCTATCATACTAAATTGTGAGGTCGCGTCAATCTGTTGATCTACACCTTCTCCTTTTTTCTTTAACCATGCGGTAATTCCGTAGCTTCCGGGAAAACAACGAAAGTTTTCTATTCTACAAATGATCTCGTGGTGTCCTTTGTCCATTTGTATCGGTAATCCTTCCCACTCTCCGATAAAAGTGGAAAGTCTTTCTCCTGTGATATTAACAATAGCAAAACCAAGTTCCAAAGTTGAGATCGGAGAGTCAAGGTCAAAACCGAATTTTACTTTTACGGGGTCACCCATTCGGAAAACACTTAAAGGGATATTGTTTTCATTCAGTGTCTCAATGTCGGTAAAATGAGAGAATCGTCCAGGTCCGTATTTTTTTGCGTCATCTTGTTGTTCTGTAAATACTTTTTTTCCAGCAAAACCATCCAGATATCGTTGTATACTTTCTTCTGTGCTACCGATAAAATCCACCTCACCATTTTTAAGTACCACGCATTTTTTGCAAAGCTTTTCTACTGCCGACATGTTGTGGCTCACAAATAAAACCGTCCGTCCGTCTTTTTTGGTGATCTCTCCCATTTTTCCAAGGCACTTTTGTTGGAATGCCGTGTCTCCGACAGCAAGAACTTCGTCAATAATCAAAACATCCGGTTCCATGTGTGCGGCGACAGAAAAGGCGAGACGGACATACATTCCACTGGAGTAGTATTTTACCGGCGTGTCTATAAACTTTTCAATTTCCGCAAATTCTACAATCTTATTGAATTTGATCGCAATTTCTCTCCGTGTCATTCCGAGAATTGCGCCGTTCAGAAAAATGTTTTCACGACCGGAAAGTTCCGGATGAAACCCTGTACCGACTTCAAGTAAACTTCCCACTTTTCCGCGCACAATAATCTCTCCCGTTGTCGGCGGGGTAATTTGGGAAAGTATTTTTAAGAGTGTAGATTTTCCCGCGCCATTTCCTCCTATGATACCGATAATTTCTCCTTTTTGTACATTGAAACTGACTCCACTGAGCGCCCAAAACTCTTCTTTTACTTCCATTCCAGCCGCCCGTTTCATTTTTGCTTTGAGGTGAGCTATCGGGGAGTGTATCACGTCCATAATCGTATCACGGAGAGTAATATAACCGCCACGTTGATGGTTTATAT
>Ga0163199_1001548_pt1 | contig 14326 bp, 6 predicted proteins | sample PL_2010_150m_FD_113537 | JGI IMG/M metagenome (GOLD analysis project Ga0163199, IMG submission 113537) | Freshwater microbial communities from Powell Lake, British Columbia, Canada to study Microbial Dark Matter (Phase II) - PL_2010_150m | ecosystem: Environmental > Aquatic > Freshwater > Lake ... | reverse complement strand
GGATCGAACTCGTCAATCCCGATGGCAAAAGTTATCGCATCAATATCGGCCCGTTTAACGATGCGCACGAAGCCGCCCCCTATAAAGCCAAAATCATGGCTTTTTTAAATCCCGCCCCGCCCTCGGAACCGACACCGCCACCACCACCAGCCTCGCTAGCGCTTGCCACTACGCCAGCGCAAGCCTTCGCCCGGCCGCTGGAAAAACCCCTTGCCGCACCCGCCGGCAAACCCTTGGCACCGCTTCCCGGCGGGGCTAGCGCGCCACCGGCGCCATCACCGGCATCCGTCAAAATCGAGGAGAAGCAGCACTACGTCGAGGTAAGCGGAAAAGCCACTGCCGGCGAAGCCACCGAACTGCTGCAGAAAATCGTCGGAAAAGGCATGTTGCCCAAAAACATGCACGTCGAACTCATCAGCCCCGAGACGGACAATTACCGCATCCGCATCGGCCCGTTCGCCGACGCCAATGAGGCAGCGCCCCAAATCGCCAAAATCAACGCGTCGATAAAAAGCGTCGCCGCTCCGGCCAACATGGAACTGGTTCCAGTGGCCCCGGCGCACAAGCAAGCCACGCCGCCGCAAAAGCAGGAAAACACGCCCCTCCAGCCTCCATCTGCCGCGGCTCCAGCGCCAAAGCTCGCCGCGGCCTCGCTGAAACCCGCTGAGGAAACGGGAGCAGGGTTGGGCGGTTTGTCGCCCAACTCGCAAAAGCCCGCCGTCAAAATCGTGCATGGCCGTTATTATTTCATCCAGCCGAATACCAGGAGCACTTTCGCGGACAGCATTGCCCTTGCGCAGTCCTTATTCATCAAGGAACTGGTTCAGGAAACCCGCCGGGTAAGAATCGAGAACCTGGATGGACAAAGCTATCGCGTCAGCATCGGTCCGTTCAGCGAGGCCAAGGAAGCCAACCAACAGCTCCAGAAAATTCATCAGCAGACCTCCCAGGCGCTTTCCGTTGTGGCACTTGAAAAACACGCTGCCACTTCAGGCGAAGGCGAGCACCAACTGTTCATCCAGATCAACGCCCAAGGCACGCTGGATTATGCACTAACGTTAGTTCAAACCCTGGTGGAAAAGGAACTTCTCGCCCCGAAAATGTTTGCGGAAATCGTCAATTTCGGCGCGGGCAATTACCGCGTGCGCTACGGCCCGTTCGCTGGCCTCAAGGAGGGGGATCAGAGCATTCAGAATTTGAAGAAACAGCTCAAGGTATCTCCGCTTCTGGTCAACCTGGAGCGGCTGACGCCCGTCAATTAGATAGCCCTTCTCCCTAACCCTCTGGATGAAACAACTAGCCATTCGACTAAGCTGCCAAAAACCGCTGCTAAGTCGCTGGTTATCCCGCAAGCGGGAGAGGGAACAATCGCCCTCTCTCCCTCTGGGAGAGAATTGGAGAGAGGGTTGGATCAAGGCCGGCTTTCGGCCTCCTTCAGCACGCTGCGAAAGGCATCCAGTTCAGCGTTGCCATGCAAGGGGCATTGGCTTTCAATCGCGCGGCGCAGGCCGCGCAGCATGAACGGATTGTTACGCTCGGACCACTGCTCCTCTTCCGGCCAGTCGTGGGGATCAATACCGCGTAAGCGCGCGGCTTCCTTATCGAGCGTCTGAAATTGCTCCAGCGTGGCACGCACCAGCCCAGCACCGCAAAATCGCGCGCGCGGCAGGTAACTGTCGCCCTTGCCGGCCAGCGCCGGGGTACTGCCGCTGCACGACGCGTCGCACAGGTACATCAGGCGGTTCCAGAACACGTCCGCGCCGTAAGAGCGCGCCAGCAACTGTTGGAGTTGCCCATATGCGCGCGGCAAGGGTTCAGTGCGCACCTCTCCGCCCTTGAAGGCTTTTTCCATGCTGCGTGCCATGCCTTCCAGAAACCAGGCGTTTTTGAAAAAAGTGTAACCGTATTGGTAGGCGTGGAACACTTCGTGGTTGGGCGTCAGGTTGGGCGGGTTCCACTGGGTGGACAGGGTGATGGTGAGCGCGGGTGCGGCGCCGTCGAAGTTACGGTAGCGGTAGACGATCGGCTCGTCGCCGGTCGAACCTTTCTTGCCTTCGAGCTTGAGGAGGTGCACGTCGATCGCACGCACCTCCCGATAGCGCGCCCCGCCGAGAGGACGCGCCAGCCCCAGTTGTTCGCTATAAAACCGGTTGGCCTGACTGAGTTGTAGGGCAAGGCCGTCCAGCATTTCGCCGAGACGTTGCGGCGATGCACCCACCCAGGGGAACGCATTTTCCCCGTCCCGACTGTAGTAAATGTGGAATTCGCCCTCGATCCGGCGCTGCTCGAGCGCCTCGCGCGGGGCTTTCCAGTCCGCCGAGGCGGGCAGTGAGCATGTCGCGAGGATGAGCCAGCAGACTCCACGCCACTTGAGTTGAGTAAACCGCAACATCTTCCCCCCATTATTTATTCACGGCTCGATCTTCTCAAGAGCGTGTGCGTTAACAGAACGCGAGGCGCTATCGGCCGTGTTCATCAGACGAAGTCAATAAATTTTCTTGTTGTCCTGCCCCAGTTCGAGCAGGCGATTGACCAACTTGTCCAGGCGTGCGTCTTCGATGCCGCGCACAAAAACCATGTCGTGCGGTTGGATGGCGGCAATCAGTTCATCCTGAATATCTTCATACGTTTCGCCATGCTTGACCCAGTTGATGGGCGGCGTTACCACACGGGAATGTTCCTTGAATTGGTGCACGGAAAACAGCAGGTCAAGCCCGGATTTTTTCACCATTTCGCCCATCCTGTCCAAGTCGATCGGCGCATCAGGATTGTCTTCCAGATTGATGAACTCAGTCAGCACAGCGATTTTCCTGCCGCCCTGTTGCGGAGTAAGCCGGCTCATCAATTCGAACATCGACTCGAATCCCTTCCATTCGCCCCGGCGACTCTGATCATAGACATGGAAGGAACCGTTCCCCAACGCTATCTGATACAGATTGCCACTACTTTCAAAATGCTTATAAGTCGCAAACTCTTGTGCGCATTGCGTGATGTCGGCGCCCAGCAGTCGCGCCAGGAGTAGAACACCGACCGAAGCCAGCGGCGCATAATCCTCGATCAGCGGCAAACGATAGTGCACTTCCAGCCCTTGAATAACCGCATGGACGTCCCAGCCGAAAGCGGAAAATGTTTTGCCAACCAATTGTCCTGAACAGTCTACCGAAGAGCCAAAGCTCAGAACTTCGCAGTCGGAATAGCCGCGCACTGCTGCCAGCACATCAGCAAAGCAGGCGTCATCCGCGTTCAGAATACACTTTCCGCCGGGTCGCAATCCGCTCACGACGGCGGCTTTATTCATGATCAGGTTGGCAACCGTCTTGTGGCTGCTCAGGTGTTCCAACCCTATCCCTGTGATCACGCAGTAGTTTGGCCTGATAAAAAAGCTCCGGTCTTCACCGATTTTCTCGGCCGGAACGGCCGCCTCGACGACGGCCACTTTTGCCTTGCGCGGTATCGCAGTCAATGTTCGGAAGATCGGGTTCTGCAGATTGGAACTATCAAGGTAGGCATGGGTTGGAACCTGCTGCTTCAACACATGGAAGAGCTGGGTCTTGAATCCGGTCTTGCCATGAGACCCCGTCACCAGGATCTTTGTACCATCGAACTGGAGACTCGACGCCAAGGCCAGATCCTGAAGCGCTTTCTGGACATCGTCCACCTCCAGCAGGGGACGGTCGATCGAGTCCAGCGTTTTCTTTTCCACCAATGCTGCCGCAGCCCCCATCTCGAAAGCCTTGCGCACCACCTTGCCAGCGCTGGCTTCATTCAATTTGCGGTCAATGAACAAGTCACCTGGTTTCACCCAAGGCAGATAAAAATTCACCCCAGTCAAAAAAACACCTTCGGTCGGCAGATTACGCCAGCACCCCCCTGTGACGCGTTCCATCTGCGCCGGCGTCAATAAAATTGACGCACCTTCCCCAGAAACCCTGCGTTTGATTTCACCCAACAGGTTTTCCTGTTCGGCAGGATTTCCCACCAACATCACCATCAGTTCACCGTTGAGAATGGCGCCCCAATTCACCAGGATGACGCCGGTGCGGGCGCCAGGACGGTACTCGACCCCAGTCAGGTCGATGCAGCGCAGGTCGCGGTAGGGAGTTTCCAACGTCACAGCGCTCCACTGCTGCGCGCCGATGCGTTGCGCAATCGCCCCGGAATACGACACACCGTTGTAACGCGGGTTACATTCAAGCACGACAATCTGTGCCATCCCGGCTTTGCCGGATACCGCCACATCGAAGGCGAAAATTTCCTGCAAGCCCTGCGCACAAACGATTTTGGCAAATTCATCGAGAATCTCCAGCCCATCGCACGTAGCCGGAACTCGGTTACCCTGGTAGACACAATTCTCGATGATCTGTTCGGACACCAGAAGACGCTCGACATGACCATCCCGTACCAGATACTCCACATTCAAAAAACGCTCCGCATCGACCTCTTTCTGCACTTGTAGCGGAATATCCACCGGCAATTTGCGCAGCGATTCACCTAGCTGTGCCTGGTTTTCAGCGCGGGAAATACCGATACCGGAAAGCGCAACAGCAGGTTTGAGGTAGCAGGGATAAGTGAACTCCTCCAGTTTTTGTTTCGCTGCCGCTGTATTTTCAAAACAGCGCGTTAGCGGAACCGGAACACCATGTTGCTGGGCAAGCCGGATAAATTCATTTTTGGAATTAAGTTGCTGCGTAATCTGCAGCCTGTTGGCATCGGGGCGAAATTGGTGTTCGCGTTTGCCGAAGTAGCACACAGAAAGCTGGTGGTCAGGGTATTCTTCGGTTCTTTCAAGATAAAGATCCCACACCACCTGATCGGTGCAGGAAATACCGACCCGAGAATAATGCGCCAGAATCGCCGAAAATTGGTTTTTCAGGTCCGGCGACAATTGAATGACATCTCCGGGGTTGGTCAGGCAAAGCGCACGGGATGCATACAAATGACTCAACTCGAGCCACGCCGGCCCACAGCTCCGAATATCGTGGTTAAATATTTTCAAGATTATCCTCTTGCATCGACAAGATTTTGAACGCAGCCTCTCGCTACCGCCTACGCCCCAACTTTCGGATAGCCGCGTTCAGCGGCCATCCGCAAATACACGCCAGCTTCGTCCAGCCTGCCAAGTTCCTTCTCGAGCAGCCGGCCCAACTCGTATTGAGCAGATGGAAAGCCATTGTCTGCCGAGAGGCGTAGCCAAGCGGCGGCTTGTTTCACATCCCGCCCCGTCCCGTTGGCGCGCAGCAATGACATTCCCAAGCGATACTGGGCCTTTGCCATGCCGGCCTGCGCCGCTTCCCGCAGCAGTTCCTCGGCACGCAACTGCTCTTTCCGACCGCCCTTGGCAAGCGTCCGGGAAAGCCGATAGATAGAAAGGATGTAACCGGCCTCGGTGGCCCGCTCCAGCCAATAAACCGCCTCATCGTCGCGCCCCTGCTTCAGCAGCCGTAAGGCGAACTGATGCTGGGCATAAGGGATGCCGTGTCTGGCCGCCAGGTGCAGGTAGGCGTATTCCCATTGGATGCGGCGCAAATCCATGTGGCGGGAAAAATCCGTTGCGCCGCTCTGGACTTGTGCCTGCACGGCGGCAAGATCGTAACCCACCAAGCGATCCTCAGGTTTTTTGACGAGCCAGTTGAGTATCAGGCGGCGCAACGGTTCCGCAATATCTAGCGGCAATTCAGGCCGCTCCAGGCAGTGGGCGACGACCCGGTAATCGCGCTCGGGGATTTGGCCGAAATGATAGGGCAAGGAGCCAGTCAGCACGTATACCGCCAGCCACCCCAGGGAATAGAAATCGGTGGCGAAATCATGGGCCCCGTAATAGCACTCCGGGGCGACGAAATCCTGGCTGGCGCGGATGTTTTCCGACCTGCCGTCGCCGCGAGGTTCAGCGACGCCCCAGTCCAGCAGGGTAAAATGGTTGCTATCCATCAGGATGTTGGAGGCCTTGATATCCTTGTGCAGCAATCCCCTGGCATGGGCGAAAGACATCACGGCGAGAACTTGCTCGATCAGCGCCAAGCTTTGCGCAAGGGAAAGCGGCCCGCAGGAAGCGATATGCTGGTCCAGCCTGACGCCCGGAACAAACCGGGTGACTATGCACAACCGCCCTTCCCCATTCCGCCCGTATTCGATCAGCGGCGGCGTTCCGGGGCAGCCTTCCAGGATTTGCAACGCCGCGACTTCCTTCTCGAAAGTATTAACGTAAAAGGGATTATCAAACACTTTGATGGCGTACTCGCCGGCTTCGAAAGCGACGTTGCGGCAGCGGTAAGTCTGTGCGTATCCGCCGCCGCCCAAGCGTTCCTCCTCCGTGTAAAGCCAATCACGAAGAGGCTGGATCATGAAACGCCATCCGCCTCGGCCCGCTCCCAGTAGGGCAGCAGTTTGGCGAAAAAGGAGGCGACGTGCTGGATGGTGTCGATGCGGAACCACTGGCGGGTGTACTTGAAGCGGATACCGCCCAAAGCCAGAGCAGGATTGGGGGCGAAATATATCGCATCCTCGCTATTGACCAGGTGCATCAACGACCAGGCGGCCAGACGCAATGCCCGCCAGATCTGGCGCGCTTTTTCGCGCTCGCCCATCTTGACGGCGAGCTCGTAGGCGCCGAGCAGTCCCTCGCAACGCGCACCGTCGGCGTAAGGGTAATCGCCAAACTCGTAGTAGAACGCGCCGGCGTAGTCGGGATACGGCGCGTCCGTCACCTTGTACTGGTGGGCGATCATCTCCTGCGCATCGGAGAAAACAAAATCCGCATACAGCGGATCGCGCATTTCCTCGAAATCCCACAGCTCCATGATGCCCATCATCAGCCAAGAGTCGGAGGGAACCGCAGTGTACTCTTTGGCCCGCGTGCGAGGACGAACAACCAGCAGAAACTCCAGCGCCTTGCGCAGTTTTTCGAAGATTTCTCCCCGCTTCCCGCCATCTACCAGATGCAGGTACTTCGCCAGCCCGCACACCGCTTCGCCGGGGTAATAGAAGGAAAAATAATTATGGTTTTCCGCCTCGGTCACCGGCTTGTCGAGATAGATGTTGTAATAGATGAATTCGCCGCTGGCGGTGATCTGGTTGACCAGATGCCAGGCGATCCGATCCGTCCATTCCCGAAAGCGGTCGTCGCCGCTCACCAGTTGGTATTCCGCCATCAGGTAAAGCGCGACCCCGGAGCCGCCCAGCTTGGCTTTTTTCTCGCTGTAGATGTAGGCCCCTTCACGCCCGCCGTAATCCTGCAGCCGCGCCTGGGAAATCAGGTAGTCGATGGCGCGGCGCACATTTTCAAAAGTATCTCCCCGGTGGGCGTATTTCTCGTGGAAAATGCAGGTCAGCCCGCCCCCGCCGTGCCGCAGGATATTGTAATAAGGATTTTTCTGCAGATTCCGGGTGGGGTGTTCGTGATCCCGCCGCGAGTCCAGCGCGGCATCGTAATAATAGAGAAACTTGCCGTCTGCTTCCTGGGTGCGGCGTATGTGGCCGACGGCCAGCTCGACGGCATGTTCGATCTTGTTCCTGGTCAGCGCACCGACTACCGGGTATCCGCGGTACAGCCGCAACCAGCTGTCTTTCCCCGATAGATAACTGTCAGAACGAAAACGCTTGAACTTCGCCTGGCGCAAGTACTCTTCACCATGCACACGGTTCAGGTAGTCGCGCAGCTGCCCCATGGTCATCACCGAACGCACATAACCATCGCCGGGCGGGAACAGGTGCAGCTTGTCGTCGGTTCCTTGAAACATCAGCCCGTCGAGACCGATTTCGAAGTGACGCTCGCCGCTATTTTCCATCCCTACTGCGTAAAAATCCACCGGCGCTGGGGGTTCCAGCACGAAGTCCAGCTGTAGCCGAAAAGACTGCGACGCCAATTGCCCGCAACGGGGATGCGCCAGCAAGCGCTGCAACACCTCGGAAAATGCCAATGGCTCCCCTTTCCCCGCACGGCTGACGATAATTCGTTTATGGCCGGGCGCGTACAGCATCAGGATTAGCCGCTCGTAACGCTGCGGAAAAGCGCTCTGTGCAAAACGTCGCTCGATTTCCTGGTTATCGCAGCAGGCATTCCGAATCGCTTCATTCAGTACCTGGAGAAAGGCCACATCGGCAGGTACTGACTGGTAATCCGAGAGCTGTTTTTCGGGAGCGGCAAAATGAATCTTGTCGATATTCATGGGGGTGACACCAGCAGGTTAATTCCAGTTTTCATTGAAAAAGCGAATTGGGCAGCAAGCATTCAGGATTTCGGAAACGGGATCAGCGCATGGGCGGCGCGTGCCAGACGATAGTCAAAACTTTCGCTGACTGCGCTGTCTGCTTCCGTCTCGACCAGCACAAAAAGCGAGGTGCGCCTCGCCATCAGCCGCTTATCCCAAGCCGCCAGCGCCGAGGAAGGCAGTGCGACGATGATTTTACAGGCGGCGGGCAAGGATTCGAGCAAGCCGATCGCCCGTAGCGCACTGTCCCGGTCCGTGACCATCGCGATCCACAGTTCCGGCTTGACCAGCCCGACAGCAAGCCTGTCCCAGGCGACCGGATAGAGCGCCACCTCCGCGTGGGGCGGAGTCCTTGCCAGTGCCAGAGTGGCGGAAAAAGGCGCCGGGGTTACTTCCGCAGCGCCAGTTTCGTCCAGAAAAACCGTCCCTGGCGCCCCCCCATAAAGCTCTTGCCAACTGCGATGTAGGGTGGCCGCCATCACTTGGTCATGGTCGCCAGACACGGCCACCACCGCGCCGGGAAAGCGCTGACGCGCAGTGCGGGCCAGTTGCTCCAGACCGCGGCGGGGATCATCGCAAACCAGAACCGGCTGCCAACGCGGCAAATCGGGCGGAACCATGGGCGCGACGACGCCGCAGGCGCCCCGTTCGAGGGCGAGCCGGATGTTTTTCTCGATGCTTGCCAGCGCTGACAAATCATCCGGCGCCCCGGGGATAACCGCGAGATCGCCGCGCTGGGTATTTTCGCCGCCCCAGGCGATGCCGCCTGCTGCACACCATCCCCTGCTCGGCCCGCTTACCCAGGCGCCATCGAATTGGCACGCCAGTTCGGCGGCATCCCACCAGCCGTTCCGCTCTGACGCTTCCGCACAGGATCGCGGCGCGGCTCGGCACAAGCGGCGGCGCAGCAATTCATCAATACTCAGCAAGACGATCAGGGCATCGGGTTGCGCTTGGGTTTTGACGGTTTCCCATGCCGTTTCGGGTTCGGCCAGACGCAAGATGCGCCATTCGGGAACGCCGAGCCGCGTCAATTCCTCCGGCAAAGTCGTGTGTTCGCCGGCGAGGCACCAATAGGGCTGGTGCGCATCCAGCTCAAGGTGCAGCCTGTCGATAGCCGCGGCGGCTTCCTTTGCGCCGTCCAAGATTATCCATGGCCGCGCATATCCGCTTGCTCCGAGGAAAGCGCCTAGCCGCCTGACGGCAAGCTCGTCGCGGGGGTCGGCGGTCGCTGTGGCGGGCAGGCTGGCGCTAAACACCTGCAATGTCGACATGCGGGAACTCTCTCTGGCCGCAGCTTGTAGCGGCGCGGCCAGCACTTCCCGACTCAACCCCATGCCGATCAAGGCAGCACAGGCGCGTAGCGCCTCCCGTTGATAGGGATACGCCCCGTTTTCTGCCTTGGCATGGCGGAAAACATCCTGCATCCGGGCGATGAAATACCGGTCGTCCCCCCGCAATAGCGTCACCCAGACGTCGCCCGCTTCGTCAGCCTGCGAAACCACTGCCCATCCCCCCGCCCTCAGGTGTTCCAGCAGCGGCACGTCATCGGGGTGGCTGGCGGCATCCCAGACATAGCCCAGCTGCCAGGCAGGTCGGTGCGCTGCGGCTTGGCGCAGCAAAACACTGGTTCCATCAATAATCACCGCTTCGCAGGCGACATCAACGGCCAGCCGATGCAGGCGCGCGGTAACATCGGGAACAGAAGCGATGTTGGCCATATCCTCGAATGGCGAAAAATCGTCGGTAATGACGGTCACGGCGGCGCGGTCTATCGGCAGGCCTGCCAAGGCCATCGCCTTCAGTGGCGCTGCCAGTACGCCAGCATCCGCGTGCGGGGATGAAAACGCGACACCCGTCAGCACGGCAGCGTCTTCCACCGCCACGGAATAGCCGCACAATGCCAATAAATTGGCGATCCAGCTAACCGATGATTTCTTGTGGTAACGCCCCGTCACCATGACGACGGGAATTCGTCCGGGCGAACGCGCTGGCAAGCGTGAGCGTATCACGTGCCAGCTGGGGTCGCGCCGCACGCCCTCTCCGGGATACATATGCATGTCGAGCGCCGGACCGGCATTGACTTCGACGATACCGGCGCCGTTCTCTTTCCAGGATTGCGCGATGTCGGTGGACAGGAAGTCTATCCCTGCCACGTCGAGCAGACATGCCTGGGCGGCGGCCACGGCCACGGCTTGGTTGTCTGGATGCACCAGGTCGGTCACATCCACGGTCATGGATTCGGGGGTAGCCGAACGGCGGAAATATATCCGTTGCCCCGCTTTCGGCACTGAGTCCAGATGACTATCCTGCTCTGCCAGCACGCGTTGCACTTCCGCATCGACACTGATCGGGTCGAAAAATAACCCGTCCCGGCGTTCGGCCTTGTTGGTGATGGCGATCAATTCATCCAGGGTATGAACCCCGTCCCCTTCCACGCAGGGCGGCAGGCGCTTCACGGCGGCAACGAATTTCCCGCCGATCACCAATAAGCGATAGTCATCCCCCGCGAGATAGCGTTCGACCACCACACTGGATTGTGTCTCGGCGGCGAAAGCATAGGCCTCCCTGACTTCCTCCGTGCTCAGCAGATTGACCCTGACGCCCCTGCCCCGGTTAGCCCGCAAGGGTTTGACGATCACCGGGAAGCCGATGCGCTCCGCCGCCAGAACCGCAGCTTCCGAATTGGATGCCAGCGCCTGCTGTGCAACAGGAAGCCCGCGTTCAACCAGGAAATAGTAAGTCTGGTTTTTCTCGGCGGCCACTTCCTTGCCCAGATGAGAGGTCGCCGCAGTGTAGCTTGCGATTGAAATCTGCGCGGCCGCGCCCTGGCCGAGCCTGACAAAGTATCCGGGCATTCCGTAATCCGCCTGACATGGCACGCCCAAACGTGCCGCGGTGGTTTGCCGGTCGTAAAAAAACAGGTGCCGCAACCTTATCGTCATCGCCTCCGGCAGGCGCCGGCAAAGCTTCTCATAGAGGTCTTGCGTTTCGAGATCCAGCGCCACCCGGGTCAGCGTCAAGGCAAATTTGACTACGGCATCGACAGCTGGGTGGTGCATAAATTCGAATGCCAGTTCGCAATGGTTGTCCGCGAGAACGTTGGCCTGGCTCCATTGCACCGGATAACGGTAGGCGCGCTGCAGCAAAATGGCGGCTTCACAAAACACGCCCGCAGGCGTATCGGAACGGATAGTCGCCTCCTGGCTATCATCCCCCAGCGCCGCTGCAAGCAAGGCCTGCGCACGTTCGCGAAAAGTGTTGCCCAGTGGTTCTACAGGTGAGCTTTCAAAGGCCAGCACGAGCCGAACGCACGGTCGCAACCTCATGATGTTGGGGCCGAAATAAATGGTTTGCTGCAATAATTTCAAGAATGCGTTCCTTTGTTTTCTACAGAGCAAAACCGAAAGGCATTAGTTGACCACATGAACCCGGCACACGCCATGCGTAGCAACCGGACACAGCGCCTCTTTCGCAAATTTCAGTCCAGGAGTATCTGCTCGCGCCGAATTCACCAAATCGTATTTTTCCATATCCAACATCAAATGATAGGTCAAAAACTGGTTTAACCCTTTGATATTATGGTCTGAATAGGAGATGAACAAATTCGCCAGGCCGGTCCTGATTTCGCCAGCGAAGCCGAATGAACGTATCTTCCCCCCGACCAGAACGACTTTACCAAACAACTCATTCTTGTCGAAATGTCCGTTTAATTTCACACAGTTATGGGTGTAGCGTTGATAGGCAATCTGCTCATATTTGTCCTGCTGAATGACCGCCCACTCATCCATCAAGCCGAGGCAATCTTCTATATCCCCTTCCTCGAATGCCCTGACCTCCACGTCATCTCTGGTAAACATTTTATCGAGGTTCCGCCGCAGGTTCCGGGTGTTCTTCCCCGACAGGGAATGATAGATCTTTGGGTCGTAGATATACTCCCTATCGTTTATCACGATAGCGCGCGCACTGCCCTCGAGCTTTTCAAACACCCCGATTTCTTCCTCATCCACCCAATAGATGACTGCCCGCCTGGCGTTGTTAAAATCTCTCACCCGCTCCAGGCACTCTTGCAACACGCGCTCATTCATCGGCATGGGAAGAAAATACAGAAAAAGCTTCGGCTTCCCATCCTCACCACGCTTCAGCAAAAAAATACAAACCGAACCGTCGACTTCGGAAACCAACAAATTGTCACTGCCATTCACCACATAATAAAAATACAGAAAAGGAAAGAATTGCTGCCAACAAATCCTGGTTGTTCGGTTTATCGCATTCTTATAGATATTAAGGTCGGCCAACTCCAGCCGCCGCAATCCGCTCAAGGCACCCGTTAATTCCAGACTCATAGACCCCTCGTCGAACGGTTAATCCAACATACATCTCGCCAAATGAAACCTTGATTCCCTCAAAAAAAACCGGGCGGGACACCTCGTCAAAGGTGTCCCGCCCGGTTACACGACGTCAATTATCGAGTTACCAATCGATCTTGTCGTCGTGACTGCTGCCGTGACTGTCGTGCTGGCTTGTATCCGCATGACCGGAATCCTTGACGGTTTCCGGCGTTTTTTGGTCATGCGCGTCAACTCCATGCGGACTATCAATTTCGTTAGTCCACCCGCCCTGCCCGGAAGTGGTGTGGCCGTCATGAACTTCGACTTCAATCATTTCGGTCCAGTTACCACCAGCGCTAGCCACATTCACATGGCTGGATACATCGCCCATGTGGAACAGATCGTCACCCGCGTGGCTGCCACCCGAGCTGTCAGCTGTCGCACCGTGGCCATTGTCACCTCCCATATTGCCAGTAGCGTTCTCGGCATTGTTGTGTGACTCGGAGTTGCCAGGAGCCGCCTGGTCGCCATTGCCGTGACCGTTGTTGCCCTTGTCAGCGCTATCGGTGCTGCTGTCATGGCCCTTGTCGCTATTGCCCTTGTCGCCACTAGCGTTCTCGGCATTGTTGTGCGACTCGGAGTTGCCAGGAGCCGATTGATCGCCGTTACCGTGACCGTTGTTGCCCTTGTCATGATCATGATCGCTATCGGCATCATCGTCAGAGTCTGCGTCGTCATCGCTGTCGGCGTCATCATCTGAATCGGCATCGTCGTCGCTATCGGCATCGTCGTCGCTATCGGCGTCATCGTCCGAATCCGCATCGTCGTCACTATCGGCATCATCGTCCGAGTCGGCATCGTCGTCGCTATCGGCATCATCATCCGAGTCCGCATCGTCGTCGCTATCGGCGTCATCATCTGAATCGGCATCGTCGTCGCTATCGGCATCATCATCCGAGTCCGCATCGTCATCGCTGTCGGCGTCGTCATCCGAGTCCGCATCGTCATCGCTGTCGGCGTCATCATCCGAGTCGGCATCGTCGTCGCTATCGGCGTCATCATCCGAGTCTGCGTCGTCATCGCTATCGGCGTCATCATCCGAGTCGGCATCGTCGTCGCTGTCAGCGTCATCATCCGAGTCGGCATCGTCGTCGCTGTCAGCGTCATCATCCGAGTCGGCATCGTCGTCACTGTCGGCGTCATCGTCCGAATCCGCATCGTCGTCGCTGTCGGCATCATCATCCGAATCCGCATCGTCGTCGCTATCGGCATCATCGTCCGAGTCGGCATCGTCGTCGCTATCGGCGTCATCATCCGAGTCGGCGTCGTCGTCGCTGTCGGCGTCATCGTCAGAGTCGGCATCGTCGTCACTATCGGCGTCATCATCCGAGTCGGCATCGTCGTCGCTATCGGCGTCATCGTCAGAATCTGCGTCGTCGTCGCTATCGGCATCATCATCCGAGTCGGCATCGTCGTCGCTGTCAGCGTCATCATCTGAATCTGCATCGTCGTCACTGTCGGCGTCATCGTCCGAATCCGCATCGTCGTCGCTGTCGGCATCATCATCCGAATCCGCATCGTCGTCGCTATCGGCGTCATCGTCTGAATCGGCATCGTCGTCGCTATCGGCGTCATCGTCCGAGTCTGCGTCGTCGTCGCTATCGGCGTCATCGTCAGAGTCTGCGTCGTCGTCGCTGTCGGCATCATCATCCGAGTCCGCATCGTCGTCCGAGTCCGCATCGTCATCGCTATCGGCGTCATCGTCCGAGTCGGCATCGTCGTCGCTAT
>Ga0163199_1001547_pt1 | contig 14328 bp, 10 predicted proteins | sample PL_2010_150m_FD_113537 | JGI IMG/M metagenome (GOLD analysis project Ga0163199, IMG submission 113537) | Freshwater microbial communities from Powell Lake, British Columbia, Canada to study Microbial Dark Matter (Phase II) - PL_2010_150m | ecosystem: Environmental > Aquatic > Freshwater > Lake ... | reverse complement strand
GGCGTTCCGCGCTAAGAGGTGCCTCAGTCTAACGTCCACCCGCTCGCGCAGTTCCCTGCCCGCCTTGAAGTGCGGAACGAACTTCTCCGGCACCGGCACTTTCTCCCCGGACTTTGGGTTCCTGCCTATGCGCGGCGGGCGGTGGTTGATCTGAAAGCTGCCGAAGCCGTGGATTTCGATGCACTGGCCCTTGACCAAGCTCGCGGTCATCGCGTCGAGGATCGCTTTGACTACGAATTCCGCGTCCTTTGCGATTAGCTGCGGATGGTGGTCGGCGAGCTTGGCGATCAGTTCGGATTTGGTCATTCTGGAACCAGGAGGTACGAGGCGCGGGCAAGGCCGTTGTCGTTTAGCGCAATAGTAATTGTATCGTACCCACAGTTTGCTTCTGGGACGTTTCCTGACTGTCCCGGGTCAAATCTTACCCAATAGGTCCGCCGCACAATCAGATCCCCTTTAACTGAAAAGGAGTCTGAGATGGAAGCCGATAAATCCCGTGAACCGTGGAATAAAGGCAAACTCGTCGGTCAGAAGTCGCCCTTGAAGCTGAAAGACATCTGGGCAATTCGTATTCACCTTCAACTCGGCAAGCGTATCCGTGACCTAGCGTTGTTCAATCTCGCAGTCGACAGCAAGCTCCGCGGCTGCGACCTGGTTAATCTTCGGGTCCGCGACGTGGTCCATGGAAATCAGATCATGTCCAGGGCGATGGTGGTGCAAAGGAAGACCCAGCGGCCAGTGCAATTTGAACTGACAGATCCGACCAGAAACGCCGTCAGCGCGTGGATTGCCAAGGCCGATCTTAAATCTGAGCACTACCTTTTTCCGAGCCGGGCACACGATTCGCCTCATGTTTCCACCAGGCAGTACGCTCGGATCGTGCACCGGTGGGTCAGTTCTATCGGTCTTGACCCCTCGAGCTACGGCACTCACACGATGCGCCGGACCAAAGCAACGCTGATCTATCGTCGGACCAAGAACCTGCGGGCTGTCCAGTTGCTCCTTGGGCATTCCAAACTGGAGTCGACAGTTCGCTACCTGGGTATTGAAGTCGACGACGCACTGGAAATCTCTGAGCAAACCGAAATTTAGGAAGTAGCCAAAGTGGCCGGCGCCGATGCCGGTCACCATCCTGCGACAAGCAACCCAGTTCGCTGACGGGCACTGCTGAAACGTTGCGGGCAGCGCCACAAGCGCCACGACGGTTCGCCAGAGTCCGCTTTGTAGAACAAAGACTTAGTGAGTGCTTTCGGCCATAAAGAGACGCTGGCGAGCCGGCGAAGTTGTCGCACAGGGTGTCCGGTGCACACTCGACAGCCGACGTTCATGAACGCATTTCATATATATGCGACCGGTATTCCTGGTACGTCTTGCGCAAGTCACAGATATTCCCGCCGCGCGCCTGCCTCGCTGTGTGTTCCCGCATGAACCACCGGCAAGCTTGCATTCGCGACAACCGGTCGCGCGACGGTCACCGCCCTCAGGCGACGGCGACGAGACGTCCGTCGGCGTAGAGTAGACGCCGGCCCTCGGTGAACTTGACGAACTTATGGTTTACTGAGATCGCTGCGTCCGCGCGTATCTTTGCCTTGATGCGCTGACCACCCATTTCGATTGTGGCGATGCAAAAGGCGCCGACCGATTTCAGATCGACGAGGACAACGGGAACCGCATCTGCCGCCGGCGCATCGGTGATTGTGACGTATTCCGGCCGCGCGCCAAAAGCGAGCTTGGCCCCTGCTTTGGTTATTAAACGATCAACACCTGGAAAAGCAATATGCACGCTGCCCACGTCTATCCCGCCCTCGGCTAGTCGACATTCGAGCATGTTCATTGAAGGCGAACCAATAAAGTATCCAACGAACGCATCCTCCGGCCGCTCGAACAACTCCTGCGGCGTCCCGATCTGGACCACACGTCCGTGGTTCATCACGACCACTTTGTTGGCCAGCGTCATGGCCTCGGTCTGGTCGTGCGTCACGTAGATGAGCGTGAGCCGGTAGCGCCGGTTCACCTCTTTCAGTTTACGCCGCAACTCGAATTTCAGCTGCGGATCGATGACCGTCAGCGGCTCGTCGAGCAGAATCGCCGCGACGTCATTGCGCACCAGTCCGCGCCCCAAGGAAATAAGCTGCTTTGCATCGGCGCTGAGGCGCAGCGCAGCGCGCTGGAGCTGGCCGCTGAGGTTGAGTAGTTCCGCGACTTCGCCGACGCGCTCCCGAATTTCGCGCTGCGGCAGTTGCCGGCAGCGCAACGGAAAGGCGAGGTTCTCGAACACGGTCATGGTGCGGTAGATCACAGGAAACTGGAATACCTGGGCGATGTTGCGCCGGGCGGTCGGAAGCTCGGTGACGTCCACCCCGTCGAAGCGCACGCGCCCTTCACTCGGGTGGACGATGCCGGACATGATGTTGAGCAGCGTCGTCTTGCCGCAGCCCGAGGGGCCGAGAAGGGCATAAGTCTCGCCGTCTTCCCATGTATGGGTAAACGGGTACACCGCGTATGCCGGTCGCGTGCCGGAGCTGTCGTAGCTGTGAGCGAGCCGATCGAGGTCAATGCGTGCCATGTCTGCCCCTCAGACGCCTGACGCTGGCGCAGCGGCGAGCCCGCCGTCGGGCGTGAATGCAAACAGCTTGGCGCTGTCCAGAGCGATCTGCACGTTTTCACCAAAAGCATAGGCATGGACCCCGGAGAGATGGGCGACCAGGCGCATGTCCCCGTGGCGCACGTGCAGGAACGTTTCGGAGCCGCTGATTTCGGCCAGCTCGACTTCGCTGGCGATGCCGGATGCGTCCAGGGCGACATCGCCGGGATGAACGCCGAACACATACGGCCCCGGCGCAAGTGAGTCCAGATGGCGCGGCCGCGCCAGCAGCACGTCCTTGGACAGCCGCAATCCGGTGTCATCAAGCGAGCCGGGCAGGAGGTTCATCGGCGGGTCGCTGAAAATCCGCGCCACCGTGGTCGTGGCCGGATGCGCATAAACGCTCTGCGCGGTTCCGACCTGCAGCAGCCGGCCTTCGTGCATCACCAGCACCTCGGCGTCGAATAGCAGGGCCTCGTTGGGATCGGCCGTAGTGTAGATCAGGATCGAGCGACTTTGCGCGCTGAAGATGTTGAGGAACTCCTCGCGCAGCTGTTCGCGCAGCTTGTAGTCGAGGTTGACCAGGGGCTCGTCCAGAAGAAGCAGGTCTGATCCCTTGACCAACGAGCGTGCGAGGGCTACGCGCTGCTGTTGCCCCCCGGACAACGCGCCCGGCAGGCGCGCGAGCAGCGGCGTCAGGCCGACGGTCTCGGCGATGGCGCGCACGCGGCTGTCGATTTCGGCCTGCGCCAGGCGCCGGCGGTGTAGCGGGAACGCGATGTTCTCGTAGACCGAGAGGTGCGGATAGTTGATGAACTGCTGATACACCATCGATACGCTGCGCGACCACACGGGAACGGCGGCGAGATCCGCGCCGTCCAGCGTAATCGTGCCTGTATCGGGGACATTGAGGCCGGCAAGCGTGTGCAGCAGCGTCGTCTTGCCCGACAGCGTAGGCCCGACGACCACGTAGAAACGCCCGCGCTCTAGCGCGCAGGATATGCCATCCAGATGAGCGACACCGTCGATGCGATGCGTAAGCTCGGTAGCGACCAGGGACATCCGCGCCGCCCTACCTGACCGCGCCGGCCAGGTTGCCCCGCGAAAGGTAGCTCTCGAGGATGAAGGCGACTGCGACCAGAGGCGCGACCGACACCAGCGCCGCGGCCGAAAGGCTCCACCAGGGCGTGACCGAAGAGTTGAGAGCGACGATCGCCACCGGCAGCAGCTGCGTCTGGGTAAACGTAAGCGTAAACGCGAAGAAAAAATCATTCCAGCCGAAAATCAGGCAGAACAGGCCGGCCACGACCAGTCCGGGCTTGGAGTTGGGCAGGATCACGCGCCAGAACGCCTCGAACGGACTGCAGCCGTCGAGCATCGCGCTCTCGTCGAGTTCGCGCGGGACGGTGTTGAAAAAATCCACCATCACCCACACCGCGATCGGCATCAGCAGCGCGATATAGACAATGATGAGCCCGATCTTGGTATCGAGCAATTCGAGGAACTGCAGCATCAGGAAGAACGGGATGGCGAGCACGACTGGCGGCATGATGCGCTGCGAGATGAAGAAGAAGGTGATGTCGGCGTTGCGCACGAACCCGGCGCGGTAGGTGAACCGCGACAGACCGTAGGCGGCGAGCGTGCCCAGCACCAGACTGATCAGGCTGGCGCTGACGGTTACGATCACGCTATCGAGGTAGGGCCCGCCGATCTGGATTCCGCCACCGCCACTGCTAAACAGCAGGCGCCATCCTTCGATCGAGGGTTCGTATTGCAGCCAAGGGATATACGTCGGCCCCCCGGTGATGCCGTTGGCGGTCTTGAACGAGGTGGTCAGCGCCCACAGGAACGGCGCGATCACGAAGGCGGACCAGAGCAGGATCGCGGCGTACTTGAGGGTACGGTACAAAGCGCTCATGCGGCCGCATCCTTGACGAGCATCGCCCGCGCCAAGACCTTGGCGATGACGGTGAGCGAAATCGCCATGATGACGAGGTAAGTGAAGGACAGCGACGCGGCGTAGCCGATCTGAAAATCGCGCAGGCCGCGGATGAATATGTAATAGCTTGACGTTTCCGTCGCCGTTCCCGGTCCGCCGGAGGTGATCACGTACACGGTGTCCAAGATCTTGGAGGCTTCGATCAGCCGGATCACGATGGCGCCGATGGAGATCGGCGCGATCATCGGGAAAGTCACCCGTAGGAAGGTGCGGATCGGTCCCGCGCCGTCGATGGCAGCGGCAAGAAAAGGTTCGCGCGGCAGCGACATCAAACCGGCGAGCAGCATTAGGAACATGAACGGCGTCCATTGCCAGACCTCGACGATGATGACGCTGGTCATCGCCAGTCCGGCCTGGGACAACCAGGGCAGGGGCGCCATCCCGAGCAGGTGCAGCACATCGTTAGCCGGCCCGAGCGACTCATGAAACACGGTGCGCCAGATGACCGCCATGATCACCGGTGTGGTCATCATCGGTATCAGGAACAGGACGCGAAAGAAGCGGCGCGCGCGCACGTCGCGCCACACCAGCAGCGCCAGGCCGAACCCAAGCAGATACTGCAGCGCTACGGACCCGACGGCCATCAGCGCCAGCCGTCCGAACGACTCCCAGAAGCGCGTGTCTTGGGCAAGGCGCAGGTAGTTCGTCACCCCGATCCAATCGAGCCCCGGCTGGGCGACGTCCCAGCTGGAGAGGCTCACGCGTATGGTGAACAGGAGGGGGAAGAGGATGATCGCGACGAGCACGATCAACCCCGGCAGAATAAATACCAGCTTGCCGCGTTCTACGGACAAATGCAGCTCCTATATACGGCGTCCAAAATATCGTCGCATGTGGCGAGTGGCATCGCCCGCTCTCTTGCGCCAACCGCGTTATCCGTGCTGACAAAAAGCATCCGTACCGAAAACGCGGCTGCCCTCAAAACAAGGACGGCGGGGGTCTTTATACCAGATCGTCGATTGCGCAGGGATGGTTTATTCATCCGTGCGCAATCGACGATGGGCGCGGACCGTTCCTGCGTCCGCGCCCAATCGCGACTCTGCAACAAGGGAGGGCGCGAATCAAGTCGCCATGTATAGCCGGGGCCACTTCGGCTTGCGCGCCTCCCATCGACATCGGGCTATTTGTTGTCTTCCAGCGCGACCACATTGGCATAGGCTTCGCGCACCTTGTCCTTGCCGATGCGCGCGACGATTTGCTTCCATTCCTTGGCCACGCCGTCCAGTGCCTGCTGCGGCGTCTTTTGCCCGGCCATGGCCTCAGCCACGCCCGCGGCCATCGACGTCATGAACTGGTTGACACCGGGAACGCGCAGGTCGAACACGCGATTCTTGCTCTTGTCCATGCCGGAAAGGGTTTCCACGTACGGCGTCGCCACCGACTTGTCCCAGCCCAACTTGTCGGTCCAGAAACTCACCGTGAAGTGCGCGTTGCGATACGGGTTGACGCCGAAGCGGCCGATCTGCAGATCGTGCAGGGCGTTAGCTTCGTTGCTGAAGAAGCAAAGATAGTCGAAAGCCATGTCCTTGTTCTTCGACGCTTTCGCTACCGCGGAGGTCCAGCCCCAGGTAATATAAGGCGCAGTGCTAGGCGTGGCGAACTTGTCCCACTTCTTGGTGTTGCGGTTCCATACTTCGTGACTGCCCGGCAAGGGTGCGGCGCCGACCTTATTGCGAATCGGGCTCTTTTCCTCCATTGCCTGGATGAATGCATCGTCCCAGGAGTAGCTCATCAACGTCTGCCCGCCGCCGAAGGAGAAGATCTCATCGCCCAGACCGAAGCTGTCCCCGCCCGGCGGGAAGTAGCGTTTTGCCTTGACGAACATTTCGAGCGCCTTGACGAAGCCCGGGGTGTTGATCAGCGGCTCCATCGTCTTCAGGTCGAAGAAGAATCCGCCTTTTACGTTCGGATTCTTGGCGTACGCGGCCGCCCGGCTGATGAACGCCGAGAACATCAGGTCGTCGCGTTTGGTTACCTCGGCTGAGCCGAAGTGCGGCTTGCCATCGCCTGCCCAGTCCCAGTTGTTGAAAAAATTGGCCACCTCGTCGTACTCTTCCCAGGTCTTGGGCACGGCGAGATCGTGTCCGGTCTTCTCCTTGAATTTCTTCTGGTTCTCCGCGTTGTCGAAAACGTCTTTGCGATACTTCAGGTAGTGCCGGTCGCCGTCGACCGGATACTGGACCATTTCGTTGCCCCAGGTCGCTACGCCGCGGTAGTTGAGCGTCACGTCCTTCATGCCAGGGGCATTGAAGTAGGCCTTGGGAACCGGCGCAAGATAGTTGTGGAAATCGCCTATCCAGTGCGAGCCGTAGAACAGCACGTCGTAGGCGTTTTGCCCGGTCTGGAACGGGATCATGATGCGCTGGAACAGATCCCCGAACGGTACGTGCACCACGTTGACTTTTGCGCCCGTAAGCTCTTCGAACTGCTTGGCGTGCAGGTCCGTCGGCTCGCCCATCACCGGGACTGCGTGGGTGATAATGCTGAGGGTCCGGCCTTTGTAAGCTTTCTTGGATATCGAGTCGTACGAACAGAGTCCGGGAACGTCCTTGTCTATGCCGTATTTCTTGAAATCCTGGGCGGATGCGGCCGTGCCGCCAAAGGCGAGCGCGACCGTGGTTGCGAGCAGCGTGTATTTGATCGTCTTCATAGTGCTTATCTCCTTCCTGGTTTTGTCGATTCTATCGGACGTGATGACCTGGGCTATCATGGAATAAGGACGGCGCGCCCCTTGATCTTGCCAGCATGAAGATCGTGCAGGGCCTGGTTGGCTTCGGCGAGAGGATATTCGCGCGTGGCAAGCTTGACGATGCCGCGGTCGGCGAGGGCCATCAGTTCAACAAGTTCAGGATAGGTGCCGACCAAATTGCCGACGATGGTTTTTTCCGAGAAGATCATGTCGATGGTCGGGATGTCGACTTTGCCGCCATAACCGACGATGTAGTAGTAGCCGTCGTTGCGCGTCATCGCCAGGCCCTTCGCTACCGCATCGCCCTCGGCGACGAAGTCGATCACCGCCTCGGCGCCGCTGCCGTTGGTCAGAGCAAGCACCTCTTCCACGTCGTTGCCGCTGGACTTGATGACGTGATGGGCGCCGCATTCTTTCGCCAGCGCGAGCGCAAGGTCGGAGCGGTCGATGGCGATGATTTCGGCGGCGCACATCGCCTTCAGCACCTGTATGCCGATGTGGCCGAGGCCGCCGACGCCGACGGTCACCGCAAACTGCCCGGGCAACAGGTGACGCGATGCTTTCTTCGCGGCACGGTAAGCGGTCAGCCCGGCATCGGTATAGGGCGCGACATCCTTCGGCGCCAGGCCTTTGGGCAATTTGATCAGCGTACGCTCGCAGGTGAGCAAGAATTCGGCATAGCCGCCGTTGGCGTTGATGCCTGGGAAGCTGGCGTCTATGGCATGCATGTCGTTGCCGCGGCGGCAAGCGAGGCAATGACCGCTGGTAACCAGCGGGTGGCAGATCACCGGGTCGCCCGGCTTGACCGAGGTGACAGCGGAGCCGACCGCTTCGACCCAGCCGGCGTTCTCGTGGCCCATGATGTAGGGCAGCGCGATATCGACTTTCTGGCGCCAGATGCCTTCAACGATGTGCAAGTCGGTGCGGCAGACGCCGGCGCCGCCGATACGCACGATGACATCGCTGGGCTTTTCGATGACGGGATCGGGGAACGTTTCGTAGCTGACAAATTGTTTCTGTGTCAGCGTGGTGTCATAGGCGTGGAGGACTGCCGCTTTCATGGCTGATTTCCCTTCTTGTGATGAATGGATTGCAGATTACATTCACGATTCATGCCAGCGCCACCGGGCGCAATTAACCAACTGTTTATGTTTAACATTGACGACCGGAGGCGCATTCCAGTCCTGTGCTCGAACTGAGCAATTGCCGGCGTCGGCTGTGCAAAATGTGAACAGATGTCATTCGATGGAGAAAGGACTAGAATCAAACCGTGAATGGGTCGGACCCCGAGGGCTTGAATTCGAGCTTAAGCCAGTAAGCAACTCCATCGCAACCTGATAGGAGGAGGGCAGGCAGGTGCTGACGAAGGCCGAACGTATGGTGCGCGCTCGAGTCGTACTAGAGCGCCGCCGCATCGCTGTTGAGGATTTGCTGGCCAGCGAAATATCGGCAAGCTGGTCGCGCTGCCTGGATGCCGGCCTGGATCCGCACGGAACACCGCAGAAATTGGTCATTGGCGAGCACGAACTCAAGCGCCGCCGCGAGCGCATCGGACACGTTCACCATCTGGCGCTCGCCGAGATCGAGACCCTCTATCACCAGATCGCCGGATCGAATTTCCTGATCGCGTTTGCCGACGTCGATGGCACGGTGCTCGAATCGGTGGCCGATAGCCAGTTCGGCGACAGCGACGCCGGCCGGCGCATTATCCCCGGAAGCAGGTGGTCGGAGGATGTCTGCGGCACCAACGCGCTGGGCACCGCGATCGTCACCGGTCAGCCCATCATCATCCACGGGTCGGAGCACTTCTTCTCCTGCTATGGCCAGGTCTGCTGCACCGCGGCGCCGGTTCGCGGCCCAGCCGGCGAGCTCGTCGGCATGCTGGATGCCTCCTCCGACTGCGTTTCGCGCCAGCGTCATACCCTCGCCTTGGTAAAGATGGCGGCGACGCACATTGAAAACGGCTTGTTCGTACATCAGATGGGCGCGCAAATGATTCTGGCGATCCATCCGCGCGCGGAGTTTCTCGGCACCATCAGCGCCGGCATGATCGCGATCGACGAGGCCGGCCGCATCAGCGCGGTCAACGCTCGCGCCGCCAGCATCCTGACCGGGTTGCAGGTCGCGCCTGGTTCCCGGTTCGAGAAGCTCTTCAACGAACCACTGGAAATACTTCTGGCGCGGCTGCATGCGAGCCACCAGGCATTTGTGCGCGATGCGCTGGGTAGCGTGCATGCTGTCGCGTGGATCAATCGCGGCGCGCCGGTCGTGCGGCGCAATCATGCCCAACTCAAGTTTCGTGCGGAGGTCGCGCTGGCGCCGGTGCGGGGTTTGCGCGAGCGCGCTTTTGTCGCCGAGGATCGCGGCGTGCGCGAGACGCTGGCGCTGGTCGCCGCGGCGGTCGGAGTGAAGGCGCCTATCCTGATCCAGGGGGAGACCGGCAGCGGCAAAGAGATGCTGGCGCGCTACGCGCATGAGGTCAGCGGATGCAAAGGCGAGTTCGTCGCGATCAACTGCGCCGCCATGCCGGAGCATTTGTTCGAGGCGGAACTGTTCGGCTACGCCGCCGGCGCGTTTACCGGGGCGCGCAAGGACGGCGCCGAAGGGCTGATCGTGAGCGCCGATGGCGGCACGCTGCTGCTGGATGAAATCGGCGCGCTGGCGCCGCAACTGCAGGCGACGCTGCTGCGCTTCCTCGACGATCGGCAGGTAAGGAAGGTGGGCGGCCGTGGAGGCCGCGTTGTCGACGTGCAGATTCTCGCCGCGACCAACGCCGACCTTGCGGCCGAAGTCGACGCCAGACGCTTTCGCGCAGACCTCCTCTTCCGGCTCGACACGATCAAAGCGGTGCTGCCGCCGCTGCGGACCCGCAGCGACTTCGCTGCCGCATTGCGCTTTACGCTCTCGCGTATCGATCCGTGCGCGACGATTTCCGAAGAGGCTGCCGCTCGTCTGGCAGTACACGATTGGCCCGGCAATTTCCGCGAACTGCGCGCCGTTTTGACGCGTGCGTTGCTGGCCGTGTCCGACGGGCACATAGGCCTGGCGCAAGTCGCCGTTTGGCTGCCGCAGGTACTAAAGCCCGGTGCCCGGCCGATCGGGTCCTTGTTACGCGACAAGGTAGCCGAGGAGGTAGTGCGGGAATTCCAACGCTCCGGCGGAAATGTGAGCCATACCGCGCGGAATTTGGCGATTTCGCGCAACACTGTTTATCATCATCTGCGCGAAGCGGCAAAACGCGATTCATCGATTTCTGACTAAGTACTGACTCGCCATCTCTTTGGGTGTCGTCTGGACTCGATCAAGCGGGTGTTCCGCGTAAGCGCGGCTAAGCTGAACCGCCCTGCACGCTCACGCATCTCTGCGAGAAATCTCTCCGCGGCGTCCAGATGCTCGAAGCCGACGACACTACGAAACCAAGGTGATCAGAACGTCGTACACCCATTAACCGGTAGACCTGACAGGAGCTATCAGAAAAGCGCAATCGGCAGCTAAGGCCGGCGAATTTGCACGCTTTCGTAGAAAGCAGGCGTCTGCTGTCCGCCACAAAGCGGTAGTTTACGCCTGCGCAAAGCCATGGACGGAACCGGGTCGGCGCCAGTTCGCCGCTTTCGGATGCAGACATTCGCAGAGCTATTTTTTTAGCTGATTCGTCTGCGCGTCTTGAGAGTGTTCCAATGGCAGCCGGGCGACCCGCGTCAAGGACTCTCCGCAGCCCTCGCGTGCGGGGTCGCCTTGACGATAGTCCGCAGTTCAGCCCGCCGCGTATACAGCGCGCTCGAATTTTTCGTATACGGCGAGGAAAGCAGGCTCTACGAAGGGCAGCGTCTGCGTCATGATCACCCCCGCAACGTCCTTGGCCGGGTCGAACCAGAAATGGGTATTTAGCACGCCAGCCCAGCCTTGTGAACCGGCCGAGCGCATGCCTGGCACATCCTGCTCGACGCGCAGGAAACCGAGGCTGTGGGTCTTCGGCGTGCCGGGAAATAGATCAACGTCGGCGGTAATCGGCGGCACTACGGTGGTCATCTTGCCCACGCGCAGATCGCCGATTTGGTTCGCGAGCATGGTCGCGACACCTTGCCCGCTGAGCACCTGCTTGCCGTCGAGCTCGCCCTTGTTCAGGAACATGCGCAGGAAGCGCATGTAGTCGCCGGCGGTCGAGTACAAAGCGTGGCCCATTCCATAGAACTCCGGATGCGGCGGCGGCGCCAGCTCGAACGGCGCGAACTTGCCGTCTTCGCCACGCGCGCTGACCGAGGCCAGGCGCTTGGCGAGCGCACCTTCGCACTCGAACGCGGTGCTGCTCATGCCGAGCGGCCCGAAGATCTCTTCCTGGCAGAACTTGTCGATGCGGCGTCCATCGATGGCCTCGGCGGCCTGACACAGCCAGTCGATGCCGATGCCATAGTCCCAGCGGGTTCCCGGGTCGAACACCATTGGATAGAACAGCGAGGACTTCAGCCCCGAGAGGATTGACGGGTGGCCCGTCTTCGCCATCCAGTTCGGCACGTCGGGGTTCCAGAATTCGTACACTAGTCCCGAGGTGTGCGTGGCAAGCTGCCGTATTGTGGCGCGCGATTTAGGCACGCGCATTCTCGGGGTGTCGCCGTCGAAGCCTTCGAGTACCTGGATCTTCGCAAAGTCGGGAAGGATGCTGTCGACTGGCGCATTCGGGTCCAGCTTGCCGCGGTCGATCAGGATCATCGCCGCGGTCGAGCCGATCGCCTTGGTCATCGAAAAGATGCGAAACACCGTGTCTTCGGTCATCGGCTGGCCGGGGGCGCACTCACCCGCCGTGCCGGTCCATTTCACGCCAGCAGCGTTCCCGGTCATGGCAACCAAGCCAGGTGCAGCACCGGATGCCACACCAGCATTAAGGACATCATTCAACACTTTCATGATCGCCTCCTGTTCGTTCGATTGATGGATAAAAAGACCTGTTGGACCGGTGTACGCACGTGGGTAGAATGCCAAGTAAGCGCATGCACAAAGGGTTGTGCAATCAATCTTGCGCGCGTTTGCCGTGTGGGTCAATGCGGCGAGGGTCGCGGATGCTCCTATGGATCAATTCCACTGCGGAAACGTGCCTAACGCTCGCGTGCGGGGCCTGATCTACGAACCCGATACGGAGGATGACTTGCGCTAGGACGTGGCACGTTTCGCTCGTGCGCAGATCGTGATCGAAAGTTGTTCGTAGCCGCGCTTCCTCGCGTTAATAGCTTATCTCGCAAGGCCTTTCTGGGAAGTCGCGCCAGATTCAAATCGATGTCTGCTCTCACCGCGGAACCTGTCACTCGACCATCGTGAGCTTCAAGGGCAGCTCAGGGTCGAATTGAGACTCTGGGCATACGGCGTGCAAAGCCAAAAAGCAGAGTCGCGTACATCAGTAAGCGCTTGTTCGCTCCATCCATCCCACAGAATGCGCGCTATTGTGCCCAATCCCCGGATGCAAAGAGATACTGAAGGATTGCTGAGGTTACGTACGGCTGTTCGCCTAGGTTCTTCCAAAACTCAGTGTGGCTCATGTGCCGGCCCGCGACGCCCGAGATTCCCGCCGCGCGAGCCATAGGGTGCTGACGAGGATGACGATACCCCCGGCAAGGGTCCAGCCGGCGGGCACGGTGCCGAACATGAAGAACCCGAGAATCGCCGCCCATACCAGTTCGAGGAATTTGACCGATTGCACCGCGGAGATGTCGGCGACGCGGAACGAGCGCGTCAGGCAGTAGTGTCCGCTGGCACCGATGAAGCCGCACACGACCAGCAAGACCCACTGGCTCGTCGAGGGCATCGTCCACCAGACAAGTGCAAACGGAAGCATCCCCAGCGACACCAGCAGGTGCTGCCAGAGGACCATGATGTCGGAGCGCTCGTGGCGCGTCTGCGCTTTGGCGACGAGGTAGGAAGCGGCAAACAATGGCACCGAGGCCAGCATCAGCAGCATCCCCTTCGAAATGCCGGAAAAGCCGCCGCTGAAGGGGTTCACCACCAGCAGGACGCCGGCGAATCCGACGAGGATCGCGACCCAGCGCGCGCCCGTCATACGCTCGCTGAGGAACAGCACCGCCCCCAGGCAGATGAAGATCGGGCCGCTGAAGCCGATCGCAGTCAGTTCGGCGAGCGTCACGATCGGCAATGCTGCGAACCAGAAGATCATGCCGGCGAAATGGAACAGGCCGCGCGCGAGCTGCAGCTTCGGGACTTTTGGCCACAGCTCGCGCGCGCCCAGGTGCAACGCCGGCGCAAGCATGATCATCCCGCCCAGCAGGTAGCGCAGGAAACCGACCAGCCAGGGATCGATCTCCAGCGCGAGCTTCTTCATGGTGGCGTTGAGCAACGTGAACAGCGCGCCGGCGGCCGCCATCCACAGCATGCCGCGAACTGTCGGCGTGCTGCCCTTCAGCATCGCTTTACGCAGGTGCAATCGCCGCTGTTCATGCGGTGATTATCGGTGACATTCTCCGCGCCCGCGACTTATTTCTCGCACGCAATGCAGGCGAAGCGGGGGAGTATTCTGCGCGTGGTTGCGATCGAAAGTGCAGGATGGCTACTACGGACTCGAACGATAGGCAATTCAGTCCTGCCCTTCTTCCACGACGATCGCGGCTACGCTAGACTCGGCCGAAGGCGTGCGTTCGTTCACCGAGCGGCGCAAGGCCAATTGTGTCGGACATTAAGGAGATGGACAGCATGCAGATACCGACCCCCTTCGACAACGCACGCGATGTTGTGCGCCCGGAATGGATCGACTACAACGGGCACATGAATGTCGGCTATTACCAAGTGGTATTCGATTTCGCGGCGGACACGTTTTTCGATTTTCTTGGACTGACACGGGATTTCCGCGCACGCCACGGTTCGACCACGTTCGCACTTGAATTGCACGCAAACTACCTGCGCGAAGTCAAGTCCGGTGATGCGTTGCGCTTTGAGGCGCGCCTGCTCGACTTTGACGCCAAGCGCATCCACTTCTACCAGGAAATGTTTCACGCCACCGAGGGCTATCTCGCGGCCTCGCAGGAATCCCTGTCCGCGCACGTATCCATGGTCACG
>Ga0163199_1001546_pt1 | contig 14328 bp, 11 predicted proteins | sample PL_2010_150m_FD_113537 | JGI IMG/M metagenome (GOLD analysis project Ga0163199, IMG submission 113537) | Freshwater microbial communities from Powell Lake, British Columbia, Canada to study Microbial Dark Matter (Phase II) - PL_2010_150m | ecosystem: Environmental > Aquatic > Freshwater > Lake ... | reverse complement strand
TCAAATCCTTATGCTCCGAACAGTTGGAATTTAGCTTTGATCAAGGGGGAAAAGAAATTTTATCCGGGTTTTTCTGATATGAAAAGCTATTATTCTGTGCGATGTGTTAAGAATAGTGATTAGTATTTAGCGACCTAAAGGTAAAAGGGTAGCGTTATCGCGTTCAGTGGGCAGTAGGCCATTAGGTGCACTTGTCATCCCGGCGAAGTCCGGGACCCCTTCACGCTAAACGAAGGCAGTAGGCAATAGGCTCCGAGTTCAAATAAAATATTATATGTTGATCAGGAAATTCAATGTGTCGATATTATCTGCATAATCCCAAAGTTCGAGTTTCTGAGCCGAACCAAAAGGAATTAGGTTGGGATTCGCTGATTTATGGCCTACAAGGCATTGAATTTCAGTATCCTGAGCCTTTAAATGGCCAAAAAGTACAGACATGTCATCGTAAAAACTATAATGCACGACACCAATCGGAGAGTGGAGCATTTCACTTTCTGGCAGAAGTGCCTGCCGGGCGTCGATAAAGAGTGTGTTTAACATTCCAAGCCTGGCTCTTTGGTACCGCAGATTGTCGTTGAAGGGTTCACAGGGGTCAATCTGGCTGAAACGGGAGATTGGGTGAACCAGGTTTTCGATAGGGTAGCCCGCCGGTAAGAAAATGTGTGATATGCTCCGGCAGCCCAGCCCGTAATATTCGAGGATATCAGCAGCGAGGTTATTAAGATCTTCCGGGGTTTCTGTTCCGTCAAGAATAGCAGCCGAACTTCGGTTTTTTCTGATTAAATGGGGAAGGTGACCATATTCCCTCTGAAAATACCTTGCACTGTTGTTGCTGCCGGTAGCGATAACCCCATCCGGTGAAATTGTAAAGTCTTGAAGTTGAATCTGATGGACAAATTGGGGTTCAATCCGGATCAATTCTTTTGCCAACTGTGTCAGGAGCTGATCATCGCGGGATGATAATTTTCCGATAAACCGGTGCCCGGAAATCAGAACGGAAAGAAAATCATGAAATCCTACCAATGGGATATTTCCGGCAGTAATAACCAGAATATTTCGGTTTGGTGGAACAGCCGGGATCGGGTAATGTTCCGTCCAGCGTGTCAGGTTATCAGAGGTTAGCAGTGATGACCAGGAATTCAGTGCCCGCGCTATTTCGCTACTGGTGAACCAGTTATTGGCGTTGAATGCTTGTACCCAAACGTTACTTTTGACCAGGCCGGGAAGTAGGGATCCCAGTTCTGCAAAGGATGATATTCGTTTCCGAAGGTCCATGTCGGGTAGCAAGAAGCTAAAAATAGCGAGAAAATTCCTGTTATGGTTTGGTTTCTGTAATTTAGCAGTGCCGAATTTTATTATCGTGAAACCCTCACGAACTTAGGTTCACAAGAGGGTATGAAAATAATGGAGGGTTGCATGAGTACGAAACAATTTTTACAAGTACTGAAAAATTTATTACGAATGAACCGTACCAGCAAATATTTTAGAAAAGTAGCCTTAATGAGGGAAAATTTCCGGATCTCTTTTCTATCGATCCGGTCGAACTTACTGAGGACCATTCTGACGGTTTTAATCATTGCCTTCGGGATTATGGCCCTCATCGGGATCCTCACTACCATTGATTCGTTAAAGAGGTCGGTGAATTCTTCATTTTCAGCAATGGGTGCCAATTCTTTCAGTATCCGCAGCCGGGGGTATAATGTTCAAATCGGGAGCCATCGTGACCGGGTTAAGAACTACTCCAGGATATCTTACAGTGAGGCAGAACGCTTTAAGAAGGAGTTCAAGTTGCCGGCTGCAGTCTCCGTTTCCATTGGGGCTTCCGGAAACGCCACTATTAAGTATGGATCTGAAAAAACCAACCCAAATGTTTCTGTAAGGGGTGTTGATGAAAATTATCTGGCTACAGCTGGTTATGAGGTGGAGAAGGGAAGGAACTTTTCCGAAGCGGACATCCGGAGCGGTGAAAACACGGTATTGATTGGCTCCGAAGTGGCAAAAAGCTTGTTTAAGCAGGGTCAGGATCCGTTAGACAAAATAATTACAGTATCCAATGGAAAATACCGTGTGATTGGTATACTGAAGGAAAAAGGGGCATCGATGATTGGAAGCGGCGATCGGTTATGCTGTTTGCCTGTCACCAACGTTCGACAGTATTTTTCCTATCCGAATATGTCTTTCAATATTACCATTTTACCGAATGAAGGGTTTGGCATGGTTGAGGCGATGGGAGAAGCCGAGAGTCTTTTTAGGGTGATTCGTGGTTTAGATCCGTTAGATGCTTCGGATTTTTATACGGTTCGGAGTGACAGCATTGCCGAGCTCCTGATCAGTTCGGTATCCAGCATAACGATAGCTGCGACACTGATTGGGATTATTACGCTATTGGGTGCTGCAATCGGATTAATGAATATTATGCTTGTAGCTGTGGCCGAGCGGACACAGGAGATCGGAATCCGGAAAGCTATCGGTGCGAATAACAAAACCATCCAGCAGCAGTTTCTGTTCGAAGCCGTATTAATCGGGCAGATTGGTGGTATTGTTGGAATTTTACTCGGAATGGTGGTTGGGAACCTCATTCCGCTGATCGCCGGGGGTACATTTGTTATCCCATGGGGATGGATTTTTTTGGGCTTTATGCTCTGTTTTATCGTTGGGGTCATTTCAGGAATATACCCAGCCATGAAGGCAGCCAGACTGGACCCGATCGAGTCGTTGCGATTTGAGTAAGGGTTTTTAGGTACTTACCCCCTGGCCCCCTCCCTGAAACAGGGAGGGGGAATGAGCACTTGCTTTCCCTCGGAGCAAAGCCCCTCCCTTCTGAAGGGGTTAGGGTGGGTACTTGGGGAAATTCATACAGCGTGACGGGGTCCCGGCCTTCGCCGGGATGACAAGTGCTTCGATTGTTATTTGATAGCCATAAAAAAAGGCTACCCAACCAGGTAGCCTTTTTATTTTATATAGCAGATTTAGCTAGAATAACTTCCCGATCAGGTCAACAACGCGGCAGCTATAGCCCCACTCGTTATCGTACCAGGAGAAAATTTTAACCATTTTGCCATTCACCATGGTGCTGAGAGCATCAAAGATTGAACTGTGGGTATTGTGAATAATATCTACGGAGACGATCGGATCTTCAGTATATTCAAGGATACCTTTCATCGGGCCTTCGGCTGCTGCCTTCATGGCTGCATTGATTTGTTCCTTGGTTACTTCCATTTTCAGGTTGGCAACAAAGTCAACGAGTGAACCAGTAGGGGTAGGAACGCGTACGGCGCAACCGTCGAGTTTGCCTTTCAGTTCAGGAATAATTTTACCAACCGCCTTAGCGGCGCCGGTTGTAGTCGGGATCTGTGAAACAGCACAACTACGGGCACGGCGAAGGTCTTTATGAGGAGCATCGAGAATCATCTGGTCGTTGGTATACGAGTGAATGGTGGTCATGAAACCATTCTCAATACCAAAACTGTCATTTAATACTTTAACCAACGGAGCCAGGCAGTTTGTGGTACAGGAAGCGTTGGAAACGCAGCGGTCAGTTGGGCGAAGGGATGCATCATTTACGCCGAGGACGATCATATTATCGATTTCGTCTTTAGCCGGAACGGTCAGGATCACTTTTTTAGCGCCATTCTTCAGGTGGTCGCCGTAGCCTCCTTTTTCACTTTCCTTTTTGGTGAAAACACCTGTTGATTCGATAACGACATCAGGAGTCTGTGCCCATTTAATATTGATGGGGTTTCTTTCGGCCGTAATAAAAACTTTTAGTCCGTTTACAATAATACCTTGTTCGTCAAAGATCACTGTCCCGTTAAAATGACCCTGTGTAGAGTCATACTTAAGCAGATGAGCCAGTGTTTTGGTATCGGTTAGGTCATTGATCCCTACCACTTCCAGATCCGGCCGTTCAAGGATGAGTTTAAAAACATTCCTTCCTATGCGGCCGAAACCATTGATTCCAACTTTAATTTTTGCCATATTGATTTCTTTATTATTAATCGTTCAATTGCTTCAAAATTTCGCTCACAAAGGTAATATAAAGGCACCGTTTTATCAAATGGCTCAACTGGTTTGTTATTAGAAAAACAGAATAAAAAAACCCCGGAATCAAAAGATCCGGGGTTTTTCGAAAATATGGAATGGGATTATTTCACAACAAATTTTGAAGATGCCTGCTGAGTTCCTGCAGTCATCCTGATCAGATAGGTTCCGGCACCAAAGGCTGAAGCGTCGATTGATAATTCATTGGCTCCGGCTGGCTGGTTGGACAGGTTAATCGTTTTAACGAGCTTGCCTTGCAGGTCATAAATCTGGAAGTCGATATTCGAATTGTTCTCCATGTTGTACCGGATAATAGCGACATCGCTGACCGGGTTTGGAGTGATTTTAACATCAATATTGCTTATCCCTGCTAATTTGGAGGAGGAAGAACCACCTTTGGATGCGAAAGTTTCCGAGGTAAAGATACCACGCCCGAAGGTAGCAGCATAAACGACGCCATGGTTCTCGATTCCAAATTCGGCATTGTTGTCAAACTTCTGCTGACGGATCTGGAAAACAGGTACGATTTCCATGCCGTTTCTGTTTTCGCTGGCCCATTCCGGGGTTCCGGCATAAATATCGGATGTTGAATAAACACCGTATTCAGTACCCACCATAACCTCGTTGTTATTACGAGCATTATACAGAATGGAATAAACCGGGGCCTGCGGCAGGTTACCTTGAATCGCGGTAAAGTTTTCAGTGGAATCGCGAGCCGTGGTAGCATTGGTACAACGGTAGATGAAATTCGGGTTGCCATAGTTACCGGTTGAAACCAACACATTGTTAGGATCAGCAGGATCAACTGCAATGCTCGTTACAACCTGTGTAAAGGAACCGATGGTTGCGGTTGTTTCAACGTAGAGAGGCTGACCTGTTATCGGATCAAAGCCGGTAAGAGTATCCATGCGCCTTCTGTCGCGTGCATTCTCGAGGTTGGCAATCCGGTAGATTTTGTATTTTTTTTCGGATCCATCCCAAACAGCGCCATACAGATAATTGCCGTCATGTGAAAAGGCCAGAGAAATTACCTGGTCAACATTAGGAGTACTTTGCAGTCGTTTGGTTATGATCACGGCATACGTCACTTTATAGGAGTCGAGACCGCTCAGGGGGTGACGGTTAACCCTGATACCTGCTGTGCCGTTTTTGCCAAATGCAATCATGGACTGGTAGGTGTCCTGAATTTTCAGGGTATCACCGTTGGCCAGTGGCTGGGTCAGAACTTTGCGTAACGGGAGTTTTTTAATGAGGCTCTGAGCAACAACTGTTTCACCTGCAGCATAATCACGATCAGCAATAAATCGAACGGTATCCCATGATTTGACATCATTGAAACTTTCCCACATCGTCATCGGGGTGAGCCATGGACCGCCGTTACCTACGCCATAATACTCCTGATAGGAGGTTTGACCTTCAACAATCATACGACGATGAACCACGCCGCCCGGGGTAGTATAGTATTTGTAGCTTGGATCCAGGGTTGAAATCTCACAATCACCACCGTGACGGAAGTTCAGGAAAAAGGAGAATACAGACCCGCCCCACCAGCTGGCATATTTCGGGTCATTGCCCTGAAAATCCATAGCAAGGATTCCATTATCCATTGAACCACCAAGAATTTCACCTTTTGGAGAGAAAGCAATGGTCATGAATTGTGTAACATTATAATTACGGTTCAGTGTTCTCCAGGTTCTTCCTTTGTTGTTTGTTATGGTAACACCGCCGCTGGTTCCGACAAATACGGTATTGGGATCGGTTTTGCTGAAAGCAATGATATGCTGATCACGGTGAACATAAAATCCACGGTTCAATAATTCCATCGGTTCATCGAGAGTAACTCTTTCCCATCCGGTTTTGTATGACCAGGAATACATATCTTTTCCACCGATCATGATAAAGCCCGGATCAGATGGGTCAACATCAATTGCGGATGCATAGTTGCCTTCGGTTCCGAGTGGCTGGAAATAACCTGATCCGCCAGGACCGATAACAGACCATGTTAAACCTTTGTCTTTCGACTGGTAAATGTTGCTCATCGGATACCCTGTAATTGTTGTACCCGACTTGGTTGTACCTACTGCAACACAATAAACATAATTAGGATCACCTGGTGAGAAAGCGAACATCATACGGGAAACATCCTTATCCTGGATGAGTTTATTTTTCAGGCCATCAACGGCTGAAACTTTCGTAAACGAACCTGCATCACCGTTGGCTGAACGGTAAGCGACATTACCAACGGAAGTAACAACGGTACCGTCGGACGCAACTTTTACATCAAAAGCTATTGCTGTGGTATTATCAGGCATTGGGTTCGCCCATGACTGTCCGCCGTCGGTTGAAACGCGGAGACCTTTAGTAGTTGCGGCATAAAGCTTTGAGGCATTTGTCGGGTCGGCTGATAGGGCATAAACCAGAACAAATGCTTCTTTTGATTCAGTAGTTGACCAGGTAGATTCCAACCTGCTGAAAGTAACGCCATGGTCGGTTGATTTCCAGATCCCCTGACCAAGAATACCTTGATGTGCATCCTGAATATTTCCCAATGTTGTAGCCGGCCCTTCGCCAGTACCGAAATAGATATCCCCATTCGAAGCCTGGCAAATGGAGGACACAGCCAGATTTTCGAAAAGTTCCCCGGAGGCTGTCTTGGTTTTTTCCCATGAAGTACCGCCTGTTGTGGTTTTCCATAACCCGCCGCTAACGCTGCCAGCAAAACAAACATCAGGGTTGTCCTTGTCAATCAGGAAAGCACGCGTACGGCCGCCGATGTTATTGGGGCCGATTTCGTTCCACGACATGTTCAGGGAGTTACCGCCTTTACGGGAGAGGGCCTTAACTTGTTCCTGAGCCCTGACGATATCAGCAATATTAATAGTACCGGAGTACTGATTAACACGACGGGCATTGAGCCAGTTTGCCGGGTTCATGGGGTCAAGATCTTTGACGGTTTGGTTACCGTCACCAGTAAGTTGGACCTTCCCTTCTCTGGCTACCTGGCCAAAGGCAGTGAATCCAACGGATAAAACAAGAGCAAGAGCAAAGAGTAAATGTTTGTTTTTCATAATCTTAAAATTTCAATAAAAGCGCAAGTCCCCCTACGACTATAGGCTCTAAAAATACAAAAAAAATGAATATTTCAAAAAATGGGGACTATTTTTGAAAACGGGCATCGATTACCTTACCGAACCGATAGCTCGCGAACAGGGTCAGGAACAATTGATGATTATCCTCAGTTGCCAAAATTGGTATTTTTTTAAGAAACCCTTCCAGCTGAATCCCCCCTTCCAGGGCATGCACTAACCGGTCCTCGGAACTATATTCAAAACTGAGGCCCGTACGGATATAAAAGCCAGGAACGACGGTGGTTTCATTTATCCCCATAAAGAATGACTCCCGATCGTATATGTCGTATATGCTCTGCATATAATCCGGGTCAAAAAGAGATTTCTCCCTGGACAAATCCAGGGTCGATGGATTGAAACCTGTTACTTTCAGGTAATATATTGGTTTAAGGATTGCCAGCGACAATCCGCCACCGGAAAAAAAGCGGACTGATATCCCGCCCTGGTCGAATTTACTGAACAGTTCCTTTTGGTATCCGGTACCGCCACGGAGGGAAAATGCTTCATTGGTTTTCCCGAACACATAGGACCGACCCCAACCGCCTATGTAAGGACTCTGGCTTTTGATTTCCTTAGGATGGCGGATGCTGGCCAGGTCGGCATCAAAAATTATACTGCTGAAAGCATTGAGACGCTTGCTATAACGGTAATTCACGCCCCAGCCATTAGAATTCAGACTGCCCGACCAGGAACGTTCGTTCCTGAAAAACACTTTGGGTTGTTTATCGATCTCGCCCTGTGAGTAACCATCAATATAAATGGCAAAGAACACCAAGAAAGACAAAGGAAGTAATCTGTTGAGCATAAATCTCATCCTGCTTTTACAAATATAGTAAAAATTCCGCATCAAAAGAATCAGTTTTTGGGAAGTTTAACCGAATTGGCAATTTGCAGGCCAACCAGGCGGTCAAATCTTTCCCTGATATCACGATAATAGACAAAGATGTAATAGTCATTTTCAGTTTCAAAATGATTGCCGTCAATCTCCGTTAAATCGACCTTTTGATCCGAACGGCGCCGGGTAGCATATTCATAATTATAATACCCTTGTTTTAACAGCAGGTCAATTTCATAAGATTGATTTACAGGGTTGTAGGTGCATTTGTTATCAGCCGCGAGTTTCCATGTCGTAAGATCTCCAAAAAGGAACACATCAGTATCAGCAATAGAATCGCTGGTGTTAAGCATGAAATGGACCTTAACATAATCAGCTTCCGTATCAGAATCGAATGCATCATCCCATTTAACCAGATATTTCCCGTTTATATCCTCCTGATATTCATAGGTACTGAATGCTTTTGGCCGGTCGGGAAGAAGGTAAACATGCTTCAAAGGCCGTTCAAAACGAATTTCCTGAATCCGGTCAGAATTGTATTTCAAGCTTTTAGTGTCGAAATGCAGAAACTCACTACCTCCCTGAAACAAGTTCTCTTCTTCAAAATTGTAAATCAGTTCTCCGGGTTGTATATACTTCGGTAACAGGTCGCTAACGGCAGTTATCCAGTTAAGGTTCTGACAAATGGTAACCTTAAAATTCCGCTTTGGATCCTCCGGCTGCAATTGTTGATAATTTATGGTAAAATCCACTTCCTGGGCGGTGGACAGGTACTTGACATTGTCAGTACGGTGCACATCAGGTATGATCTGAACTATCGGATCAATGATGAAAAACCGCCGGGTAAGAACCGGCTGCTCCTGATCAAAGTTTTTATAAACATATAAAATGTAATTGCCGGGAAGTTTGGGCTGGATGTCATCATTAGGGAGGGAAAGCCTGTAATGTTTATAGCTTTGGAGGGCGTTTCTTGAATACCGGTAATCACGGATTTCATTTTCGGGTAAGCCCGAAAGGTATTCGGTATTAACCAGGTCCGACGGCTCCCACCCGGCCGAGCAGTGTATCAGGGTATAGGTATAATGAGTGGTTTCATCTGAAAGATCGTCAAACTCGAGAATCAGGGATGAGGTATCCCGGAGGTTATGCATCGGCGGTGAAAGCCTCCAGCCTGAACGGTACATTTTAACAGTTTTTATATTATCGAGGTAAGTTTGATCCTCATAAACGATTTTTTCAGGTAGTTGGTAACCATTTTCCCTTAAAATTGTTACACTTATTGGTCCCGCGTTAAGGATTTCACAATTGAAAATTGTAAAAATTGAAATACTTAGATAAATAAATATTTTCATATTGTTATAATGAAAACACAAAAAAGATATTTTTGCCCGATACTTTCAAAAAATATGCCATTGACATGTCAAAGGTAATCAAAATCAAGCGAGGGTTAGACATCCGGTTAAAGGGAGCCGCCGGCAAGACGATTTCCCAAGCGGGACGGACAGACCTTTTTGCAGTTAAGCCAACAGATTTTAAGGGCATTGACCCGAGAATCCTGGTAAAACAAGGTCAGGAGGTTTTGGCCGGAACTCCATTGTTCTGTGATAAGACCCATCCCGAGATCGTTTTTGTATCACCGGTAAGCGGTACAGTCGAAGAAATACTTCGCGGTGAGCGAAGAAAGCTCCTGGATATTATGGTGCGCTCCGGATTGCAACCGGGGTTTGAACCTCTTCAGAAAGGAGATCCCTCAACAATGGACATGGAAGCGATTCGTCAGCAAATATTTAAATCAGGTTTGTGGCCATCCATCATTCAACGCCCTTATGGAGTGGTGGCGGATCCGAATCATACGCCAAGGGATATTTTTATTTCAGCGTTTGATTCAGCTCCATTAGGTGCTGATTATGAGTTTATTCTGAAGGATGAAGCAAAAACTTTTTCAACGGGGATCAAAGCACTGCGAAAACTGACCTCCGGAAAGGTCCATATCGGATTGGACTCCCGCAAGGAACCATCTAAGGTTTTTGCCAATCTGGAGGGTATTGAGTATCACTTCTTCTCCGGACCGCATCCGGCAGGAAATACCGGAATTCAGATTCATCACGTTGCCCCGGTAAATAAAGAAGAGGTAGTTTGGACGGTCACCCCGCAATTGGTGGCTCTCATCGGAAGAACCTTCCTTATTGGACAACTTGACAGTACATGGACTTTTGCACTTGCCGGTAGTTATATTAAAGAACCGCGATATATTAAGGGCATAAGGGGAATGGCAATTGCACCGGTTTTAGCCGGACAATTGCAGGAACAGGAGCTTCCGCCGAGAGTCATCAGCGGCAATGTTCTTACCGGGACAAACATCGGCGAAAACGGATATCTGGGTTATTATGATTCAGTGGTAACGGTTATTCCGGAAGGCAAGTACTTCGACCTTTTCGGTTGGGCCATGCCGGGTATTAATAAATTCAGCATGTCGAGATCTTTCCTCAGTTCATTCCTGCCTAAGAAATCGTGGGATATCGATACAAACTTGAAAGGCGGGCACCGGGCTTTTGTTATGACCGGTCAGTATGAGAAAGTATTTCCGATGGATATCTATCCTGTCCATCTGCTTAAGGCTGTTATAACCAATGACATAGATAAGATGGAGCAGCTGGGTATATACGAAGTAATCGAAGAAGATATGGCTTTGTGTGAATTTGTCTGCACTTCAAAAACGGATGTGCAGGAAATCCTGCGCACCGGGTTAGATCTGATTCGCAAAGAAATGAGTCAATAAACGTCCCTGAAATAAGAATAGAAGAGTACAATGAAAGCAAAAAAACTCAGGCAATTGATCGACCGGGTGAAGCCTCAATTTCAGAAGGGAGGTAAGCTGGCTAAATTGCATTCAACCTTTGATGCATTTGAATCTTTCCTTTTTGTTCCTGACAGGGTAGCCCAAAACGGGGCGCATATCCGTGACAGTATCGATCTGAAAAGAACTATGACAGTTGTTATTCTGGCCCTATTTCCGGCACTGATTTTTGGAATGCTGAATGTCGGATTCCAGCATTTCCTTTCTGTTGGGAAAGACGTTGCGTTCTTTTCATGGCAAGGATTCGGATTCGGTTTTCTCAAGGTTTTTCCAATCATAGTGGTATCCTATGTTACAGGCCTCGGCATAGAATTTATTTTTGCCCAGGTAAAAGGTCATGAGGTAAATGAAGGGTTTCTGGTCAGCGGTATGCTTATTCCGCTGATTATGCCGGTTGATGTTCCTTTGTGGATGGTTGCTCTGGCTACAGCATTCGCCGTGGTCTTTGGCAAGGAGGTTTTTGGAGGCACCGGAATGAACGTATTTAACCCGGCACTGCTTTCGCGTGTTTTCCTTTTCTTTGCCTATCCTGCCTTTATGACTGGCGATAAGATCTGGATTGCCGGATTAACCAAAGGGCAGGGTGTGATTGATGGTTTCAGTGGTGCAACACCTCTCGGAGAAGCTGCTGCAGGGCATATCGACAAAATGCCGAAGTTTATTGATATGTTCCTGGGAACAATCCCGGGATCTATTGGTGAAACATCGACATTGGCCATACTGATTGGTGCCATTATACTGGTTGCAACCGGTATAGGATCCTGGAAAATAATGGTTTCTGTAATATTGGGTGGACTTTTCATGGGAGGAATCCTTAACCTCTGGGGCGCTAATTCATATATGCATGTACCTTTTTATTATCACCTGGTTATGGGAGGTTTTGCCTTTGGTGCCGTTTTTATGGCTACCGATCCGGTAACAGGTGCCCAAACTGAAAAGGGCAAGTGGATTTACGGTTTCTTTATCGGATTGATGTCCATACTGATACGTGTGGTGAACCCTGCGTATCCCGAAGGTGTTATGCTGGCCATTTTACTGATGAACGTGTTCGCTCCTTTGATTGATTATTTTGTGGTTCAGTCGAACATAAATCGTCGATTGAAACGAATACCGGTAAAAGTTTGAATCCTGAAAAAAACTACCTGTCATGAATAAAAGTAATACGTATATATTTATTTATTCCACGGTGATGGTTGTCCTGGTTGCAGCTTTACTTGCACTGGCTGCGACAGTTCTAAAGCCTTTTCAGCAGAAAAACCTCGAGATTGCCAAGAAACTGGAGATTCTGCATGCCGTAGATAAAGGTTGGGATGCCGGCTCAGCTGATAACAAAAATAAATATGTCGAATCCGAGTATGATAAATATATTGCAAAAACCTTTGTCCTGAATCCGGCAGGCGACACCATTGCTGACCGGGATGCCTTTGAAGTAGATGCAACATCGGAAATGAAGAAGGACTCGACCGTTAGAGTCTATCCTGTTTTTCTTTGTACCAAAGACGATGGTTCGAAAAACTTCATTTTCCCGGTTCGCGGAAAAGGTTTATGGGGACCGATCTGGGGCTATGTAGCCATCGGTGACGACATGAATACAATCACCGGTGTTTTCTTTGATCACCAGGGGGAAACACCGGGACTAGGCGCAGAAATCAATACCCGCTGGTTTCAGAAACAGTTTCTGAACAAGAAGATATTTGACGAAGCCGGAGCATATATTTCAGTCAAGGTTCTTAAGAATAACGAAGCCAAGATTCCGGATCACTCGGTAGATGCCATATCCGGAGGTACCATCACCAGCAAGGGCCTTGAAGCCACTATTTTCGACAGTATGAAGAATTATCTTCCATTTATAAATAAGCATAAACAATAAGTATATGAGCCAGTTATTTTCCGCCAAGAACTTAAAGCTCCTTACCAACCCTCTGAATATGGAGAACCCGATCACTGTTCAGGTGCTCGGGATTTGTTCAGCGCTTGCCGTAACAGTTAAGATGAAGCCGGCATTTGTAATGGCTTTGTCGGTGACCATAGTTGCCGCATTTTCAAACCTCATTATCTCGACCTTGCGAAAAGGTATCCCGGCGAGAATCAGGATTATAGTTCAGTTGGTGGTTGTCGCTACCCTGGTAATCATTGTCGATCAGCTGCTCAGGGCTTTTGTTTATGACGTCAGCAAGCAGTTGTCGGTATTCGTTGGATTGATCATAACCAACTGTATCCTGATGGGCCGCCTTGAAGCATTTGCCATGGCCAATAAGCCCTGGGAATCCTTTATCGACGGGATCGGCAACGGCATGGGTTATGGCTGGATATTGATCGGCGTTTCCTTCGTACGCGAGCTGCTGGGATCAGGAACAGTTTGGGGATATCCCATTATGGAAAAACTGGGGGTGTACACAATCGGGTATGTCAATAACGGAGTGATGATTATGCCCCCGATGGCATTGATCCTGGTTGGGGTTATCATCTGGATACAAAGAAGCAGAAGTAAAAAACTAATTGAATCGAAATAATATCGGGAGATATGGAAAATCACATAAACCTGTTTATCGATACAGTCTTTATCCATAACATGATCTTTGCCTATTTTTTAGGCATGTGTTCATATCTTGCTGTATCAAAGACTGTTAAAACTTCTGTCGGATTGGGTGTTGCCGTTATTTTTGTAATGGTGATTACCGTTCCGGTGAACTATCTCCTCGAGAAATATTTGTTGAAGGAGGGATCCCTTACCTGGCTTAGTCCGAAACTTGCCGAAGTTGATCTCAGCTTCCTCAGTTTTATCATATTCATTGCGGTAATTGCTGCGATTGTTCAATTGGTGGAAATGATCGTTGAGCATTTCTCTCCTTCACTGTATAATGCTCTCGGTATCTTCCTGCCACTGATAGCCGTTAACTGTGCTGTTCTCGGAGGTGCACTTTTTATGCAGCAGAGGGAATTCAGCAATGTTTGGGAAACCGTTACCTTCTCCTTTGGCTCCGGGCTTGGATGGGCAATCGCAATTATCAGTCTGGCTGCGGTGCGGGAGAAGATCAGGTACTCCAATATCCCGGCTCCTTTACGGGGACTTGGGATCACTTTTATCCTGGTCGGTCTGATGGCCATGGCTTTCATGGGTTTTATGGGCTTCAAATTATAAACTGATAAACTGATTATCATGATATTGCTTTTAGCACTCTCGGGTACAGGCTTTCTGGTATCCATCAGCATTGCGGTTTTTCTGGTCATTATGCTTTTGATGGTTACAGTTTTACTGTATGCCAAGAAAAAGCTGACCCCTGAAGGTTTGGTTCATCTCGATATCAACAGTGGGGAAAAGGTTTTGGAGATCGAACCCGGGGCTAATATTTTGTCCACACTTTCTTCCAACGGTGTATTTCTGCCATCTGCCTGCGGGGGCGGGGGAACATGCGGCTTGTGTAAGTGCCAGGTTCTGGAAGGAGGAGGCGAGATCTTGTCAACTG
>Ga0163199_1001545_pt1 | contig 14329 bp, 12 predicted proteins | sample PL_2010_150m_FD_113537 | JGI IMG/M metagenome (GOLD analysis project Ga0163199, IMG submission 113537) | Freshwater microbial communities from Powell Lake, British Columbia, Canada to study Microbial Dark Matter (Phase II) - PL_2010_150m | ecosystem: Environmental > Aquatic > Freshwater > Lake ... | reverse complement strand
GAGTTTCTCCCTTGGTGCCCGGCGCGCGCCCCTCGAATTCGTCCGAGGCCAGCACCTTGATGTGCTTGAGCAAGTCGCTGCCGTTGAGCGCTTTCAACGACGCGGCCGTTGCCGGAGGCGTCGGGCCCGCGGCGATCGAAGCCCCGGTTGAGCCTAGCCCCAGCGCGAAGACAATCAGAAAACCGCGCAGACACGTGTTCAAAATAACCTCTCCCGTTCTTGTTGATTGGCCGGCGCGCAACTATAAACGATATGCGGACCCTTGCTACCGTTCGGCAGAGGCGTTCGCGGCTAGCCGCGCGAGCGAGCCGCGTAATTGCTCGATCTCGCGTTTCGACATGCCGCTCACCGCGCGCGTTTCCAGTTCCAGCGCGATGTGCAGCAGTTTGCCGAACTGCTGTTTTCCCGCGCGGGTGAGAAAGACTTCGACGAAGCGCTGGTCGGCGTCGCGCACGCGCCGTTTCACCAGACCGCGCTTTTCCATCCGGGTGAGGGCGCGCGAGAGCGTGGCCTGGTCGGTTACGGTGGCGCCGGCGAGCGCCGACACGCCCAGGCCGTCGTGCTCGTGAAGAAAGGCGAGCACGCGCCAGTGCGTGAGCGTCATGCTTTCTTTGCGCAGTGCCGCGGTGAAGTCGATGTTGATCAGGCTGGTGACGCGGTTGAGCAGGTACGGGACGAACAGGCTGTGCCCCGGATAGACGGGCTTGCGCGGGCTCACTGCGCTTCTCCGTAACCGGCCAGCAGTTGCCGCCGGCCGGCCGCCACCAGCGCGTTGAGCAGCAGGCCGAGCAGCGAGATCGTCACCAGCGGCACGAACATGTCCACGGTGCGGAAGCTGCGCGCGGCGCGGATCAGCAGGTGGCCGAGGCCGTCGGTCGAGGAAATCATCTCGGCGAGAAACACCACCACGCACGAGATCACCAGCGCGATGCGAAAGCCGGTGAGTATCGAAGGCAGGGCGGCCGGCAGCACGATCTTGTATACGCAGGCGGCGGGCGAGGTGCCCGCCGCGCGCGCCGACCAGAGCAGCTTGCGCTCGACCATGCGGGCGCCGTGATAGGTGGCGAACAGGATCGGGAACACCGCGTCGGCGGCGACCAGCGCGATCTTGGAGGCGTGCTCGAAGCCGAGGATCAGGATCAGCGCCGGGTAGAGTGCGATCTTGGGGATAGGCGCGAGTATGCGCACCAGCGGCTCGAGCATCCGGCCGCCGATGCGGCTGTTCGCCGCGGCGAGTCCGACGGCGAGTCCGAGCGCGGTGGCGATGCCCAGCCCGGCGAACAGCCGCACCAGGGTCTGCGCGATATGGTCGAGAAAAGCTGCGGTCTGCAACAGCTCGAACAGCCGCGCGAAGACCGCGCTCGGCGCCGGCAGCAAGATCTTTTTGACGAGTCCGGCGGCGACGCTCGCCTCCCACGCCGCGAGCAGCAGAGCGACTGGGTAGAGATGCATGAGGGCAAATCTCAGCGGCTGCAACAGCATGCCTGCGACAGCCGCAGGACTGCGCGAGTGCGCCTGGAGCGTCATCAGCCGGTTCCCACCACGGTTTCCTCGCGCACCTCGGCCCAGAACGTGAGGCGCCGCCGCACCGTCTCGAACAGCGCGTCGAGCGCGAAACCGATCGCGCCGATCACGATGATGGTCGCGTACACGGTGTCGTACTGCGCCATGTCGAGCGAGTTGAACAGCAGATTGCCGACGCCGGATTGGCGCGCGATCATTTCCGAACTCACCATGACGATCAGCGCCATCGCGATGCCGACGCGGCAGCCGAGCATCACCTCGGGCAGCGCCGAGGGCAGGATGATGGCAAACACGCGCCGGTGCGCGGGCATGCCCATCGCCATCGCCGACCAGACCAGCTTCTCGTCCACCGCGCGCGCGCCGGCGTAGCTGTGGAACACCAGCGGCAGCGACACGCCGAGAAAAATCACCAGCATCTTGGAGAAGTCGCCGACGCCGAACCAGAGCATGATCACCGGCATCAGCGCGGCCTTGGGCACCGGATAGATCAGCGCCAGCAGCGGATTCAGAAAACCGGCTACCGCGCGGCTGCGGCCCATCACCAGGCCGGTCGGGATCGCCACCAGCAGCGCGATCAGGAACCCGATCGCCATGCGCCCGAGCGAAGCGCCGATCTCGATCAGCGATCCCGGATTGAACACGATCGCCGGCAGCGCGGCGATCACGCGGGTGGCGCTCGGCAGCCCCTCGATGCCGGCGAGCCGCGCGGCGAGCTGCCACAGCACGAGCAGCGCAGCGAGCGACAGCAGCGGCGGCACGCCCGGCAGCGACAGCAGGGAGCCGCGCGGATTCATCCGGCCGGGTTCTCCATCAGGCGCTCGATCTCGACCACGTATTCCTGGTAGCGCCGGTTCAAGAGCAGCTCGCTGCGCACGCGCGGCCGCGGCAAGTCGATGTCGATCACCGCCTTCTGCCGGCCGGGCGAGGCGGTCATGACGAACACGCGGTCGGAGAGAAACACCGCCTCCTCGACGCCGTGGGTGACGAACAGCACCGTCTTGCGGTCGCGCTCCCAGATCGACAGCAGCTCGTTCTGCAGCACCGTGCGCGTGTGCGCATCGAGCGAGCCGAAGGGCTCGTCCATCAACAGGATCGCGGGGTCGTAGGCGAGCGTGCGGGCGATCGCGACCCGCTGCTTCATGCCGCCGGAGAGTTCCTTGGGATAGAAGTTTTCGTAGCCCTTCAAGTGCACCGCGTCGAGCAGCTTCGCGACCCGGCGTTCGGCTTCCTCGCGCGGCACGCCCTGCTCGAGCAGGCCGTAGATCACGTTGCCCTGCACCGACTTCCACGGAAACAGCGCGAACTCCTGGAACACCGGCCCGCGATCGGGCCCGGGCCCGGTGACGGGCCGGCCCGCGACCTCGACGCTGCCCGAACTCGCCGGCACGAAGCCGCCGACGATGTAGAGCAGCGTCGATTTGCCGCAGCCGCTGGGGCCGAGGACGGAGAGGAACTGGCCCTCCGGGACGCTGATCGAGATATCGACCAGCGCCGGGTGATCGGCGCCTTTTTCGGTGCGGAACGATTTCGACAGGTGGTCGATCGCTATCATCGTTACTTAGCAACTCCCCTCTCACTCGACGTGAGAGGGGGGGAGGGTGAATCACGAACTCCCCTCTCCCTTGACGGGAGAGGGGCCGGGGGAGAGGGTGAAAAGTCGCCTGTGCTGATGCTGCACCCTCTCCCCAGCCCTCCCCCGTCCAGGGGGAGGGAGTGAGCGGTACCGGGTGTATTCAACACGCCTATTCCTGCGGCGCGGTGACGTCGTCGCGGCGGAACTGCTTCACATCCAGCGGCCGCTTCAGCAGACCCGCTTTCTGGTACAGATCGAACATCGCCTGGATGCCGTCGAAGTTGGGCCGTGCGCCGGGCTCGCGCGCGAAGTCGTTGGGCTTGAGCAGATAGGTGTCGAGCACTGCGACCGGCGCCTTCGTGACTTCGGACACGACCTGCATCGTCTCGGCGCGGTTGGCCATCGCCTTCTTCATGCCTAGCGTCAGGTCGCGCACGTACGCTCGCGCGAGCGCCGGGTTCTTGTCGACGAACTCCTTCTTGCAGACTTCGAGTATGTGCACGATGTTGGCTTGTGCATCGGAGAGCGCGAACAGCTTGCGCAGCCCGCCCTTGCCCTCGGCGCGCGCGGCGAACGGCTGGTTGAGCACTCCGGCATCGACGCGGCCGGAACGGATCGCGTCCTCCGACGGCGGGAATCCGGTCTCGACCAGCTTGATGTCTTTCTCCGGGTCGAGTCCGTTCTTCTTCAGGAGCAGCGCCATCGGGTAATAGATGCCCGAGCCGTACACGTTGATGCCGACGGTCTTGCCCTTCAGATCGGCCACCGTCTTGATGGGCGAGTCGCCCTTCACGGCCCAGTACACCGAGAACGAGCCGGGTTTCTCGCCGACGTGCTGCGCGATGATGTAGGCCTGCAGATCGGACTCGACCGCACCCTGCGCCAGCGACAGCGGTGCCTGCGTGGAGCAGTCGAGCGCGCCGGCGGCCATGGCCTGCACCATCGGCGCGGTGCCCTGGAACTGTATCCACTCGATGCGGTAGCTCTTGCCGAGCTGCGGAAATTCCTGCGGGCGGCGCATCATCCAGTACTTCGCCTCTTCCGCGGGGATGGTCCAGCCAACGCGGATCGCGGGAACGCTCTGCGCACTTGCGGGAAATGCAGCGGGAAGCGCCGCGGCAAGCAGGGTGGCGGCAACCAGGGTCTTGCAGACGAATCGCGTTGTCATGATGATTTCCTCCTCTAGGATGGTCGGCTTGCGGCGAGCGCTGCGCCCGGCGGGTGCAGCATTCCGGTGTGGCGCAACATGCGCACCAGCCGCGACAGCGCCTCGCGGCGATAGGCGGGCAGGTCAACGGCTGCCCAGTCGTAAAAACCCTTGCCGTCGCGCATGCCGTTGGCGCCTTCTTTCATGTGGCGCTCGACGATGGCAGGCGGCGCGAAGCGCGGATCGTTCAGCGCTTCGGCGAGATAGCGGCTCGCGTAATAGAGGATATCGTTGCCGCCGTAGTCGATGAACTCCACCAGGCCCATGTTCGCGTAGCGAAAGCCGAAGCCGTAGCGGCAGGCGCGGTCGATGTCTTCGGGCGTCGCGACGCCCTGCTCGACCATGCGCGCGGCCTCGTTCATCACCAGCGCCTGCAGCCGCGGCACGATGTAGCCGGGCGCGGCCTTGCACACCACCGGCACCTTGCCGATCGCCTCGAGCAGCGATTGCATCCGGGCCAGCACCTCGGGCGAAGTGCCCTCGTGCGGCGAGAGTTCCACCAGCGGAACGACGTAGGCCGGATTGAGCCAGTGCGCATTCAGAAAGCGTGCCGGGTGCGTCACCAGCGCGGCCAGCGTGTCCACCAGAAAAGTCGAAGTGGTGGAGGCCAGGATCGCATCCGGACGCAGATGCGCGCACGCGAAGGCGAACGCATCGCGCTTGGCCTGCATCACCTCGGGCACGCCTTCGAAGACCACGTCGGCGCGCGCGAGCGCCTCGGCCGCGGCCTCGCGCGGCACGAAGCGGATGCGCGCGAGGATGTTCGCGCCCTCGGGCGCATCGAAGCTGCCCAGTTCGGCGAGCAGCGCCAGATTGGCTTCGATCTCGGCCAGCGCCTCGCGGCCGAGGCGCACCGCGTCCGCGGCGCTGCGCGGCTTGGCGTCCACCAGCAGCACCTCGTGGCCCGCATAGGCGAACGCGTGCGCGATGCCGCGGCCCATGCGGCCGGCGCCGAGCGCGGCGATGACCGGCAGGCCGGCTGGACTCATTGCGCCGTCGCTCCCACGCGCATCGTCGTCGCCGCGCGCACCGTCATTCCCGCGAAAGCGGGAATCCAGTCTTTCGCACCTTTCCTGGGTCCCCGCTTCCGCGGGGACGACAGGACTATCTTGCGATGCTTCAAATGCCCTCCACGAGCAGTCGTTTCATCGCATCGCGCGACAGCCTCGCCAGACCGAGCGCCTCGAGCGTGCGCGGGCCGCGGCGGAAATCCTCGCCGACGACCGCGGCACCCAACGCGAGCAGCCCGCCCGCCACCGGCGCGGGCACGCCCGCCCATGCGGCCACCGAGACCAGGAACGCGAGCCCGTACTGCACGTCCTCGCGCATGTAGCGATGCGTCTTCAGGTCGATGTGCTCACGCCAGTCGCCCGATTCGGTGAGCCGGTCGTGCGCGTCGCCGTACATCCAGCGGTCGGTGGTGTAGTGGTCGCGCAGCGGGAAATGATAGGGCGCGTAGCCGAGCGACTCGCGCACCGCGATGCGCTCGGCGTCGAGCGCGTCGGTGACGCGCCGGATCGAGGGCTGCGTGCCTTCCTTGTGGATGTCCCACAGTTCGAAATGTTCTAATGGTCCCGCATTCATCAGGATGAGCGGCGGGTGGATGATCGGCCCGGCATTCATCAGCGCGCCGGAGAGCGCGTCCTCGATCGGCTCGATCGCCGGATACGCCTTGCGTATCACCTCGAAGGCGTGTGCGCCGCGCCTGGCCGGGAACGCGCCGGTGGGCAGGCGTTTGGCGCGCATGGTGATCGCGATCTCGGCCGGCCCGTGTTTGCGCGCCAGGTAAGGCAGCGTGCCGGTCTCCGCGAACACGAGTTCGGCACCGCAGCCGCAATCGCGCAGCGTCTTCGCCATCGCGTAGCTGCCGAACGTGCCCGGCGGCAGAAACACGACCTGCCCGTCGGAAACATGCGGCGCCATCGCGCGGGCGATGTCTGCTTGCGCGAAGGCGGGCGAGGGGATGAGGATCAGTTCGGCGCCGCGCACCGCTGCGCCGATGTCAGGCGTCGCGAGCGCGATGCGCACCTCGCGGCGGCCGGCAAAGTCATCGAGCGTGATCGCGCCGCGTTCGGCGAGCGGTGCAAGCGCAGCCGCGTCGCGGCGCCACAGCCGCACCTCGTGGTCCTGCCCGGAAAGATCGGCGGCGGCGGCATAGCCGCCGTGACCGCCGCCCAGCACGGCAATGCGCATGGTTTTCTCCCTCGCTGAGCCAGTATATGCACGTGCATATACCCGCGCAAGCGCGCATCTGCACACATGCGCGTTGTGCGCCGCAGCAGGCTGCGGGCTACCGCTTGCGGTCGATCGGGCCGTTCCCGGCTTCGCCGGTGTGGCGTACGTCGTTCATGGCAGGGGAGGTCAACCGGCGCCGTCGAACCAAGCTCAAGCAGACACCCTACCGGGCGCCACTAATCTGGGCGGCGTGTCTTTTTCCAGTGGCTGTGTCCGCAGGCCTTCGTCTTACCTGAACGGTAACTGTCTATGAGACGCTCTTCAAAAACTCAACGCCCGCTATCGACCCACTGCAGATTGTCAGCTACATTGTCATGAAGGTCCGCTCCTCGGACGCGGATACCCATTGAGCTTCTCGAAAGCGGTCGCCCCACTGAAGTTCTTTGCTGTGGTACGGCGCGAGGGGTTATGGACTCGTCTACCCCTTTTGAGTTTGGACCAATCGTGTCCATCATCACAAGTCCGGGAGAAGCAGAGTAGGATAGGTAAGCTCGACGAATGCGATAAACGCGAAGGAAGACTGAACCGTGGATCTTCTGAGTTTCGCCCGCGGCCCGGCGCTGACCGTTGCCCTCGTCGTCTTCGTGCTGGGTACGCTGTGGCGCCTTGCCGGCGTGCTGCTGCGGCCGCGCATGCGTGATCTCTCGGCGGCGCGTGAAGGCGCGCCGGGGAACCTGGTGGGCGCGCTGCGCGCCGTCGTTCACGGCATGTGGCCGCGCAAGGAATTCGTTCAGGCCGCGCTGGTCACGACCATCAACGGCTACGTCTTCCACATCGGGCTGGCGCTGGTGTTTCTCGGCTACGCGCCACACATCGCGTTCATATACCGCGTCACCGGCCTGTCGTGGCCAGCCTTGCCTGATATGGTGATGTACCTTGCTGCCGGCGCCACCATCATCTCGTTGCTGCTGGCACTGGGATCGCGCTTGACCAACCCGGTGCTCAGGATAATTTCGAACGCCGACGACATGATCACCTGGACCATAACCTTCCTGCCTGTCATCACTGGCATGGCGGTGGTGGCCGAGCCCTCCGCGGCCATCCTGGCGCGCGATCACGTGATCTACAGCGTCCCCCTGGCCGTTCACCTGTTGACGCTGGAGCTGCTGCTCGTCTGGTTTCCGTTCGGCAAGCTGATGCATGCCTTCTTGTTTGCCTTCTCGCGCGGCGCCACCGGCATGCGCTTCAGTCATCGCGGAGTCAAGGTATGAGCACCGCAACCCTCACTTTCGACCAGCAGGGCGGCCAGAGCGACGAGGCTCGCGTCGATGCGGCGATGCGCAGCTTCGTGTCCGAGTTCGGCGTCACTACCGCGCTGCACATGGAGTCCTGCGTGCGCTGTGGCCTGTGCGCCGAGGCCTGCCACTTCCATGTGGCCACCGGCGACGCGAAGTACACACCGATCTACAAGCTCGAACCCTTCCGCCGCGCCTACTTTCGCGAGGCCAGTCCGTTTGCGCCGCTGGTGCGCGCGCTCGGTCTGGTCAAGAAGCCGAGCATTGCCGATTTGCAGCAGTGGCAGGAACTGCTCTACGACTCCTGTACCATGTGCGGCCGCTGCACTCTGGTATGCCCAATGGGCATCGACATCGCCGAGCTGGTAAAGGAAGCCCGCCACGGCATGTTCAAGGCCGGACTGGTCCCGGAGCGGCTGGCGCTGATGGACCGCACGGCCCGGCAGTGGGGCAGCGCTGCGACGCCGGGCGAAGACCTGCCCGACATCCTGGCCGAGGCGGGCAAGAGGTATGGAGTTGAGATCCCCTGCGACTTGGGCGCCGCCGACATCCTGGTCACCGCCGCGTCGGCCGAGTTGGGTGAACACACCAAGGCGCTGGCCGACGCGGCCAAGATCCTCAATCGCATCGGTGCCAAGTGGACCATGCACCAGGGCGGGTTCGACGCCTCCAACATCGGCTTCAATAACGGCGACATGGAATTGCAGGAGCGGCTCACGCGCGCTCTGGTCGATACCGCGGTGAAGATCGGCGCCAAGACGGTGCTGCTGCCCGAGTGCGGCCATGCCTACGGCGCGGCGCGCTGGGAGGCGGCCAAGTGGTACGGCCAGGCGCTGCCGGTGCGCATCATCCACATGACCGAGTTCCTGGACGAGCTGATCGCAACCGGGCGCATCCGTGTAACGAAGATCGGTGAGACCGCGACCTTCCACGATCCGTGCCAGATCGTGCGCCGCGGCGGGCTGGAAGCAGCGGCGCGCCGCGTGCTGGCGGCACTCGGCTTCGAGCTGATCGAGCTCAAAGACCATGGTGTCGCGGGTTACTGCTGCGGCGGCGGTGGCGGCGTGGTGTCGAACCAGCGCGCCACGCCCTTGCGTCACAAGGTCTTCGAGATGAAGAAGCAGCAGGTCGAAGCGACCGGCGCCAAGCGCTTTGTCACGAGCTGCGGCCAGTGCCGTATCACGTTCCAGATGGGCGCCAAACATGCGCACTGGGAGAAATCAATCGAGAGCCTGCTGGAGCTCGTGGCCGACAACCTCGCGGTTTGAGGGTCTGCTTTTCGAAGTTCCAACAGACCGCTTCGGGTCGCGGACATTCGGGTTTATTTGAGTACCTTGTGGGCGCGCATCGCTCTGAGTCGTCAACGACATGCGCGAATGCCCGCCACAAACGCGAAGCCCCGCGATAAATTCGCAGGGCTTCACAGGTTTGCCACTTGTCGTGGCTTCATTTCGTCACGTCACCGTGACGGATGCCGGCCTGTGGATACCGGCTTCAGCGTGACGCTGTCGGAAGTTTCATCGATAGGTCTGCTTCCCATTCAAGACTTCACACTACGCCTAGCCCGCCCCGTGGGGATTCAAGTGGCGCGACTCGCGTCATGCCCTTGGTGGGCTGTTCCGGTTCCCCGGCTCGGGATAACCCTCAAACCTCGTGTCGAGGGTGGTCACTGCCCGTTCGCCTCAGGTACACCCGCAATACGGGGCGCGCACAACAGCGAAACACTAATGCAGCAACCGGATCATCAGTCGTTAGTTTGAGAATGCATCCCGAGCCGAATCACCGAAGCGCTTTCAGTTGGCGCCTTTCGCGGGTCCCCGTCAAGGCGTATCGCGCAACTAATTGCACGCTAATGTGACTTAGCGCAAAAAATGCACGCTTCTGGGCCGGGACGTGCCGGTCATGCAACCGGCAAGAGATGGTTCGCCACAGCGTGCATTACGGCGTCTTGCAGGTGCGCAGGCGAGATATAGGCCAACGAGCAGGCGCGTCGTTTCTGATTCAATGCGGTGCCACTTTAGCCGCGGGCATCGACCGTCACCTTTTGGCTGCTTCACGGCCTAGCAGAAAGCGCCGTTGTTGGCGATAATCAGCCGGACAGTTCAGATCGCCGCCGATGCCGGCGCCCGACCGGATAACTCCTGACCACCGATGGCTACCAAGAGCGTCTCGACCGCAACCGCACCGCAGTGGGCGTTTCGCAGCCGGCTTCGCCGTTCGGGCTTCGGTTGGCGCGGCTCCAATGCCGCGATAGCCCGCATCGACGAGGCGCTCTCGGAGATCCGCCGCGTCGCCCGTTATGAGCCCGCCCTCGCCGCCGAAGGCGCAGTGCTGTTGCTGGAGAAGATCTCCCCGGCGGTGTGCGAGGTGGACAGCTCATCGGGAGCGCTGGGCAGTGCGACCTATTCGGCAGTGGAGGCGCTGGTGCCCATCATCGCCGCCGCGCCGGTGACCGATGCCATCCGCGGCAAATGGCTAGCTCGCCTGTTCGAGGCCATCCAGGAAGACGATCCACCGTACATCGAATCCCTGGCGGATCATTGGGGCGAGCTCTGTGTGACACCCGAACTGGCCTCGCACTGGGCCGATGAGTTGATGCCGACGCTTCGGCGAGTGATGGAAGATCGCAAGAAGGGAGTCTTCGCCTGGTTCAAGGGCACGAGCGTCTGCTATAGCGCCCTGTTCAAAGCCGGACGTCATGATGAATTGCTGGAGCTGCTGGCGCTCGATCCGCATCCCATCTGGCCCTACCTGCTTTGGGGCGGGCGCGTGTTTGCCGCACGCGGCGATGTCGACGGGGCTATTGCCTATATGCAGCGCCGAGGCGGCATCAGTACCCCGGTGGCCGCGCTGGCTCGCTTCGCCGAGGCGGTGCTCCTGGCGGTGGGGCGACGCGCCGAAGCGTATGGCAGCTACGCCGTTGAAGCCAACCAGGCCAACTCCCGCTTGGCGACGTATCGGGCCATTGCAAAGAAATACCCCGAGATCGAACCCGATCGCCTGCTGGGTGACCTGATTGCCTCAACCCCCGGGGATGAAGGCAAGTGGTTCGCAACGGCGAAATCGCTGAAGCGCTTCGACCTGGCGATCGACCTCGCATGGCGCTCACCGTGCGACCCGAAGACATTGACGCGCGCGGCGCGTGACCATCTGGGAACCCAACCGGCGTTCTCAGCCGAAGCGGCGCTGGCCGCGCTGCACTGGATGTCTCAGGGCCATGGCTACGATCTGACGGGCCTGGATGTGCGTGAGGCGTACCGCTATGCGATGGAAGCGGCACAGAGCATCGGGCAGGCGGACACGGTCCGGAATCGGGTGCAATGCATGCTGGCCGGCCAAGCTCCGGCGGGCAAGTGGATGCAGCAGGCGCTAGGCGCAGCGGAGCCTGCCCGGTGATGGCGCCAGTGTATGAAAGGTATGAAAGGGACAGACCACGCTGCTTCTTTTCTGCTCTGGAGAATGGTGGTCTGTCCCAGAGTGTTTCCATAAATTACCAACATTCATTAATATGTATCCACGTATGAAGCGGCTTTCGTCATGATATTGGTACGGAAAAACGTACCATATGAGTCTCTGAACCCAAATGCCTCCCAAACACAAGTAAACTGCCATGCACAACATCCTGAGGAGAACATCATGAAGATCATCCGGATTGCAGTCGGTGCCCTTGCGCTCGCGCTGGCGAGCGGCGGCGCGGCGGCGCAGAGTCTCGGGAACCAGATCGTCGGCACCTGGGATTTCGTCGTCGCCGAGGTCACGGCGCCCGACGGCAAGAAGTCGTATCCGTTCGGCGAGACGCCCAAGGGCATCCTCGTCTTCACGGCCGACGGCCACTTCGCGCAAATCCATGTGGCAAGCGATGTGCCGAAGATCGCCTCCAATAACCGGCTGACCGGCACGGCTGACGAGTACCAGGCCATCATGCGCCGCAGTCTCTCGGTGTTCGGCACCTACACGGTGGACGAAGCGAAGAAGACGGTGACCTACAAGATCGTATCCAGCTCTTTCCCGAACTGGGAGGGCGAGGCGCAGACGCGCGTGATCGATCGGCTCACCGCCGACGAGTTTCGAAACACCAATCCGAATGTGGCCGGAGGCCGCGGGTCCGCGGCCAATCTTTACAAGCGGGTGAAGTAGGGCCGTCGCTGCGTATGAAAGGGACCACAGTTGCCGATTTGCCGGAAGCTGTGGTCCTAGGTATCCAGCCTTCCGATCAACATCTCTCGCGCAGCCTTCAGTTCATCGGGCAGCTTCGCCAATGCGCGCTTGGCGCGCACGCGCCATGTTCGGGGCTGACGGTTCAGACTGTCTACGGCGATCCGCAGGTCCCCGCGCCGGTCGGCATGGAGCACCTCGATCAGCTCGGCCGCCTGCTGCCGGTCCTTTGCGGCTTTTGTCTGCGTGGATACCGGCCGGTTGTCGGCGATGACCAGCTTGTGCAGAGCAAAGCGCGCCGGATCGGGCAGATTGACCAGCGTCGCACCGCCGTTGATGACCGGGGCCGGAACGGGCTTCTCCAGCAGGTAGTCGAGAAACTCGATCGGATGCGCTGCCGTCTTGAAGCGCGCAATGACGACGGGCTTGCCGTCGCGGCGGCCGCGCGCGGGGGTGAGCAGATCCAAGCGTAGCGTCTGGCCGCGCACCTTGAATGAAGTTTCCGGTTCGCGGGGATCGAATCCCGGCACCGGCAGGAATCCCATATGCAGACTTTCGAGCGCGCGCGGCAGGTCCGCCTCCTGCTGTGGCACGGCGACTTCGAGCACCGTCGTCGCGGCGATGTCGATGTCCTGCGTGCGTAGGCCCGAGGTCCACCTCACGCCCAGCAGGTTTGCGATCGCGACATAAGCATGGGTGCCGACGAGAACCCCTCCCAGCCGGAATACACCGGCGCTGCCGAGCCCCGCGATCACTCGCGCGGACGGCGTGTCGGTCATCTGCGCGCCGCCCGTGCGCAGCATCGCGCACAAGCGTTCGATCTGCTCGTCCATCTGCGCCGCTTCGGCGCGGCCTGCGGCATAGGCTTTCATCACCGAGCGGGTTTCGTTGTTATCGGGGCCGACGAAATACTCCCGCTGTCCCGCCGGACCGGCGCTGGTCTTGAAATACCAGTAGTCCGCGCCGCGCACCGGCTTCTTCGCGAATGCGCCGGCAAGGCTCGCAAACGAGCGCGCGGCCTCGAAGGCGCGCAGCCGCTCCGAAAGCTCGGCGTACAGGGTCTGCGTTTCGAGGGAGAGGCGTTGCATCCTGGCATTATACCTAGAGTCGTTTGACTTTAGGTATAGCGTCTCGTGTTACCTGAACGCGGGGCTGTCCATGAGGGGCTTTTGAAAGAACTCGGCACCGTCCATCGAGCCGAAACAGTCGTTCACGTATAAACTTTCCTACAGGTCTATCCGGGACGGGTGATTTGTGAAAGGGAATGACATGATCAGCGGCAAATTGGGACACCGCGCGGATTCCTTGCGCAGCATTTTTGCGTTCGTGCTGCTGGCGTTGGCGGCGGCACCGGCGATGCCGGCGGATGCGCCGGCCGAACAGAAACTGTTTCGCGAGATCTACCAGGAACTCGTCGAGATCAATACATCGCATTCCGCCGGCAACAATACCAAGGCGGTACAGGCCATGGGAAAACGGCTGCGCGACGCGGGCTTTGCGCCGGCCGCCATGCAGATACTCGAACCGTTCCCGAACAAGGGCAATCTGGTATTGCGCTTCAAGGGCAGCGGCGAGAAAAAACCCATGCTGCTGCTCGCGCATATCGACGTGGTCGAGGCCAGGCGCGAAGACTGGCAGACGGACCCTTTCAAGCTGCAGGAGAAGGACGGCTATTTCACCGCGCGCGGCAGCATCGACGACAAGGCGATGGCGTCGATTTTCGTCTCGGTGCTCGGGCAGTTGAAGCGCGAGGGCTACAGGCCGAAGCGCGACATCATCCTGGCGCTGACCTCCGACGAGGAGCGCGGCGACGTGCCGAGCAATGGCGTGTACTGGATAGTCAACAACAAGCGCGATCTGATTCAGGCCGAGTTCGGCATCAACGAAGGCGGCGGCGGCGAACTGAAGGACGGCAAGGCGAACATCCATCGCATGCAGGTCGCGGAAAAATACTATGTCACCTACGTGCTGGAGGCGACCAATCCCGGCGGACACAGTTCGGTCCCGCGGCCCGACAACGCGATCTACCAGTTGCTTGACGGGGTGCAGCGCATTGCGCAGCACAGGTTCCCGGTGAAAATGGCCGAAGTGACCAAGGCGTATTTCGAGCGCAGCGCGCCGTTTTTCAGCGGGCAGGAGGCCGCGGACATGCGGGCGGTCGCGCGCGATGATCCGGATCCCGCGGCGGTCGAGCGCCTGTCGGTGAAGCCGTTCAACAACGCGCAGTTCCGCACCACCTGCGTCGCCACCATGCTGGAGGCCGGCCATGCGGAGAACGCGCTGCCGCAGCGCGCCAAGGCGACGGTCAATTGCCGCATCCTGCCGCACGACGATCCGGTTGCGGTCGAGCGCACGCTGAAGACGCTTGCCGGCGACAAGATCATCGTAAAGGCGATATTC
>Ga0163199_1001544_pt1 | contig 14330 bp, 15 predicted proteins | sample PL_2010_150m_FD_113537 | JGI IMG/M metagenome (GOLD analysis project Ga0163199, IMG submission 113537) | Freshwater microbial communities from Powell Lake, British Columbia, Canada to study Microbial Dark Matter (Phase II) - PL_2010_150m | ecosystem: Environmental > Aquatic > Freshwater > Lake ... | reverse complement strand
TTCCAAGAGAATGTCTCATATGATCACTATTTTGGAACATATCCAAAAGCAGCTAATCTGCCAGGTGAGCCACAATTTGTAGCGTCAGAAGACACGCCACATGCAAATGGTTTGACACCCCATGATTACTGGATCAATTTGTACAGAAAGTAGGTATTGGTCAACTAAACGCTGATGGAACAGTAACATGTCCATCAAACACCAATCCAACAAGTAACAACCTTACAATGAGTTACTATGATGGAAACAGTGTTACAGCATTGTGGAACTATGCACAACATTACGCCATGAGTGATCACTCATTCAGCACTACATTTGGTCCATCAACTCCTGGAATGCTCAACTTAATTTCAGGTCAGACAGGTGGAGCATCTCCAAATATTCCAGATGCAGTAGCAAATGGCGCAGTGATTGGAGATCCAGATGGTGCATTTGATGACTGTTCTAATCCTGCAAATGGATTAGTTACAATGCATGGAAAGAATATTGGTGATCTGCTCAATGATAAAGGCATCACATGGGGATGGTTCCAAAGTGGATTCAAACCATCAACTCCATGGGATGGTAATCCAGCTCACAAAGCAGTATGTCACAATAAGACACCTAGTATTGTAGATCCAAGTCCAAGTCGTGAACTAAACGACTACAGCGCACACCATGAACCATTTGAGTATTATGCCTCCACCTCAAACCAACATCATCTTCCACCAACTTCAGTGGCATTGATAGGTAAGATAGGTGACCAGGCAAATCATCAATATGATATGGTTGACTTTTGGGCAGCAGTAAACGCTGGAAATATGCCAGCCGTAAGCTTCCTAAAGGCTCCTAGAATACAAGATGGTCATGCTGGATATTCAAACCCAATTGACGAGCAATCATTCTTGGTCAATACAACAAACACATTGATGAAGAGACCCGAGTGGAGAAATACAGCAATAATCATTGCTTATGACGACTCTGATGGTTTCTATGACCATGTAATGCCAAAGATTGTCAATAACTCAAACGACCCAGAATATGACTTTGCTTCAACATGTGGAGGCACAAAGGTTTCAGGTGGCCAAGACGATAGATGTGGTTATGGCCCAAGACAACCATTACTTATAATATCCCCATATGCAAAAGCAAACTTTGTAAGCCACGAGATATCTGATCAGACTTCAATTTTGAAGTTCATTGAGGATAACTGGAAAGTTGGTCAAATACCAGACCCAACATCGTTTGATAAAAGGGCGCATAGCTTGAACAACATGTTCGACTTTGAAGACGGCGATAATTCCAAACTCTTGTTGAATGACAAGACCGGACAAATACTCCCATAAAATCTTCCCCTTTCTTTTTACTAAACAAATTGGTACAGGTCTTGGACTCTCAAGTTGTAAATCTATCATAGAACATCATGGCGGAAAGATTGAAGTAAAATCTAAGGTATGTTCTAGGACTAGTTTTATCATAACTCTTCCAAAGAATCCTGTGGTACAAAACTCAAATGGATAATAACAATTTCAGAACTATTCTTCAACAAATGATTCTAAAAGTAAACCTGATTAAAATTTGAAGAAATAAAAAATTATTGTACTAGTTCTACTTTCTTGATATTGGCTATCTTATCTGAAATGCTACTCTTGAGATGCATTGGATTTGAGATAGATCTTGAAACTACTAGAATTACATGGTTGAAGAACTCAAATGAAAATACTGTAGATCTTTCTCTCTCAAAAATTGTGCATTTGACTCTGCCAAATTCATCATCTTGATCCTTGTTCATTGAAGTCTGGAGAACGCTTTGCATGAAAAACATCTCTTTCTTTACTGGTGTAAGATCCATTTCTATTCCTTCTTTAACCTTCATTTCTATGGATCTTCCTTTGTGATTTAGAACAGTAACCATCTCGATATTCTCATCTAGACTTGCAATATCGTTACATAATATGTCAAATCCAAATGCGCTCTCAAAATATCCGACTGTCATACATTGTAGATGGATTTGGTAGCTCAAAAGGATAAGCAGTATAGAATATTGCTATCTATGATATCCATATAGTGATAAGAGATTATGTAGTATGTCCTTTCAATTTGTTCCTAATTTTACTAGTGATTTAACGATCAGGTTTTTATTTATCATTTTAATACTTGTTTTTTAGGTAAATATACTCTTGGAACCAATTACAGAGATAGTGCAATACAAAATAAAAAAGAAAAAACTTGCTAAAGTAAAGGAGGTACTGTCTGAGTATGTGGACGAAGTAAAAAAGAATGAACCAGGAACAATCGAGTACAAAGTGTTTCAAGATGAGGATGACAGTGCGTCACTTGTGCACATAATGTCCTTTGTTGATAAAAATGCCGAGAAAATACATCAAAAAACTGAGCATCTAAAAAAATTGAAAAAAATTCTAGTTCCTATATCTAAAGGAAAAGCAGTGTATACTACCTTGGAGGAGGTCAAGTTTGTAAAATCTCTTGAAAAAACTCAGGAAACTGCAACAGATGTAGCCACTTCGCACGAGCCAATTTAAAAAATTTCTTTATAATACAATAATGACTTGGTTTTTTAATTATTTGTGACCTACACGACGAAGAAAACTGTCTATTCTCTTCTGCAGGTCATTATGAATTTCTAACATACTTCTATTACCGTTGATAGGAATTAGACCATATCTTTTTTGCATCAAATAAAATTCTTGTGATACTCTCTTTTGATAAATTAAAAATGATTCATACATGTCATTTGATAATCCCATGTCTGCTCCTGATTCATAATAGTCTAATGTGGAATTCTTTTGGAAAACTCTGTGTATCAAGACTGTTGGTTCAACATCTAGATAAAATACAATATCTGGCTTGATGGCAAATCCATATAGATTGTGACACCAAGTTTTGTCTAATCCCCTTGCCAAATTTCTTGCTATGAGAGTGTAGATGTATCTATCTGCAAGTACAATGTATCCTGCTTGCAATGCAGGAATTATCTTGTATTCAAATTGGTCTGCAAAATCTGCAGCGTAGTATAATGCTAGAGTCTTTTTTCCTAGGGAGAAATTTTCCTTTGCTTCCAATATTCCCTTGCCAACAAGTTCTGATCTTTTAAGGCCTGTATTGAGTACTGCATGACCATCTGCTTCTAATCTTGTGGTAATTGACTGAATCTGTGTACTACGACCGGATGCATCTGGACCTTCAATTACAATCAACCTTCCCTTGACTTCAGTGTCTTGCAAATTCTTAATTCCATGACCATAAAATTCTACAGTTCTCGTTCCAAGATTCTTGTATTTGTCTCGTGTCATCTCTTATCGCCTAGTCCTTATCCTCGTAGGTTTCAAGTTCTCTAAAAGTGGCATGATCTTTTTTCTCACAATGTTTTGCTGCTCTTCGATGTTTAGAGTTCCGTCAATTATGGTGAATCCCTCACTTTCTGCAAGTGAGTCATATTGCTCAATTATTCTTCCTTGGAAAATTCTATAACTCTCATATGGATCATTACTCAGATTCATGTCCATTCCAGCTTCGTAATACTTTAGCTTGGGCCTACCTATGAGAATTCTATCCACTGCAATATCTACTGGAACCTTAAAGTAAAACGCAACATCTGGTTTTACTGCAAAATCGTATACTTTCTTTACCCATGCAGGATTACAACCTCTAACTATGTCCCTTGCAAATGCCGTGTAAACAAATCTGTCCGCTAAAACAAAATAACCTGCTCTTAATAATGGAGAAATATTTCTTTCATATCTGTCTGCAAAATCTGTAGCATGTAACAAGCTAAATGTAGTTGGAGTGAGTAACCCTTTCTTTTTCCCCTTGGATGTTATCTCTTTTACCATTTCAGAAGAATTCCATTCTGACTTGAAAACATTCACACCCTTGAATGCAAGCCACTTTTCTAAAAGATGAAGCTGGGTTGATTTTCCTGAACCGTCTATGCCCTCAACTATGATTAGTTTGCCCCTCTTTTCCATTTTTACAACCTAGAATTACTTTGTGACATGACTGCAATTTTAGGTTTTACTGTAATTCTTCCATCTGACATGTGTTTTGTAGAATTACATCAGGTAATGACTTTGATCTATATAGTAAATGTAACACTATGAAAAATAGGAAATCATGGTTGAATTTTAGATATTATTTTATTTCAAATCTGTGGAATGGATTGTCACACCAAAGCTTCTTTAACTCATAAATATCTGAAAAATCGATGACTTGTCTATGGATTTGTTAGTATTACGACATGGTGAAGCTGGAAAACGATCTCCACTACCTGGAGATTCAAAGAGAACACTTACCGCTGAAGGACGACAAGAGATTATAGAACTATCAGACGGCCTAAAAAAATTGGAAGTAAAATTGGATTATGTCCTCACCAGTCCTCTCTTACGAGCCAAGAATACTGCTGAAATTGTAGCAAAATCTTTCAAATACAAAGGTAAAATTGAAGAATTGAACTCCTTGAAACCTGAAGGTAGTAGGCTAGAATTTTACTCTGCTTTATCAAAGTTAAAACAAGATTCGGTGGTGCTTGTAGTAGGGCATGAACCGTATCTGAGTGAAATGATAGGTGAAGCAATATCCCAATCTGATTGTAGGATAAATCTAAAAAAAGCCGGTTTAGCTAGGATAAGAGTATTATCTACACTTCCTAAACTCAAAGGGACTCTAAGATGGTTGCTTACTCCAAAACTTTTGAAAAAATTGGCATAGGTATACGTTCCCTATGTTTTTCATTTAGTAAAAAAATGTAAATCAGAAGTAGATTAATACTATATGTTCATAGAAAAATGGGGTTGTTGATTAGCTGAAGATTTCTGTAATTGATCTTGGTTTTAACTCTGCTAAGCTAGTTATCTATAATGTAAAAGATGATGATTCATTTGATGTTTATCAGCAAGAAGGAATCAAAGTAAGACTGGGAGAAGGGCTTGACGAAAAAGGCAAATTGGGAAAAAAACCCATGTCACGAGCAACTGATACACTTCAAGTTTTTAGAGATATCATTCAATTAAATCCCATAAAATCTGTACTACCTATTGCTACTAGTGCAGTCAGAGAGGCACGCAACAAGGACGATTTTCTAAATACTGTTGCCAAGGAAACTGGATTTAATTTCAAAGTTCTATCAGAACGAGAGGAAGCACTATACTCCTATGTTGGAGCGATAAAATCACTTCATATCCCAGATTCATTATTTTTTGACATTGGTGGAGGTAGCTTGGAGATTGTTTACGCAGAACGATTCAAGATAAAAAAAGTCATCTCATTACCTCTTGGAGCTCTGCGATTGACCAATCAATTTGATGGAAGAAGAGGTAAATTTACTGAAAAGAATCTCAAAGACCTAAAACGTTACATCTGGAATCTTATTCCTGGCAAAAAAGATTTGGGCATGAGCAAAAGTACAAAGCTTGTTGGAGTTGGAGGTGCCCTGCGTGCCTTGGCAAGATATGAACAAAGAGTTTCATTATACCCCTTGGATAAAATTCACAATTACAAAATTAGTCGTAAATCTCTTGATTATGCAATTAGTGGATTATCAAAAATGAATTCAGATGATATTGCAACGATCCCAGTCTTAGGTTCTAGTAGAGCTGAGACAATTATTGCAGGCTCTTATGTGATTGAAACATTGATGGAAAAATATGATTTTTCTGATCTGTATGTAAGTAACCACGGACTCAGAGAGGGAGCACTTTCAATATTTTTAGAAGACCCAAAGGCATATCATGACGGATATCTCACTGCTGAGCAAATTAGAAAAACAATTGGTGTTGAGGACCAACGTAGTACTAGTCCCGAAAAAGAAACTTTTCTTAATACTCTGTTATCTATAAAACTAATTTCTAAACGAGAACGAAAGATACTTGGTTATGCTGAAAAAATAATGTCAGAAAGATCATCATTTAGCAGCCCACAGAGTGTGTTTTATTCCATCATGGATGAAGATATTCCACTTGATCATAATGATCATTTGGTTCTAGGACTTTCTTTGGTGCATGCAAGACATACAAAAACATCTGACTGGTTATTTGCCAGATACAAAACAATTCTATCTCAACAGGATAAGGTATCAATGAAGAAAATCTCCACACTGATTACTCTGGGAAAGATTCTTGAAAGAACGAAGTCAAAGATTGAATTAAGACAACACGGTACACGAATAATAGAAATCGCTATCATACAATCACGTTCAACTCAGAAATTTTTACTCAAGGATGCCTTGAAAAAGTTTGAGACTATATTTGATGTTAAAATTATTCTCTCAACTCGTCCATATCAGGGAAGTTCACAAAGTTCCGTCCTTGAATTGTAATTTAGAAATATCCCGTCTTTGGTCTACTTTTATTGAAGGCAAATACAAACGCATTGTACTTTCTACTTCTTTCTAAAACTTCAGATTCTATAATGCCTAAATATTTTGAATTTTGTTCAATACTCCTAAGGTGATCGATAATTATGTCACTATCATGAATATCTCCTAGCATATCTTGAATTTTTTTTAAATTTTTGAGGATTTGAACTGTTTTTCCTTTGTTTGATGATAATTCAAGCGAGTATCGTAATTTTTTAAAATCTTTTCTTAGCATGTGAAGTTCTTCTATTTTTTTCTCATCTCCAAGTGCAATTATTGTATTTTTCTGTATGTTTAACTCAATCTTGCCTAATGCCTTGAAATATCTTTTATTCAATTTTGATTTTTTTAGAATATTTGAAGAGATCTTGGGAGTAGATGCGTGTAGAATTTTTAATGCGATTTCGTTAGCACTGTGAAGTTTTTCAATTCTGTAATTCTTAAGAATAGTTACTAAATCATATGTTTGGTCTTGATATTTGGATTCCATTTTTGCACATATTATATCATAATCCCTTATCTTTGCATTTAATTTGAAAAGTATTTTAGCCAGTTTTACAAAATTCATATTTTTTTCTTTTTCTCTTACATTCTTTGGCAGTATCTTGTGCGCAGTCTCTAAACGTCTAATTGCAACTCTGATATCATGAATGTTTTCATCATTTGGATTTTTTATGTAATCATGTAATTTCTGATAGAACCCATCTTGTACTTTTTCAAATTTCTTGAGAAATGGCTTTTTGTTCAAATCTAAATATTCGTTCATTATATTCATTGTAGTATACTATTTCTTTTAAGTTATGATCTGATTATTTCTGGTGTTTGAAATGATGATTAATGTGATATTGCTTTTATGAATAGCATTATTGCAAATGATACTGCTGCACTAGCAGGTATTGTTATAATCCACGCCCATACAATTCTTTTTCCTATGCCCCACCTTACTGCTGACATTCTTCTTACTGCTCCTACGCCCATTATGCTTCCAGATATTGCATGGGTTGTACTTGCAGGAATTCCAAGCCATGCAAGAGTTGCAAGTATGGTAGCTGCACTTGTTTCTGCAGCAAAACCTTGGTAGGGTCTAAGCTGAGTAATCTTTACTGCCATTGTCTTTACTATGCGCCATCCTCCGAAAAATGTTCCAAGGCTAATAGCTAATGCCGCCATTATGATCACATAGTATGGAACACTAAACTTTGTAATTACTCCCTGAGTTAGTAAAATCAAAGCAATAATTCCCATTGTTTTTTGTCCATCATTTGCGCCATGTGTCAAAGAAAAGTAGGTGGCTGAAACTAATTGCAGTCTTCCAAAGACAGAGTTTACTGCATGTGGTTTTGCTTTTGCAAATACCATCATTATAACTAATCCCATTGTAAATGCAGCAGCAAAACCCGCAATGGGAGAAACTAAAATTCCTGTAGCCACTTTTTGTAATCCATCAAACATTATTGCCTTGGATCCAGCTCCTGCTATTCCTGCACCTATGATTCCACCTATCAATGCATGACTGCTAGAAGTAGGTAAACCAAGCAGCCATGTGAATATGTCCCATACTATGGCACCCGCCAAGGCACCGATAATTATGTTAAGTGTAACAAAGTCTGGATTTATGATTCCCTTTCCTATTGTTGTTGCAACTGCAACTCCAAAGAGAAATGGACCAATGAAATTGGCCGCAGCTGCCAATGTAACTGCATGAAGGGGTCTTAGAATTCTGGTACCTACTACAGTTGCAATCGAGTTTGCGGCATCATGAAATCCATTAAGAAAATCAAAAACTAGTGCTGCCACAATTGCACCTATAGCTAGTTCAATCATGGAAAATACCTATGTGTATTTGAGAACAATGTCCTCTATGGAATCAGCTACATCAAGACATCTATCTGAAGCATGTTCTAGTGCTTCATAGGTATCTTTCATCTTGATTATGTTAATTACATCTGTTGTCTCAAATAATTCTCCTATTGCTTTACGATAAATTGCATCCACGTTATGTTCTTGTTCATTTACGGCACGACAGTTTTCAATTAGTGATTTGTCTGCCTTTACTTTGTTTAATCTTGTAATCATTAAATTAATTTCCTTTGTGGAGTTGTGGATTTCTTTTGCCATTTCAAGCATGTATGGTGGAGGAGATTTTATCTTAAAACCAATTATTCTTCCCGCTATTCCATCTATGAAATCAATAATGTCATCAGTCTTTGATGCGATTCTAGAAATGTCTTCTCTATCTAGTGGAGTAATGAATGTCTTGTTTAATTCTTCAAAGATTGAATGCGTTAACACATCTGCTTCTTTTTCTAGTTTTTCAATTTGAGCATGATTTTCATTTATTTTATCAAAGTTTGTAAATAGATCAACTAGCAGTTTGGCAGATGCTTCTGCTTTGCCAGCAAGATCATTTAATATTGCAATAATTTCTTTGTCATTTGATTTTATCCAAGAAAGCCATTTTGCCATGTTGGGTTTCATAAGATTCATGGATAAATACCTGCCCTATATGGGACAAGTGATCTATATAGATAAAATATGCCTATTTTTTACTTATGGTGAGATATTTTCAGAAATTACATCCTGAACTGTCTCATTTATGACAGCTTCTGCAATATCACTGGAATATTCTGCAGTTCTTCGAATGTCTTCCAAGACGAATTTAATTACACTAGAATATTTCTTTGACTCCTCAAGGCTGTCTGTAAACTCTTTCTCTTTTTCAGCAATTCTGCATGCATTGGTTGCAACATTATCTGCAAGCACATAATCTCTTTTATTTAGCGCTAAAATGGAATCCTCAAAAACTTTGAGTGAATCCTCACTTAGACGAGTAATCTTTTGTATTAATGCAGGTTCCAAAGTTGATTTTAAGAATTTTATTCTGCTTGCAATTGATACTGCATGATCTGCAATTCTTTCAATTGATTTTACTACAATTCTATAACTTATACAATCTGATGGTTTTTTCAGTCCGATATCTCGTAGAATCTTTTCATGTTCTACTGCCAGTGTGAGATTTCTAAGTATATACAAACTAAACCTGTCTACTTCATCATCTAAATGGCTAATCTCTTCTCCCAACTCTATATCCATTTCTTTTAGGGCATCAATTGCTTGTCGATGCATAGTTGATGTGAGTAAAAACATCCTCTTGAGAGCATCACTTATTGAAAGTTCAGGAAGACTGGTCAAAACTTGAATTGTAAGAGACTCTGGTGTGGATTCTACAATCTCTGTTCCAATCATATTCCTTCTTACAAGATCTCTTATTGCCTGTTTGTGCTCAAGTTGTATTCTACCGCCTTTTGCATGAATTTCTATTATTTGATAGCCTGACAAGTACATGGCAATAACTTTTCTTTGAACTGATTCGATACTATCTTTTTGAACAATGAATGTCTTTGATTTTGAAAGCTTTGGACTAGAGTAGTTTGTTGTAGGTAATATTGAGAGAGATTTGTTGACATTTTTAATTATTGATACGGAATCTCCGGTCTTTAGTTTCAGTTCGTCTACCCATTTTTTGGGAAGTGATAGAACATATGTAGATCCCCCAACGAGTTGTAATTTTCTAACCTCTCTATCGTTTAGTACTTCTGACAATGAATTTATTGTATATCATATAATTAAAGCACTTGCCCTCCATTTCTATGTATATCTATATAGATCAATATAGGACTATGAGATCTAAGAAATCACGGTCGATCCTCTGATATCTGATTTGTTCTCAAAAAGAACACTATGATGACCATTAAAATGAAAAAAGGGTCACCTCATATTGATAAAATTTTCAAATATGTTGCTTTTGCAGCAGCTACATACGTTCTTGCAATTATAGCCATGATTGTATTCAATCTAATTACGGGTTCTTCACAAGTATGGCAGCAAGAAGGAATTAGGTTTCTTACAGGCTCTGATTGGAATGCTGTAGAAGGTAGAGAAAGTTATGGGGCAGCTCCATACATACTTGGTACTCTTGTAAATGCTGGAATTGCAATGTTAATCGCAATTCCTCTTAGCTTTGGAATTGCAATGTTTCTATCTGAATTATCTCCTAAAATAATGCGAACTCCTCTTGCCATGATAATAGAACTTCTTGCAGCTGTTCCAAGTGTAGTATATGGTTTGTGGGGGCTGCTCATATTTAGAGGCTATATCAAGGATTGGATAGAGGTTCCACTTCATAATCTCTTTGGAGATCAAAGTATACTGTTTGCAGGAACTCCTTTTGGGCTTGACATTCTTACTGCAAGTATTGTTCTGGCAATTATGATAATTCCTACCATCGCTTCAATTTCACGAGAAATAATGCTAGCTGTTCCAAACAGTCAGCGTGAAGCGGCATATATGCTTGGAGCGACAAAATGGGAAGCTTTCAGAATTGCAGTATTGCCATATTCAAAATCAGGATTAATTGGCGCTGTCATATTGGGTCTTGGAAGAGCTGTTGGAGAGACTATGGCAGTTACAATGTTGATTGGAAATGCCACTGGGCCAGCTGCCCTTCCAACATCGCTATTTCAGCCAGGGCAAACAATGGCTAGTATTATGGCAAATGAATTTGCTGAAGCCTCTCAAGGAGGGCTTCATTTGGCAGCTCTAGTTGGAATTGGCCTGATTCTATTCCTTATGGCCTTTGCCATTAATGTGGTCGCACACCTTCTTGTTGCAAGGGTAGTCAAGTCACATGAGGGGGCAGTATTGGCATGATTACGCCTGAACAACGAGCAGAATTTAGAAAACATTTCCGCTACAATGTTGGTAGAAGAATTGTACTGGACAAAATTGTAAAAGTCATAGTTTTTTCATGTGTAATAATTGCTATTGTACCACTTGTAGCTATATTGATAAATACAATTTCTAATGGGGCAGCTGCACTTTCTTGGCAATTTCTTACTGAAATACCTGGAGCAGTGGGAAGTGATGAACCCGGAGGAATAGGTCCTGCCATACAAGGAACTATTGCATTGATTGGAGTTTCCAGTCTTATTGGAGTTCCAATTGGTGTAATGGGTGGGATATTTTTATCAGAATATGGTAACAACAGATATGGAAGAACAGTAAGATTTTTCAACGATGTTCTTGCAGAATTTCCAACTATTGTAATTGGTGTTTTTGCATTTGTTTTAATTGTTTTAACTGTTGGAAACTTTTCTCTATGGGCAGGATCATTTGCACTTTCTATTGTTATGTTACCTATCATCATGCGTACAACTGAAGAATCACTCAAATTAGTACCAGTGACATATAGAGAAGCTGGATATGCACTTGGGATTAGACGATATCGTGTAGTTTTTACAATTGTACTTAGTAGTGCAAAAAATGGTCTTATAACAGGAATTTTACTAGCAGTTGCAAGAATAGCAGGTGAAACAGCACCACTTGTGTTTACAATTCTTGGTAGCAGCCAATTTATTTCTGGACTTGATGGACCAGTTGACGCACTCCCACTTAGAATATGGCGACTCTCATCACTTCCATATGATAGTGCTGTTACTCAAGGCTGGGGTGCGGCATTTATTCTGATACTTATGGTTCTAACTATCAACATTGGAGTGAGGTACATCTTTTTGAGAAGTAAAGAAAAAAGAATTATAAAGTTAAGAAAGCTAGGAGCTGCATCATGATGGAAACAGTTACAAAAACTCCTACAAAAGAAAATTCAACTGAAGATATAAAATACAAACTAATTGCAGAAAATGTTTCTGCAAGTTATGATGGCATTGTAGCTGTGAAGAATGTTTCATTGAAATTTAGAGACAGAGCAGTTACTGCTCTTATAGGACCTTCTGGGTGTGGAAAGACAACTTTTCTTAGATGTCTAAACCGAATGCATGAACTTGCAAAAAATGCTACATTGACAGGAAAAGTTTTACTTGATGGTGAGGATCTTTATTCTAACAAAGTAGATCCAATCGTAAACAGAAGAAAAATTGGAATGGTGTTTCAAAAACCAAATCCATTTCCAACAATGTCTATTTACGATAATGTCGCATGTGGCCTAAAACTTAATGGTGTAAAAGACAAAAAGATACTTGATGAAGTGGTAGAAGGCTGTCTTAAGATGGCAGGACTTTGGACTGAAGTAAAAGACGATTTAAAAAAACCAGGAATGGGTCTTTCTGGAGGACAACAACAGCGTCTGTGTATTGCTAGAGCACTTGCCATACAACCAGAAGTTCTTTTGATGGATGAACCAACTTCTGCACTTGATCCTATCACATCTCAGAAAATTGAAGAGATGATTCGAGAACTAAAAAAAGAATACACCATAATCATTGTGACACACAATATGCAACAAGCAACTAGAGTCTCTGATTATACTGGATTTATGTATCTTGGAGACTTGGTAGAATTCGGTGAGACAAAGCAAATATTTGAAAATCCGCGAAATGAGACCACTGCAAAGTACGTTCAAGGTCAGTTTGGATAGATAATGACCCGGATCATAGATCCGCATTTGGAAAATTTATCTCAAATGATGAAACAAATGTGTGACTTGTCAATAATGTCTACAAACCTTGCAATTGACTCATACTTGGGCAAGCAAAATGCTAGAAAAGAAGTTCATGAATTGTCTAGTAAAATGATGGATCTATATGACAAAGTTGGTGAATTGACATTTGAAATGATTTTGAGATATTCTCCTGTCGCAAGTGATTTTAGGCTTATACGTTCCTCACTTGAGATCTCATATGGTTTTACTAGGTTAGGTAGATATGCATATGATATTACTCTGGTAAGGGATACTTTTGGAGATTTATCTGAATGTAAAAATGAAGTAATCTATACTTTATCTGGGGAGATTAAACAGATGGTGCAACTTGCCGTAGAATGTTTTGCGACTCTAGATCTTGATAAAGCTCGTGAATTGCGAACTGATGAAGATCTTGTTGATAAATATTATAACAAACATTTGCCCATGTTGATTACATTATCTAGTACCAAATGTGCTCTTGCAGATGCCTTGGTTTTACGATACATGGAGAGAATGGCAGACCACGCTGCATTTGTAGGTGATTCTGTAAATTATATCGTAACTGGTGCAAGAGCTTATAGATAATTTAATTTCTGTAAAATAGATGACAGAAATTCTAATAATGATTGGATTACCTGAAAAATTATGTAATCTAATGTTTATTTAATATTTAAAATTTAATATATGGTATAATCATGTTTAGACCAAGAACAAGTGAATCTCATATATCTATGTGACATATAGCTATTTACGTGATCTATGTCGATTATATGTAAATAAACAATCCAATCATAGGCAAATAATGACAAAGAAAATCTTCTTAGGATTGGCATTAATGCTTATCCTATTAGTACCGACAACTGTTCTTAGTGCTCGTGCAGAAACTGCACCTCCAGCACCCGGTGATTCAGACAAATTCACATTCAATGCAGGTGGAGCAACTTTTCCATATCCATTAATTGATAAATGGAGAGTTGTATACAATGCAGACAATCCAGGAATTAAACTGAACTACCAGGCTGTAGGCAGTGGAGCAGGCATTAAGCTGTTTATGAGCAAGAAAGTAGACTTTGCAGGTTCAGATGCACCGTTACAAGCTGCAGATATTGCAAAATTAACTCCAGCAGTAAAATACCAATCTGGAGGTGGCTACTATGGTACACCTACCACAACAGCACCTACTGTAGCATTGCACATTCCTGAAACAATGGGCGCAATTGTTGTTGTATACAATCTTCCAGGAATTCAAAAGAATGGATTGTATCTGACTGGAGATGTAATAGCAAAGATCTTTTCTGGACAAATCTACTATTGGCATGATGATGCTATAGTGAAACTCCAAAAAGATCCAGAAATTGCAAAAGCATTGAAGAATGATGCCAACAAGATAATTGTTGTTCACCGTTCTGATGGCTCTGGCACAACATTTGCCTTTACAAGCTATCTCTCCCAAGTAAGTTCTACTTGGAAGGGTCAAGTTGGAAAAGGAACATCTGTCCC
>Ga0163199_1001543_pt1 | contig 14343 bp, 13 predicted proteins | sample PL_2010_150m_FD_113537 | JGI IMG/M metagenome (GOLD analysis project Ga0163199, IMG submission 113537) | Freshwater microbial communities from Powell Lake, British Columbia, Canada to study Microbial Dark Matter (Phase II) - PL_2010_150m | ecosystem: Environmental > Aquatic > Freshwater > Lake ... | reverse complement strand
TACAAAACGCCGGATGAAGTCTATAACACGGCTATGGGTGGCGGGGCAAAGATTGTGGATAGATTTAATGATACGGGTGAAGCATCACACCCCGTACAACAAAATCGGGACAGCGCCGTTCAGATGGAGTGCGAACTGAGTTCTATCTTAACACAGATATTTTTTGTCTGGACAATGGGGGTCCACTTTAATGTTTTAGATGAACAAGGCTGTAACGGTGCGCCCGATTGGATCATCGAAATCCTGTCAAAAGGGAATTCCAAACGGGAAATGCAAATTAAATACGAGTTGTATCAGGAAAGTGGGGTAAACGAATACTGGTTAGTTTACCCGTATGAGCAAGCGGTACATCAATTTGTTTTAGATGACGATGGCCGTTACCAATTGAAAGCGATGTATTCGAATAATGATATGGCAACACCGCTGTTATTTCCTGACTTGATGCTCGATTTAAGCGAAGTGTTCGATGATTAGCATCTGGAAGAGCGGCGTTGCCCGCTGGGCAGCGGCTATAATGATTTTGGCTAAAAAACAGCTTGCTTGGATGCCATGCCGGCCTGCTCTTTGACCAGTCTGGGCACAAGATAGCCGGGCAGAGTGTCCTTGATTTGTTTGACCAATGCTAAAGCCTCTGCTTCGGAGACTTCAAAATGCGCTGTTCCGGTCGCTTTGTCCAGCAGGTGTAAATAGTAAGGTATGATGCCGATGGCAAATAATCTTTCGCTTAACTCACACAAGACATCGGCATGGTCATTAACGCCTTTCAGCAGGACCGATTGGTTCAACAAGGTGACGCCGCTGTCTTTTAACCGCCTACAGGCCGTTATGACACGGTTGCTGATTTCATTGGCATGATTGCAATGTACAACGACGACGATTTGTTTAATGCTGTTGCCTAATGTCCCGATCAACTCATCGGTTATGCGCGCCGGCAAAACGACCGGCAGGCGGCTGTGTATGCGGATACGCTTTAATTGTCTGATATCGTTTAGTTGTGCGATGAATTTGGCTAATCGGGAATCGTTGAGCAACAAGGGATCGCCGCCGCTTAAAATAACTTCTGTAATGCCGATGTCTGACGTAATGTAGGCTATAGCCGCTTCTTCCTGTTGTTTGCCCAGTTGCAACTCGGAGTAAGGGAAGTTACGGCGAAAACAATACCGGCAATTAATCGCGCAACTGCCTGTATTGATCAATAAAACACGCCCCTGGTATTTGTGGATAACGCCGGTTTGGGCGGCGGCCGGCAGATCGCCGACGGGATCGTCGGTATATCCGGGATAGAGCAGCGTTTCATCATGAACAGGTAATACCTGCCGCAATAAAGGATCATGCGGATTGCCTTTTTCGATGCAGGCTGCGAAGCTTAACGGCACGCGTAATGGAAAGTTTTTGGTCGCGGCGACTGAAACGGGCAGTCTATCGGGCGATAAGTGCAGGTAAGCGCATAAGTCTTCAATAGTATTAAAGGCTTCGATAAGTTGCTGTTGCCAGTTTTTGGCAAAGTGTTCGGTTTCATTGTATTGTTCAGTCATCAAAAGGGCTTGTTGTCGGGTCATAGGGGGTATTTAAGGTTTCTATCACTTGTTGCCTCCATTATAATGACGAACTTTTAATTATTGTGTCATCTTGAGGATAAAATGGCGATTTATAGCACTAATGAGTTTAAAGCCGGGTTAAAAGTCATGCTGGACAATGACCCCTGTGCGATTATTGAAAATGAATTTGTAAAGCCGGGTAAAGGCCAGGCGTTTAATCGCGTTAAAATCAGGAACCTGAAAACCGGCCGGGTGATTGAACGAACATTCAAGTCAGGTGAATCGCTGGAAGGCGCTGATGTCGTCGATGTCGAAATGCAGTACCTTTACAATGATGGAGAATTCAGGCATTTCATGGTGCAGGATACTTTTGAGCAATATCAGGCCGATCAAAAAATCGTCGGTGATGCGAGCTTATGGCTGAAAGATCAGGATTTCTGTACGGTTACGTTATGGAATGATGCGCCGCTGGCGGTCACGCCTGCCAATTTTGTCGAATTGGCTATTGTTGAAACGGATCCCGGTGTGCGTGGCGATACCTCCGGCGGTGGCGGTAAACCGGCTAAACTCGAAACAGGCGCTGTAGTCAGGGTGCCGTTATTCGTGCAGCAGGGCGAGGTTATCAAGGCTGATACACGTACCGGTGAGTATATCTCGCGCGTAAAAGAATAGTGGAGAAGGCGTGGCGGCCTTCATGCAATCTTGAACTTTTGCGCTTAAGAGCGCGAGTCCTGCAGGATATAAGGCTTTTTTTTGCCGAACGAGCCGTCCTTGAAGTTGAAACGCCGCTGCTTTGCCACGGCATCGGCACCGATCCCCAATTGGATTTTTTTACCGCGGCGTATTGTTTGCCGCCGTTGCGACAGACGTTGTTTTTACAAACATCGCCTGAATTTGCGATGAAGCGTTTGCTGGCGGCGGGTAGCGGCTCCATTTATCAAATCTGCAAAGCATTCAGAAATGGTGAGTCAGGACGTTTCCATAATCCTGAATTTACGATACTGGAATGGTATCGGGTCGGTTTTACGTTGCCTCAACTTATGGATGAAATCGCCGAGTTGATAGCCGTATTGTTTGCAGGCAGGAGATTAAACCCTACACAACGCATCAGTTATCAAGCTGTTTTTCAGCATCATACAGGCTTGGATCCGCTGATATTTTCATACCAGGATTATTGTGCTTATGCCTTCGATAATCAGGCGCCTGAAGCGGTAGCATTATGCGGGCACGATCATGCCTTGTGGCTGGATTTTATTTTCAGCCACAAGGTTCAGCCGTATTTGGGCGCAGACGCCTTGAGCATGGTGTACGGTTATCCTGCCTGTCAGTCATCATTAGCACGGCTCAATGAGCAGGATCCTAAGATCACGGATCGTGTCGAACTCTTTATCAATGGTGTTGAATTGGGTAACGGGTTTTATGAGTTAACCGATGCAATAGAGCAGGACAGTCGTTTTAACGACGAAATCAACATCCGGCAACAACGTCTGTTGCCGGCCTCCAGTAAGGATAAGCATCTTATCGCGGCGCTGGCGGCCGGGTTGCCCGACTGTTCGGGTATTGCGATAGGGCTGGATCGTTTGCTGATGTTGTTGTCAGGCTGCGCGTCTATTAATGATGTGCTGGCTTTCCCTGTGGACAGGGCTTAAGCCGTTTAAATAGTTACTGTGATATAATCTCGCACGTTTTCACTCAGACCATGATGTTTTATTTTTAGCTGCCTACATGAAGAAATCAAAAACTTTTTCTCGTTTGTTATTGTTGTGCCTGCTTGTCTCCCCGGCGGTTAAAAGTGATGAAGCATTCGTTGTTCAGGATATTCAGGTCAAAGGCTTGCAGCGTATTTCTCTCGGTACGGTTTATAACTATCTTCCTGTTAGCGTTGGCGAGAAATTTTCCGAAGAGAATGTCGCGCCGGCTATCAGGGCATTGTTCAAAACGGGATTTTTTAAGGATATTTCTCTCGAAAGAGAGGGTTCGACGTTGATTGTCAACGTCGTTGAGCGGCCATCAATAGCTAAAATTATTTTCGAAGGCAATAAGGACTTATCCAAGGATGACTTAAAAAAAGCGTTGGACAAGATCGGTCTGTCTGAAGGCAAAACATTCGACAGGCAAGTGCTCGACAAGGTTGAGCAGGAGTTAAACCGCCAATATCTCAGTCATGGTAAATACGGCCTGAAAATTAAGACCGATGTGTCCACATTAACGCGGAACCGGGTCGGCATCCATATCAATATTTCCGAAGGCAGGGTTGCCAAGATTAAGCAGATTAATATCGTCGGTAATACTGTTTTCGATGATAAAACGCTGCTGGATCAGGTTGAATTAAGTACAACCAACTGGCTGTCGTTCTACAGTAAGGACGATCAGTATTCCAAACAAAAACTGTCTGCCGACCTGGAGACCCTGCGGTCTTATTATCTGGATCGCGGTTATATCAACTTTTCGATTGAATCCACTCAGGTCGCTATTACGCCCGATAAGAAAGACATTTATGTCACCATCAATGTTAAAGAGGGTGATGTCTATACCTTGGAAAAAGTAAAGTTGGCAGGTAATTTGATTGTTGCACCAGAAGAGCTGGTCAAGCTGGTTAGTGTCGGCCCTGGGGAGACGTTTTCAAGAAAAAATGCCACTGAAACGTCCAAAGCCATCTCAGATCGTCTGGGCGATGACGGGTACGCTTTTGCCAACGTTAATATGGTGCCGGAAATTAATGAAGCTAAAAAATCAGTCGATATGACATTTTTTGTTGATCCGGGCAAACGCGCTTATGTGCATCATATTAATTTTAAGGGCAATACCAAAACCCGTGATGAAGTCTTGCGCAGGGAAATGCGTCAGATGGAGTCCAGTTGGGCATCCAGCTCAAAAATTGAGCGCTCCAAGACGCGTCTTGAACGTCTGGGTTATTTTGAATCGGTCAATGTTGAAACACCGCCTGTTGTCGGTACCAACGACCAGATTGACGTTAATTATTCGATTGTAGAAAAGGCATCAGGCAACCTGTCGGCCGGGGTAGGTTTCTCCCAGGTTCAGGGCATCGTATTAAATGCCAATATTTCCCAGGACAACGTGTTTGGCTCAGGCAAGCGCATTAATCTTGCCTTTAACAACAGCAACTACCTGACCAGCTATCAACTGGGTTTTTTTAATCCTTACTTTACGACCGATGGCGTGAGCCTGGGTTATAACCTCGGTTATACGAAGCGAAATGCGGGGCAAATCAATATTGCCAATTATTCAACGAATGTTATTAATGCGGGTCTGGATTTTGGCATTCCGTTGAATGAATTCGACCAATTGCGTTTTGGTGTTGAAGCAAAGCATACTGATTTGAGTACGACATCCTATTCATCGAAACAAATCAGTGATTTTATTACGAACGTAGGCGACAGCTTCCTAACACTTTCGCCTACTCTAAACTGGACACACGATACGCTGAATCGGGCCATATTCCCCAGCAGCGGCGGGCAACAGCGATTGTCCGGCCTGATAAGCGTGCCCGGCAGCGATCTTAGCTATTATAAGGTCAGTTACAAACACCAGCTTTATTTCCCGTTAGCCAAGGATTTTACTTTCAGATTGCACGGTGAAGCCGCTTACGGCGATGGTTATGGCGACACTAAGGACTTGCCGTTCTTTGAAAATTATTTTGCCGGCGGCACAGGCTCTGTGCGCGGTTACAAGAATAATACCTTAGGACCCAGGGATTCCAACTCTTACCCTCTCGGCGGATCGAGTAAAATTATCGGTAACGCGGAGCTGTTTTTCCCCGTTCCTTTTTTATCGGAGACGAAATCCGTACGCTTGGGCACTTTCTTTGACGCCGGTACGGTCAGTAAAGGTTTTGCCATCAATGACATGAGATATTCTGCGGGGCTATCTGGAGAATGGTTGTCGCCTTTTGGCGCTTTATCAGTGAGTGCCGCGGTGCCGTTAAATGCCGGTACAACCAGTTACACCGATAATAGTGGTAATATCGTTAACATAAAGGATCAAAAGCAGTTGTTTCAGTTCAACTTCGGCCAAAATTTCTGATAAGTTCTTTTGGTTGTGTCGCTTATCCCCTATAATTTCACAAGCTGTCAGTAACAGAATTCGCTAGTTAATATATATATTTTGGAGATTGATTTAACAATGAAAACAAAAATTGCTTTATTTTTAGGACTATTGCTGACTGCAAATGTGAGCTTTGCTGAGTTGAAAATAGGTTTTGTCAACATACCTGCCGTTCTTGAGAAAGCGCCTCAAGCCGAAAAAGCTAAAAAACGTCTGGAGCAGGAATTTTCTCCTCGCGACAAACAGTTGGTCGCACAACAAAAAGAAATTCAGAGCAAAGAAGAGCGTATGGCCAGAGACGGCACCGTGATGGGTGATGCAGAGCGGTCTAATCTGGAGAAAGACATTCTGAACAAAAAAAGGGATGCGAAAAGATCACAGCAAGAATTTAGTGAAGATTTTAATGCGCGCCGGAATGAAGAATTGGGTAAATTGCAACGGCGCATTGTTGAGGCCATTCGCGCTATAGCTAAGGATCAACGCTTTGATTTGCTGCTGACTGATGGCGTTATTTATGCCAGCGAGCAGATTGATGTCACCGCTCAAGTTCAGCAAAAATTGCTGACCATGCCAGAGTAGCTGCACCGTTTTATTAAAGCCCCTCCTACACTAACCCTACCTAAAGTAACTTAAGTTATGTCTATCAAATTAGATATTTTGCAAATACAAGATTTTTTACCGCACAGATACCCTTTTCTATTGGTTGATAAGGTGGTTGAGTGTAAGCCGGGGGTTAGTTTAGTCGGGGTTAAAAACGTTACTTATAATGAACCTTTTTTTCAGGGGCATTTTCCGCAAAAACCTATTATGCCGGGGGTACTCATTCTGGAAGCTTTAGCCCAGGCAACCGGTTTGCTGGCCTCAGAAACGGCAGGGGATGAATTGGGCGGTATGATCTATTATCTGGTCGGTATAGACAAAGCTAAATTCAAACGACCCGTCGTACCGGGCGATCAATTAATGCTTGAGGTAATGTTCGTTAAAAGCAAGCGTAACATCTGGGCGTTTGACTGTCGCGCCGAAGTCGATGGTGAATTTGTCGCAAGCGCCGAAATCCGGTGCGCCGCGGTGGTGGACTAATTTGATAGAGCCTAGCGCAATAATTGACTGTCGGGCTGAGTTAGCTGATCGCGTATCCGTCGGCGCTTTTTCCGTCATAGGAGCCGGTGTAAAAATTGATGCCGGCACGGTTATAGGCCCCCATGTTGTTATCAAGGGGCCTACTTCAATCGGAAAAGACAATCGCATCTATCAGTTTTGTTCCATTGGTGAAGATCCGCAAGACAAAAAATACGCTTCCGAGATAACCCGCCTTGAAATCGGCGACAGAAACACCATTAGGGAGTTTGCTTCCATGCACAGGGGGACTGTGCAGGATCATGGGGTTACTCATATAGGCAGTGATAATTTGTTTATGGCCTACACCCACGTGGCTCATGACTGCGTTATCGGCGACCATGTGATTATGGCCAATGGCGCGTCATTGGCAGGGCATGTGCGTTTAAACAGTCATGCCATTTTGGGCGGATTCACGTTGGTGCACCAGTTCACGCAGATAGGGCAATACAGTTTTGCTGCAATGGGCAGCGCCATTACGCAGGATATTCCTCCTTTTGTTATGGTGGGCGGCAAACCGACCAAGCCGCACGGCATTAATTCCGTCGGCATGGAACGCAACGGCATATCCGCAGAAGATATTCGCCTGATAAGAAAAGCCTATAAAATAATCTATAAGATGAATTTGCGGCTGGAAGACGCGATAGATCAAATGGAAGACCTGGCCGGTGACAGCAAGGAATTATCTGATATGGTCAGTTTCCTGCGTAATGTGACCCGCGGCATATTGCGCTAAGAATGGACCTGCTTATTGCCGGAGTTGATGAAGCCGGTCGGGGCCCTCTTGCCGGTCCTGTCGTTGCTGCGGCGGTTATTCTGGATCCCAGGCGGCCGATTGGCGGATTGGCGGATTCCAAAACTCTCAGCGCAGGCAAACGCGACAGCCTTGCAGCCATTATTAAGCAAGCGGCGTTAAGCTGGGCTATAGCCGAAGCGAGTATTGAAGAGATTGATGAATTCAATATTCTTCAAGCAACGCTGCTGGCAATGCAACGCGCTATCAGCGGATTAGCTATACAGCCCGATGAAGTCTTGATTGACGGTAATCGGCTTCCCGTCTTACCGATGCCGGCCCAGGCCATTATTAAAGGCGACAGCAAAGTCCAGGTTATCAGTGCAGCATCTATTCTGGCGAAAGTCGCACGGGATAATATGATGAATGAATATCATAAGGAATATCCTGATTTTGCGTTTCATCTGCATAAGGGTTACGGTACTCAGCAGCATCTGGCCGAGATTGAAAAATTCGGTTTTTTGGATGTGCACAGAAAAACCTTTAATCCGGTAAAAAGTTTGATAGTTCGGCAAAGTCAGCGGTTTCCAATTTGATTGACGGCCAGCTAAAGCGGCTTTTCATTCATTAACTCGATTTGCTCGCGCAGTTCGATAATACGTTCCTGCCAGTAACGCCGCGTATTGAACCACGGGAACGCGATAGGAAAAGCGGGGTCATCCCAGCGCCGCGCAATCCATGCGGCATAATGAATCAGGCGCAAGGTGCGCAATGCTTCTATCAGATAGTGTTCCCGGTTATCAAAATCATAAAAAGTCGTGTAACCGGTAAGCAGATAATTTAACTGCAACTGCATTTCAGCGCGAGTTCCACAAAGCAGCATCCATAAATCCTGTATCGCAGGACCCATCCGGCTGTCATCGAAATCAACAAAATGAGGGCCGTCATCGTTCCACAGCATATTGCCGGGATAACAATCGCCGTGCAACCGCAACATTTTCACGTTACCTGCATGTTCAAAGCAATGTGTCACACACGCCAATGCCTGCGCGCTGACATCGCGGTAAATTTCTGCCAAATCGTCAGGAATGAAATTATTCTGCAACAGATAATGTCTCGGTTCTTCACCAAAATGGTAAATGTTTAATATCGGGCGCTCTGTAAAAGGCCGTAGAGCGCCGGTGGCATGAATCCTGCCGATAAGCCTTCCCATCCATTCCAGTTTTGCGCGGTCTTCCAGTTCAGGGACCCGGCCGCCTTGTTTAGGGAAAACTGAAAACCGAAATCCGTTCATATAATTCAAGGTTTTGTTGCCGGCGAATGCCATCGCAGGTACAACGGGTATTTCAAGTTCGGCTAGTTCATTGACGAAAGCGTGTTCTTCGAGAATGGCGGCATCCGTCCAGCGCCCGGGCCTGTAAAATTTGACCACAACGGCAGGCGCGTCTTCGATGCCGATTTGGTAGACCCTGTTCTCGTAGCTATTGAGCGCCAGCATGCGGCCATCGCTTTTTAAGCCGATGCTGTCCAAGGCATTGAGAATAATGTCGGGGGTAAGTGCTGAAAAAGGCGTAAGTTGAGTAGTCATTGCAGCATTGTAATCTTGAATGGCATAGTTCGTATTGCTTTTTAATAAGGAATGAGCGACGTGCTGCTTTTTTGCTTGAGGGGCGATATGGCGGTCAAATAATTCTTAAGCAAAATCGGTTACTGAAGCATTGATTCGATATAATGCTATAGTAGACAAACACACACGAAGGGGGAGCGGCAATGGCTGATGAAAATAATGCAAAACATAACATAGTAATTGTTGGCGGCGGGGCGGCAGGTCTTGAGTTGGCAACTCGTTTAGGAAATAAATTAGGTAAAAAAAACCTGGCGGAAATCACATTGATTGATGCGGCATCAACGCATATCTGGAAGCCTTTACTGCATGAGGTTGCCGCAGGTACGCTGGATGAATCCGAACAGGTGGAATATCTCGCACAGGCGCATCGCAGTCATTTCCGGTTCAGATTGGGAAGAATGGAAGGTTTAAGCCGGGCAAAAAAAGAAATTTATGTCAGCCCAACGTTCAACGATAAGGGTGAAGAACTTATTCCGGGCCGGACATTCAGTTACGATACGCTGGTCATGTCGGTAGGCAGTGTCAGTAACACCTTCAATATTAAAGGAGTCGCAGAGCATTGTCTGTTTCTGGATACGACATCACAAGCGTTTAATTTTCAAAAACAATTGTTTGAAACCTATATGAAAAAATATATAGGCAAAGACAGCGCGGTCGTCAAGCCCTTGTCGATTGCCATTGTCGGTGCGGGCGCAACAGGCGTTGAATTGTCGGCTCAATTACATGAAGTCACGAATGTACTGGCAATTTACGGCTTAAAAGAACCCAGTAATGTCAAACTGACGATTATTGAGGCGGCCACGCAGTTATTGCCTGCATTGCCTGATAAACTGGCGCTTGCGACCCAGCAGCAGCTGGTCAAGCTGGGCGTTGATCTCAAATTGGGGCGGCGCGTAACCGAGGTGACCAAAGAAGGCATAACGACCCATGACGGTGAGTTTATTGAAGCCGATATCAAAGTCTGGGCGGCAGGGATAAAAGCGCCGGACTGGATGAAGAATTTGGATGGGCTGGAAACCAATCACATTAATCAGCTGGTAGTGGATAGTACGCTGAAAACGAATGATGATGATATATTTGCGATGGGCGATTGCGCGGCCTGCGTCTGGCAAGGTCATAAAGGCAATGTGCCGCCCAGGGCGCAGGCGGCCCATCAGCAGGCTGAGACCTTGTATAAATCGATAATCAATCGTTTAAAAGGCGGCGAGCCGGCGACATTCACGTACTATGATTACGGCTCATTGGTATCGCTGGGTAAATATACCACGGTCGGTAATTTGATGGGCAACCTGATGGGTTCGGTCAGTATCGGCGGATTTATTGCCAAAGTGGTCTATCTGTCTTTATATAAAATGCACCAGGTTGCCATACACGGTTATTTTAGAACAGTGATGTTAACGCTTTCCAATGCGTTCAGGCGCAGTGCTTATATCAAAATAAAAATGCACTAGATTTTCTAAAACGACTATTAAAACCACGACAAGAATAAGAATATGTTTGAAATTGAATATGAGTTCCGGGAAGAAGACTTAATCCATTTTAATGAGCTGCAGTTCATGAGAAATGCAGAAATACAGCAAAATATAAGAAAGAACCGCTGGATAGTGCCCGGTGTTATGGCGCTTATCGGTTCTTTTTATTATTTTTACTATGGCGACATGAAAACATCGGGATACGTTCTGATCATTGCGATGCTGTGGGCGTTGTTGTCACCTAAAATCATGATGCTGGATTTGCACAGGCAGATCCTCAAAAGTTACACCGAGAAAGAAAAAACCAATATGTTCGGTACTTATACCTTGAGCATAGATCCTGAAAATCCGAAGTATCTGTCGGAAAAATCGCCCAGCGGCAAACATAAAATGGCCTGGGAAGAATTGCTCAGGGTGGAATACGGCAAACGCTATGTTTATATTTATATTAATTTAACTACTGCACTGGTTATTCCGGTGGATACTGTAAAAAAAGGCAATCTTGAGCAGTTTGCCGAACAGGCGGACAAAATGATTGAGCGGTTTAGTTAAAGCCGGGTGATCTGGAGCCATACGCATCAAGCTAAGGAATTTGTCCACGAAAAGCACGAAAAGCACGAAAAGCACGAAAAGCACGAAAAAAATTAGGTAAAATTTTCGTGGACAACAATCAATTGTTATGCACTGATAGATAGGCTTTCTCCCTTAGCTTGTGCGTATGGGTCTGGAGCCCAAGCCTCAACTCCATATAACAGCTTTGAATATCAAGATTGGATGCTGCCCGAAGACAGTAGGTGAAAAGCATCGATAGAAACACCAGAATAGAGTAAAGCACAGTTTATTGCTGTAAACGTTTGCAATAATCTTTAATCAGTATCTCCAGTTTCAATATCCAGCGTAAGCCCTTACGCCACCAGGGCAGCGTCGGCGCATTGCGTTCCCGCCAATCCAGCAATTCATCCAGCGCCCGCTCAGGTGTCGTAAATTTGCCTGTGGTGCGGCTCACATAAGTGGGGTAAAGAATCAATACGCCGGCTACCAACTCACACCTGGCGAGTCTTCGGGTGCGCCGTTCCAGCGATAACACATCTTCGGTCAATCCCCAGCCGGCATAAAAAGGCAGTCCGTAGCACACGACTTTTTTGTCGCGCAATAATGCTTCAAAGCCCGTCAGCGAGGTCAGCGTATGTACTTCATCGACTTGCGCCAATAGGTACCCCATTGATACATCGATTACTGTTTCGTCACACCAGCGGTTTGCCTGATCTTCGTCCTGCCCTTTACGGCGCAGCCCTGCCACCACATCAGGATGCGGCTTGTAAACGATATAGGCGTCCGGGTTTGCTGTACGCACGGCTTTTAATAAATCGAGATTCCGGCGAATACCCGGAGCGCCAAAGGCAAGCGACGCATCCGATTCAACTTGTCCCGGTACTAAAATGACCGGAGATTTTGCTTCCTCTTGTCCTGGACGCTGCCACGTTGCCGTCCCGACATTATATTTGGTCAAATCATGAGCAACCAGGCGCTCACGCAAACGTTCGGCACGCTCAGTCAGCTCATTATCGAATGCGGCATTTTGCAAAATATGTTCTAAATCTGAAGGCTGTGTCGCGTCATAATAAATGCCCAGTGTGTCCATTGCCCATGACAGCGGGTGTATCAAGTCCGCGCCCAGGCCTACGGACCGGATGAAGCCGTCTTCGAGTTGTATGATGCTTGTTTGGTCAGCAGCTTGGGAAGAGGTAAATGCTGCATCCCTGCGCCAGACCGCTAGGGTGGCGGGTTCGGGTCTATCAGCCGCCGGGCGGCGATTAAAAAATACCCGGCTGCCTTGAAAAAAGCGGCGAACGATAGGCTTTTTGTAGATTGAAAACCCCAAGGCATCAACAACGGCAGGAAAACGCTCGCGCATCTGTCTCTGTAAACCCATCCATGCTATCAATTGTTCGGGGGCGCACGCTTGCTTCGTTTCCGGGTCGATGTAGCGGGGATACGTTACCAATGCCGCGTACGCCAGATTTTCCAGTGCGGCCGGTTGCCGCCGCTCGGGCGCGGCGAATTCATCACACGTCAGGCCCCAGCCTGCATAAAACGGCATACCGAAAGTATGTATCCGCTTACCCCACAAGAGCCCTTCAAAACCTATCTGCGAAGTTACGCAATAAATCGCGGCAGCGTGTTCAATCAGCGATACAGGGTGTACATTTTCAGCGAGCACCCGTATGCGCGGTTCATTGGCAAGACTGTCCAGGTTAAAATGTCCCTGTTTGCGGCCCTGCATGACATCCGGATGTATTTTAAGCACTACGGTACAGCCGGGATTTTCGTGCAGTGCTGCGGCGAGCATACGCTGGAAACTCGATTTGTCGGCGAGGCCATGCGATATAGACGCATCACCGGCTACCTGGTCGGCAACTAAAATGTAGGGTTCGGGCAGTTGGCCGGTATATTCCCGGGCATGGTTATATTTTGATACCCGGGCAGACCGCCAGGCATTGATCAAGGCCTGAGCTCGACAGTGCTGCTCTGCGCTTAATGCCTGGGCGACCTGCATTTCGAGACGTGAAGGCGCTGACGCATCGTAATAAATGCCGATGTCGTCCAGGACAATGGATAACGGCGGTTCGTCGCTGCCGATGGCTACCGAACGCAAAAAGCCGTCTTCGAGTCTCAGCAATGCCAGACCGTGGCGACGGGCAAATGCCGAGGCCGCCGCTGCGCTGGGCTTAAGGCCCCAGGCAATGACCCCGCTGCAGGCATTGACATCTTTGACCGCCCGGCGATGCAGTACCGGCTGCCCGAGCAGTTCGGACAGCCCTGGTATGTGTGCGACAGCTGTTGATGTGGCTATTAACGGAGCGTTTTTATCGGGATGCGTATTGCTTTGCATGGTTGCTGATTTTGTTAAGCAGTTTTTTCGTCATGAAGGACACGAACGACTACATGGATGCATACCCTCAGGGCATAAAGGAAGTAGAGCGGCAACAATAGGTGCTTTAGGCCAGTTGCCGTTTTATATTGCCTTGCGTCCTTCGTGGTTATTAGCTTTATATTGAACACTTTCACAGTCTCTTACGGTAAGAGGTGCACCGTTATGTGAAGATGAAAACGCCCTCGATGACTGAAACACACAAGTGATGTGTGACCACAGGTCGGCGCGTCCCATTTAACTGATTAGTTAGAATTTAGCTATGGAGAATGCTGCATTAAAAACATAATGACGCATTCAAGGACGAGCGCGGATTATTTGCTTCCTCTACTGCTTAGAAACACGCCGGTTAATCCGGCAAGCGCAGAGGTTGCAATAATTCCGCCAGCGGTAGGCTGTCCATGTAGGGCAACGTATGAGCCAAAGCAAACGCCAGCCATCCCTATTAAAAATGCAAATATTTGTCCAAATAAACGTTCAATAAAGGTGTAGTTATTTATTTTTATGGTTTCTGAGCGTCGATGCTCGGCTTCTATCTGAGTTTGTTGGATAATCCAATCAACGGCTTCTGGTTTAAATTTCTGGAGCTGCTCTAACTGCGGAACGGGCAGTATTGGGCAATCTGTTTCTTGCTGTTGAATAGATAACTGATGCCCGTCTTTACTACTATTTACTTTCGCCGATGTATGCTTGTTTGCCATACTTTTTAGTAACTTTATTTAGATCAGAGGCAACGCGCCGCGCATCGCCTTTCAGCAACGCCATATCACTGGAGAAGCCATTGCGAGACGGACGGATATATTGTGAACCGGTATCTAGAACGAGAACTTGCCCGGCTCCTTTAAGAAAGTTTTTAATAT
>Ga0163199_1001541_pt1 | contig 14352 bp, 16 predicted proteins | sample PL_2010_150m_FD_113537 | JGI IMG/M metagenome (GOLD analysis project Ga0163199, IMG submission 113537) | Freshwater microbial communities from Powell Lake, British Columbia, Canada to study Microbial Dark Matter (Phase II) - PL_2010_150m | ecosystem: Environmental > Aquatic > Freshwater > Lake ... | reverse complement strand
GAATAGAACTCTAGCCCTTGGAGCGGCAGGTTTACTCTAATATCGGCCGGTCAAATCACATTCCGTCGTCATCGTTAATGACCGAAACCGCTGCATAGCCGAAGTTCAGAGAAGAATATCACTAACGAATAGCGAGTGGCAGCTTTTCATTTTCGAGGGTTCCCGGCGAATGGCCGCTCCCGGTTTTCGCCACCGTCCGTTCAGGGCACACTCCTGCCACCCAAGTTTCTCGGCACCGGCCATTCAGATATGCCGAATGTGTGTCCGGTATCGAGTAGTCCAGTTTGCCATCCCCTCGCCGAACCCAACTCCTGCCCGACCTTGAGGTACCATGCCGCTTTTCAAACAACACCAAAGAGGAACCCGTGAATAAAGCTGAACTGATTGAAATCGTAGCAAAGGAAGCCGACCTGAGCAAAGCCGCCGCCGGCAACGCGCTTGACGCCGTGATTGCTGCCGTAACGAAAGCCGTATCCAAGGGCGACACAGTGACCCTGGTTGGCTTTGGCACCTTCAAGTCGTCGAAGCGCGCCGCACGTGTCGGGCGCAATCCGCAGACGGGCAAAGAACTCAAGATCGCCGCGACCACAGTACCTAGATTTACGGCTGGCGCCGGGTTCAAGGCAGCGGTGTCGGGGAAGAAGGCCGCAAAGAAAAAGTAATCAGTTAGGTAGCGCAACATCAGGAGCCCGCCGTCGCGCGGGCTTTTTCGCTACTGCAACCGATGCACCGACTGCCAGATGCCATGGTTGTCACTTGACAACTACTGTGCAACGACTTAACATTCTTGTATTGCCCACCCGAGCGTCACAATGTCCCACCCGAAAAAGGAAATTGCTGCCGCTATTGAATACGCCAGGAGCAAAGGCTGGCGTGTTATAGAGGGCGGCTCTCATGCGTGGGGGCAGATGTATTGTCCCTATAACGACAAGGAATGCCGATGTGGCGAGTTTTGCAGAACGAGTATCTGGAGCACACCGAAGAATCCCGGCAATCACGCCAAGCAACTGCGCCGGGTTGTTGATAATTGCAGCGTGCATCGAGGCAAAGAAACCAGCGATGACGAGGAGCAGCCATGACTGAATACGATTTCTTGCTCAAATTTGATCTTCCCGGTCCGGACGTCGATCCGGAGGAGTTCGTCAATGCGCTCTACGAGGCGGGGTGCGATGATGCGACCGTTGGCATCGGCCAACACGGGCGCGTCGCATTGAGTTTCACAAGAGAAGCTGTGTCGGCGGTCAATGCGGTCTCAAGTGCCATCGCCGACGTAAAAAAGGCTATTCCCAAAGCCAAGCTCATTGAAGCGACACCTGATTTGGTGGGTCTAACGGATATCGCGGAAATCCTAGGTTGCAGCCGTCAGAATATTCGGAAGTTGGTGATCGGGCATAGATCTCTTTTTCCATCGCCAATTCACGAGGGAAGTGCGGCTATCTGGCATCTGTCGAAAGTGCTGCAGTGGTTCAAGGCAAAAGGAACCTATGCGATCGAGGACACGCTGATAGAAGTTTCGAAGGCGGCCATGCAGGTCAATATTGCCCGGCAGGTGCAAGACCTCGAACCCGCGTTTCACCGAAACATAAAGGGGTTGTTGGCATAGTCCGTCGCGAAGAGAAGATCAATCCAGCGAACTACAGCACCCCGTTCAATAGGCCGCCCGAAAGCTGTCATTCATTACGCATATTCGAGCGTCAGGTATCGGGAAAACTCCTGGTCTGCACTGTGCCCATAGCGGTCTCATGATATATGCATGGCGATTGACCGCTCCCCGTCCCATCCCGGTCATTCAAGCCTTCGGAAAGCAGCGGCTCGATGTACTGAGTCAACGAACTGCATTGATCTGGTAGCTGCGGGGCAGCACCAGCGTTGCCCGCAGGCCGCCGCCGGCAAGATTCTCCAGCAGCAGTTTGCCACCATGCAGCATCGCGGCATCACGGGCGATGGTCAGCCCCAGCCCGACGCCACCGGTCTCCCGGCTGCGAGAAGCGTCGAGTCGCACATACGGATCTAGGACGCGAACCAGGTCGGCCTCGGGAATGCCGGGGCCGCAATCCTCGACGATGAGCCGCAATTCCGTGGCGCCATCCTCGACGACGATGAGGGCCGACTGGCCGTACTTCACCGCGTTGTCGATCAGGTTGTCGAGCGCGCGCTTGAGCGTCGACAGGCGGCCGAGGTAGGGCGCGACGACGCTACCGGTCAGTGTCACCGGACGCCCCAGCGCCTGTTGGTCCGTCACCAGGCTGGCGAGCAGCGCCTCCATGTCGATGGACTGGACCGGCTCATTCTCGCGCAGCCCGCGAAGGTAATCCAGCGTCGATTCCACCATGGCCTGCATGTCGTCAATGTCACCGTTGATCTGCGCGCGCAGAGATTCGTCTTCTACCAGTTCGGCACGCAGCCGCATGCGGGTCAGCGGCGTCCGCAGGTCGTGAGACACGGCGGCCAGCGCCCGGCCGCGCTCGGCGATCAGGCGTCGCAGTCGGTCCTGCATGCGGTTGAAGGCTTCGGCGGCACGCCGGGTTTCTGCCGGTCCTGATTCTTCCAGCGGCGGCGATTCAAGGTCGCTGCCGAAGGCGTCTGCCGCTTCGGCTAGGCGCTGCAAGGGGCGCGTCACCAGGCGCACGGCCACCAGGGAAACCGCGATCACCGCCGCCAGCGTGATCACCAGATGAGTGCCGAAGCGGCTCGGCAGATCGGGCAGGTGGCCGTGGCTTTGCTGCATCAGCAGCGCCCGCTCGCCCATGTGCAGCCACATGCTGGCGAACTGGGCCGCCAGCAGGCCGACGACCAGGATCAGCGTCAGGCGGCCGAACAGCGACGACGGTATCAAGCGCGACATCAGTCGCATGATGCGCGGCCCTCGACGCTGGCGGCCAGCACATAGCCTTCTCCGCGCACGGTCTGGATCAGTTGCGGCTCGCGCTGCTCGTCGCGCAGGCGCTGGCGCAGCCGGCTCACCTGCACGTCGATGGCGCGGTCATAGGGTTCCGCCTCGCGGCCGTGGATCAGCTCCACCAACTGGTCGCGATTCAGTACCCGATTGGGATGATCGAGCAGGATGCGCAGCAGCCGGTACTCGCCGCCGGACAGCGGTACCACTACGCCATCGGGCGCGCTCAAGACCCGCGTCGCGGTATCCAGCCGCCAGCCGGCAAAGACTAGGCAGCGCTGCGATTCAGGCCGCAGATTAGGCGGCAGGGCCCGGGTGCGGCGCAGGATGGTCTTGATGCGGGCCAGCAGTTCGCGCGGGCTGAAGGGCTTGACCAGGTAGTCGTCGGCGCCCATCTCGATGCCGACGATGCGGTCGGCTTCCTCGCCGCGCGCGGTGAGCATCAGCACCGGCATGCTGGAGCGGGCGCGCAGATCGCGGCACAGCGTCAGGCCATCCGTATCAGGCAGCATCAGGTCGAGCACCACCAGGTCGATCGCGTGCCGCTCCAGGCCTTGCCACATTTCGCGCCCATCGCGGGCGGCGAAAGCTTCGAAGCCGTTCTTCGCCAGGTAATCCACCAGCAGGCGGCGGATTTCCGGGTCATCGTCGACGATGAGAATTCTGTCCTTGTTGTCCATGTCGGTCTTATAACGCGTCCTGTCGAATTGCGCTGGCGGCAATGTAACGCACTGTAACCACCCCGGGGTCCGCAATGCAGGGATGCAAAACGGCGGACAAAGGAATAGGCTGGCTTACATCCCGGGTGTCAAATACTCTCCATGCCTGAATTCCCTTCTCTCTGGACTCGTCGCATCCTGTCGGTACTTTTCGTGATCTGCGGAATTGCCAGTGTCGTGTTCGGGGTTCGCACCTATCACTCGTTCCAGCTTCTGCGCTCGGCATACGATCTTGGCGTGCCGAGCGTCAGCACGGTTCGCCCATGGATGACATTGGAGTACATCGCAGAAGCCTATCATTTGCCGCGTGCCATCCTGATCGAACAACTCGGGCTGCCAGCGAACGCGGCCCCCGATACCAGCCTGCGATCCCTGGCGCTCGGTCAGGGAAGCTCGCCGGTCAGCTATGTCCAACATGTGCAGGGAGTGCTTGCCGGGGCGGTTCCGGGCTCTCCCGCCGAGGCTGCCAGCGCGAGCACGGCATGGCTGGGTTCGATGGGCCAGGATATCCTCGCGGCACTGCTCATTTACGGTTACCCCGTGCTCGGCCTGACGCTTCTCTTGGGGGCCATTGGCTTGCCTCTGCCGGCGGGTCTGGCGACAATCATCGTGGGTTCCCTGGCTGCGGCAGGAAAAATGTCATGGGGCTGGGCCGGGATCATCGCCCTCATGGCCTCAGTGCTGGGCGATATCATTGGCTATGTCCTTGGGCGCCTGCTCAGTCCCGGTTTCCTCGAACGACGGGCGCGATGGCTTGGCTACACGGCGCAGCGGCACATGCAAGTCGAATCGCTTTTCAAGCGCTGGGGTGGATTCAGCGTGATTCTGACCCGTACCCTGGTATCGCCCCTTGGCTCCGTGGTTAACCTGTTCGCCGGCGCCAGCCATTATCGGCTGGGTCGTTTCGTCTTGTTCGTCTTCGCCGGGCGCTTGCTCTGGACAGCCGCCTACCTGGGGCTGGGCTATGCCGCCGGCAGTGACCTCGAAGCGGCTTCCAGCTTCCTCTCGAACTTCAGCTTGCTGCTGATCTTTCTGGCAAGCTCGATCGGGATCGGACTGGTCGTTTCGGGGCGGTCGACGATGCTCGTGCCGTGAAGGCCGCCGAAACGAGCGGCAACGTAACGTACTGTAACGAGCCGCGCGTTGGCAACGCAGCGATGCAATACGCGCCGCTTCAGGCAATTTCTCCTTACATCTCCGGCGTCAAATGGTTTCCATGGGCGAACGAATTTGCGAACGCCCCATCGCTGGGCTGGAACTCTCCATTCCCGATGTCAATCGATACAGGGGATCAAAATGAACACGTCAAATAGCAAGTTTCGCAAAGCAGCAATTGCCATCGCCGTGGCCGCCGGTCTCACGACTGCCTTGGTTGCAGTGGCACAGCCGGGTCCGGGCATGATGGGCCCCGGTGGCCCCGACATGATGGGCCGTGGCGGCCCTGCAATGATGATGGGAGGTGGTCCTGGCCCGATGTTCGCCAGCAACAACGTGGACATCGTCAAGTTCCAGCAGGATCGGATCGGCAAGCTCAAATCCCAGCTTGGCATCACGGCGGAACAGCAGTCGGTGTGGGACGCGTTTGCCACCAAGGCCGCGGAACAAGCCAAGACCATGCAGGCCTTGCGCAAGGACGCCAGCGCCGCCACGATGCCGGAACGGATGAAGCAGACACAGCAGGCCATGGGCGAGCGGCAGAAAGCGATGGGATCGATGAGCGAATCCTTCACCAAGCTCTACGAGGTGTTGAGCCCGAAGCAGCGCGAGGTATTCGACCGGTCGTACGGTCCGATGCATCGCCACGGCTGACAAGCCCGCACCGGGAGCAGATTTGCAGGCATCATTGATCGCCCCCTCGCAGAACCGACGGGGCGATTTCTTTTTGAAGGAAAGCGTTCGTGAAAGCCGGCAAGCTTTGCTTGATCTGTTCCTGACCTTCGCCAGGGTCGGCGCCACCACCTTCGGCATGGCCATGCTGCAGGAGATACGCCGTGTCGCGCTTGCTCGCGATTGGGTGACGCCGGAGGTCTTCGATCGAGGCGTGGCGCTGGTCCAGATCTATCCCGGCCCGATGATGGTCGATCTGGTGGCGTTCGTCGGCTACCGTCGCGCCGGAGTTGCGGGCGCGGTTTGCGCCGTAACGGGTTTCGTGTTGCCCGCTTCGGCACTGATGCTGGCGCTGGCCGCCATTTACTTTCGCCTCGGCGAGCAAGCCTGGGTCGGTGTGCTAACCCTCGGCCTGGCCGCATTGGTCACCGGCCTGACGGCGGACATGGCGTGGACCTTCGCCCGACAGCATGTCAGGAGCCTGATCGGCGCGGCCCTGATGCTGTTAGGGATGGCGCCGCTGCTGCTGGGGATCGGACAATTCTGGCCGATCCTTGTCGGCTTGCTGGTCGGCGCAATCGCGATCAGGCCCGCTGGAATCCACGCGGAATCCGAACCGGCAACTTCGCTGCCCTTGCGGATGGGCGGGCCGCTTGCCGCCGCGCTGGTTATCGCCCTGGCGCTTGCCGCTTTATCGTCCATCCGCGGTTCGCTGGGCGATATCGCGCTGGCATTTGCGCACATCGGCGCAGTGGCGTTCGGCAACGGCTCGACGATCCTGCCGCTGCTGCAACAAACGGCGGTCAACGAGCGAGGCTGGCTGAGCTTCCACGACTTCGCGGTCGGCCTCGCATTCGGCCAGATCACGCCGGGGCCGATCCTCAACACCGCCACTTTCATCGGCTACGCGGTGGCCGGCTGGCCGGGCGCCATCGTTGCCACGTTTGCCATCTTCGCGCCGACGTTTGCGATGACGCTGGTGTTCACCGAACTGTTCGAACGGATTCATGCCTACCCCTGGGTAAGCGGGGCGGCGAAAGGCGTCCTGGCCGCATTCGCCGGCCTGCTGGTCGCCTTCGTGTTCCGCCTGGGCGGAAGTGCGCTCATCGGGCTGCCGGCCTGGTTGTTCGCAATTGGCGCCATAGCCGCCAGCCGCCTGCTGAAATGGAACGCGCCTGTCGTGTTGGGTGTGGGCATGCTGGGCTGGATGCCCTATGTGCTATACATGAAGCCTTAACGCATCGTTACATGGAGGATGAGAGACATGATGCACGCAATGGGACATTGTCAACGGCCATGGTGGAAGCGGCCACCAGTCTGGTTCATCGGCGTAGTTGTGGTGTTGCTGCTCGTCGGGTTCGGCATCGAACACATAGACAAGCAAGCCGTGACGTCTTACAGCGCTTTTCTCGATCAACTGGAGGCCGGCAACGTAGCCGGCGTTACGTTCCATGGAACGCAGACCGAAGGACGCTACAAGCCTCCCGCGGACGGCACGCCGTCAAGCGGCCAGGTGAAGCAAGATACCTTCAGCAGCCGCGTTCCCGACTTCGGCGACCTCGCGCTGATACCGGAGCTGAGAAAACATCATGTCGTGATCGAGGTCAGTTCGCCATCGCAGTGGACATCTCTGCTCTCGCACCTGCCTTGGCCGATGCTGCTCATCCTCGGTGTGGCGATTCTTGCCGGCTTGGTCAGACTGATGCGCGGCGGAAAGATGGATGCCGGATCGGCGGCCTCGGCATTGCCGGCGCACGGAATGGTGGGCATGGTATCGCGCCTGTTCGCGAAGCCGGACCAATCCACCCCGCCCACGAAAAACAGCGATGAGCCGAAGAATCACTGAGGCATCCCGGTTGATGCACGCAGGAATCAGACCGGACGTAAACGATCCGCGCCATTGCGAGAATTGGAGAACGGAATGAACATCCATTGGCGACCGGTGCTGATTCTCGCTGCGGCATTTGTGGCGACAGGTTGTCAGTCGATTGGCGCCGGGAGCGTCCAGCGCGACCGTATGAGCTACGCCGACGCCTTGGGTACGTCATGGAAGGAGCAGACGCTGCTGAACATCGTCAAGCTGCGATATCTGGATACGCCGGTATTTCTCGACGTATCGTCCGTGATCACTTCCTACGAACTCGCCGGCGAGGTCAATCTCGCGTCGAACATTTTTCCTGGCGCTTCAGACAGCAACAACCGGAGCCTCGGAGCGAAGGGCACCTACGCCGACAAGCCGACAATTTCCTACACTCCGATCACCGGTGAGCGATATATGAACGCCCTGATCCGGCCGATTCCGCCCCAGGCGATCTTTGCCATGATCGAATCCGGCCATCCGGCCGACATGGTATTGCGAGTGACGGCCCGCGCCATCAACGGCATCTACAACTACTCGGCTTCCCAGACGCGAACACGCACCGCGAATCCCACGTTCCAGATGGTGATCGATGCGATGCGCAGCATTCAGCAGGAGGGCGCGCTGAGCGTGCGTATCGAGAAACGCGACGAGCAGGAATCGACCTACGTCGGCTTTCTCCACGGCGGGGATGATGGCGTCGAGAAAAGCATCCGCTTCGTGAAGGACAAGCTGGGGATTAACCCAAACAACGACGAACCCTTGCTCGTTTTCGGGTCGCGCCAGCGCAACCCCGACCAGATTGCTCTGCTCACGCGTTCCGTACAGGAAATCCTGACCGAGTTCTCGATAGGCGTCGACGTGCCTGAGGGCGATTTGGCTGAAGGCCGCGCGCCACCAAAGTTGCGCCTCGACCCGACGGCGGGATTGCGCGACTATCCGTTGATGCGCATTCAATCGGGCGGCGAGCGGCCTGCCGATGCATTTGCCGCCGTGCCTTACCGCAACCGCTGGTTCTGGATCGACGACCGCGATCTCAATTCGAAGCGCATGTTCATGTTCCTGACTGTGTTCTCCGCGCTCGCCGAAACAGGCATCGCACCGCAAACGCCCTTGATCACGATTCCCGCGCGCTGAGATTTGTCGTAGGAGATTCGGTGTTTTGGCCAGGAGGCTACCCACCGGTTTGTAACGCAGCGTAACAACTGCTGCATTCGCAACGCAGCGATGCAAGACGGTCGCCATCTGCAATGCACTGCTTACACTAACGCGGTCAAATAGCGTCATGGATTTTTGAAAGGGATGGCATGAGCAAGATATTTGCCTTTGGCGAACGCATGGACGGGTATGAAGTAACAGTATTGAACGAGCGCGAGGTGCGCGCCGCTGCGGGCATCCTCTTCGTCTTCGCCTTGGTTTCGTTCATGAATTCCTGGCTGATGGGCAATTTCCGCCTGACGCGGATTTTCGTGATCGCCTTCCTGATCGACTTCACGATCCGCATTTTCATCAATCCGAAATTCTCGCCGAGCATGATCCTCGGCCGCTTCGCGGTGAAGAACCAAGTGCCGGAATGGTCCGGCGCACCGCAGAAACGCTTCGCCTGGGCGGTCGGCTGGGTGCTGGCGGTCACAATGTTCTACCTGATCGTCCTCAACAACGTGATCGGCCCGATCAACCTGATCGTCTGCGCCACTTGCCTGATTCTGATGTTCTTCGAGAGCGTTTTCGGCATCTGTCTGGCCTGCAAGATCTACAACGCCTTTTCCAGCCAGCAGGCGCAACACTGCCCTGGCGGCGTCTGCGAAGTGTTCATCCCGCATGCCAGCCAGAAAGTCGGCGCTGGTGGCCCGGCGATCGTGCTGATTTTTCTCGCGCTGATCGGCTTTGTCGGCCAGCGCTGGTTCCCCGCCGTCGAGGCCGTCATGCCTACCGCCACGGCGCCCGAGGCCGTGACGGCCGCCGGAGGCAAATGCACGCCGCCGGATTGGGCCGTGGCCATGGGCCATGCCGAGATGTGGAAGCTGCACAACAACTGCAAGTAAGGACAACACAATGAACACCAGCAGACATTTCCTCGCCGCGCTTGCGGCATTCGCCCTGCCCCTCACCGCAGGTTCTGTGCTCGCTGCGCCGCCAACGGTGGAAATCCTCGCCATGCCCCACCCGCCGGTCAAAATGGCGCTGGCGCCATTGCGCGAGTGGCTGGCTGCGCAGGGAAGCAAGCTCAAGCTCGTCGAGACAGACGTCGAAAGTCCACAGGGCGAGAAGCGTCTTGCAGCGGTCGGACTGAGCGGCCATATTCCCATCGTGATCCTGATCGACGGTAAATATCGTCACCAGATCAAAGAAGGCGTTATGCAGGAACTAGCGAACTTCCCGGCCATCGCCGGCGCGCCGTCCGGCGTGCGCGGCAGTTGGACTACGGCCGACGTACAGTCCGTGCTGATCGCTCGGATGAAACAGCCATGAACCTCGCCCAAGGAGAATTCATCATGAAGAAAATCATTTCCGCATTTCTTGCAGTGTCACTTCTGCTGTCGGGGCCCGTTCTTGCCCAGCAAAACACATCGAACATGATCGCGGTTGCGGCGAGCGACAAGACAGCATCGGCCGCAGTCAGCAGCCAGGCCGGGCGCAGCCCCTTCTTTCTGCTGTTCGACAAGCAAGGCCGCCTCGTCGAAGCGGTGAGCAACCCCTACAAGGACTCGGCAAACGCGGGCATTCCCGTACTGGATTTTCTTGCCGGCAAGGGCGCGACGGTGGTGGTAGCCGAAGGCTTCGGCTCGAGGATTGTCGGCGAGATGAAGAGCAAGGGAATGCGGGCAGTTGAATTCAAGGGCAATGCAAAAGACGCCGTAACCCAAGCCCTTGGCTCCAAGTGAATGTCCCGGCTCGCGTTTGATAACAGGGAGTCGTCATGGCATTGATCAGCGCTGAGCTTCTTGTAAAGACCTACCGCGTCGGCGACATTGACGTGCCTGCCATCAAGGGGGTCGATTTCTCCATCGAGCCCTCGTCCTTCGTCGCCTTTGTCGGTCCCTCGGGCAGCGGCAAGAGCACGCTGCTCAACATGATCGGTTGCCTCGACCATCCGACCTTCGGCACGCTGAAGGTGCTCGACACCGACATCGCGACGCTGGACCGCCGCGCCGCCGCCCGCTTTCGTGGCGAGCACATCGGTTTCGTCTTCCAGGACTTCAACCTGATTCCCGTGCTGACGGTGTTCGAGAACGTCGAATACCCGCTGCGCATGGTGCAGAAGTGGCCGGCTGAGAAGCGCCGCACCCAGGTGCTGCGCATGCTGGAAGCCGTCGGCATGTCGGATCAGGCCGACAAGCGGCCAGACCAGATTTCCGGCGGCCAAAAGCAGCGCGTCGCCATCGCCCGCGCGTTGGTGAGCCAGCCCAAGCTGGTGCTGGCCGACGAGCCGACCGCCAACCTTGATCACGACACCGCCCATCGCGTTCTCGAACTGATGAAGAAAATGCGCGACGACTTCAAGACCACCTTCGTGTTCTCCACCCATGACCCGAAGATCATGGGCGAAGCGGAAATCATTTTCACGCTCGAAGACGGTCGCCTCGATTCCGACATCCAACAGGAGGAGCTCGGCCATGCTTGACGTCCTCTCCATCGCCAGCCGCAACCTGCTGCGCTACCGCCGCCGCACCCTGCTGACATTGCTGCTGATCGTCATCGGCATGATCGCCGTATTGCTGTTCATTGCCGTGGCCGGCTCCTTCAAGTCCATGATGGTGAGCCAGTTCACCGATTCGGTGCTGGGCCATCTGCAAGTGCATCGCAAGGGCTATGTGGCCTCCATCGACAACCTGCCGCTCAACCTCAACATGAAGCCAGGCATGGTCGCCAAGGTGGAGGAGGCGCTGAAGCAGAACGCCGCGGTGGAAACCTGGTCGCCGCGCGTCAAGTTCGGCGGCATGTTCAGCAACTTTGCCGAGACCACCAGCATTCGCGTCAATGGCATCGACTCGGCGCGCGAGGCGGCCACGACGCCACTGCTGGCCAGCCGCATGATCGAGGGTGAGCAGGGCGCGCTGGTGGGCAAGGGACAGATCGTCATTCCCGTCCTGCTGGCTCGCGGCATGAAGACCAAGATCGGCGACACCGTCGTGCTGGTGGCGACCAACCGCGATGGCTCGGTGAATGGCAAGACCTTCGTCGTGCGCGGCATCCTGGAAGGCATTTCCGGCCCCGGCGGGCGCGATGGCTACATCCATATCGACGACGCACGGGACCTGCTGCGCATGCAGGAAGCAGAAGTCAGCGAGATCGCCATCCGGCTAAAGGATTTTTCCCGTCTCGGCCAGGTCGAAACCCAACTCAAGCAGGTGCTCGGCGGACTGACCAACAAGGAAGGCAAGCCGGTGCTCGACGTGCATACCTGGGCCGACCTCTCGCCCTTCTCCAGCCTGGCGAAGATGATTGACCTGATGACGCTGTTCATCAAGATTGTGCTGGTCTCCATCGTGCTGGTCAGCGTGATGAACGTGATGATCATGGCGGTCTTCGAGCGCATCCGCGAGATCGGCACCATCGCCGCCATCGGCACGCCGCCGTCACGCATCCTCTCGCTGTTCCTCGCCGAGGGCTTGATGCTGGGCATCGTCGGCACGGTGGCGGGAACCGTCCTCAGCCTGGCGGCGATCTTTGGCATCAATCTCTGGCGACCGACCTTCGCCTTCGGCCAGCAGCAGAATCTGGTGATGGCGCCGACCATTGCCACTGGCGATGTGCTGACCATCGCCGTTCTGGTCGTCGTCGTTGCCATCATAGCCAGCCTGCAACCGGCGTGGAAGGCCTCGCGTATGGACCCAATCAGCGCCTTGCGCCATGTTTGACTACAGGATTTCATGATGATCAAGAAGCTGACTGCACTGCTGCTGTGCCTGCTGGCACTGCCCGCCATCGCCCTCGACGGCACCCAGATCCTGCAAAAAGTTGATCGCAACCTCGAACCCGAAGCCTACGAGATGTTGCGCAAGCTGATCAACGTCGAGCCGGACGGCAAACGCAAGGAGTTCGTGCTGTATTCGGTGAAGAAGGGCCGCGACAAGATCGTCGCCCTGTTCCTCGCGCCGCAAAGCGACAAGGGCCGCGCCACGCTGCGCCTGGGGGACAACATGTGGCTCTACATTCCCGAAGTGGGCAAGCCGATGCGCATCACCAGCCTGCAATCGGTCACCGGCGGCGTCTTCAACAATGCCGACATCCTGCGCATCGACTATGCGGCCGAATACAACGTCGAAACTACCGCGGAGGAGAAGGACCAGTACCTGCTGACCCTCAAGGCCAAGACCAGCGAGGTTGCCTACGACAAGCTGAAAATGTGGGTGGACAAGAAAGCGCTGCTGCCAGTCACCATCGAGTGCTACGCCGCCAGCGGCATGCTAATCAAGACCCTGCGCTTCAAGGACACCAAGGATTTCGGCGGCGGCATCAAGCGCCCGGCAACGCTGGAAACCGACAGCCCGCTGTACAAGGACTACAAGTCGGTGATGCTCTATTCGACAATCAGGAAGCGGGATTTCAAGGATGAGGTGTTCTCGCTCAACTACCTGCCGCGGGTGGAGGATTTGCGCAAATGAGGCGCAAATGAAGCGAACGCTGCTGCTGGCCTGCCTGCTGACAGCAGCTAGCGCATGCGCCGAAGAGTTCAGCTTCGATGCGACGGCATTCGAAAAGAAGCCTTTCGAGTTCGGCGGCTATGTCGAGTTCAAGCCGGATCGCTCCTGGCTCAACCGCGACGGCGCCTTCTACAAACTCAACTTCTACAATCGTGCCGCGGCCGACACGCTCGACCGCAACAGCGGCACGCTCAAGCTCAACGGTAAATACACGCAGGGCATCACCACCGTCAATCTGCGCGCGAATGCCGAAGTCCAACGTGACGCGCTGACCAGCAACCGCATCGGCCGCTTCGACGAAGCCTTTGTCTCGTTCAAGCCCGATCCCGGCTTCACCCTGGACGTCGGCAAGCAGGCGCTGAAATGGGGCAAGGGTTATGCCTGGAGCCCGGTCGGCTTCGTCGAGCGGCCGAAGGATGCCAACGATGTCGAACTGGCGCGCGAGGGCTACACCATGCTCGCCGCTGACTTCATCCGCAATTTCGAGGGCGACCTCAAAACCGTGGCCTTCACGCCGCTCCTGCTGCCGGTCGGGTCGCAGGTCAATCAGGATTTCGGCAAGCCGGACCACCTCAATGCCGCCGCCAAGCTCTACCTTCTGTATCTCGATACCGACATCGATTTCACCTGGCTCGGCGGCGGCAGTCGCACCCCGCGCATCGGCGTCGATTTTTCGCGCAACCTGAGCACCGCGCTGGAGATTCATGGCGAGTGGGCGCGCATCCGCGATGTCGAACAGCGCATCGTCAGTCCGACGGGCGCCACCAGCACCCAGCGCGGCGATGCCAATAGCACTCTGCTTGGCCTGCGCTACCTGACCGAGCAGGACACGACCTATATTCTGGAGTACTACCGCAACGGCATGGGCTACTCACAAACTCAGACGCGGGATTTCTACACTCTGGTCGACAGCGGCCTTGCCCAGTTCAGGACCACGGGCAGCTCCGCCCTGTTGCAGAAGGCCCTCGCTGCCAACCAGAGCGGCTACGGCAAACCCAACGCCGGCGAGCGCTACCTTTATCTGCGGGCGAGCCAGAAGGAACCCTTCGACATCGTCTATTTCACGCCCTCGGTGACGCTGATCGCCAACCTCGACGACCGCAGCTACTCGCTGACGCCGGAACTGCTTTATACCGCCGTCACTAATCTCGACCTGCGGCTGCGCGCCAATTGGCTCAAGGGCGGTGCCGGCAGCGAGTTCGGCGAGAAGCAGAACGCGCGCAAACTGGAACTGATGGCGCGCTACTACTTCTGATTTTGCCTTTTCAAAGGCTCCGTGCATCCGCCCCTGAGCCAGCATTATCTTGTTCGGGAATTCTGTTGTCGTTGGATGGCCGGTTCGCAGCTAGTACCAGCCGTTCAATTGCAGCGATTTTCTGCTCCACGACGGACTGCTTGTGGCCG
>Ga0163199_1001540_pt1 | contig 14356 bp, 13 predicted proteins | sample PL_2010_150m_FD_113537 | JGI IMG/M metagenome (GOLD analysis project Ga0163199, IMG submission 113537) | Freshwater microbial communities from Powell Lake, British Columbia, Canada to study Microbial Dark Matter (Phase II) - PL_2010_150m | ecosystem: Environmental > Aquatic > Freshwater > Lake ... | reverse complement strand
TATGAGAAAGTAGGATTGATTTACCGTCACTTCATGCTGGATGAGTTTCAGGATACCTCGAGGCAACAATGGACCAATTTCAGGCCACTGGTTGAAAATGCGCTGGCCTCCGGCTATTCTTCGCTGGTTGTTGGTGATGTCAAACAATCAATATACCGCTTTCGCAATGGTGACTGGAATTTGCTTGCCAACCAGCTGGAAGCTGATTTAAGGCACCAGACAACCAAAATTGAAAAACTTGATACCAACAGGCGCAGCAAAAAAAATATCGTTGATTTTAACAATACGCTTTTTGGGAGCGCTGCATTTTTCCTGAATAAATGGTTTGAGGATGAGATTGCCGGTATGCAGTTACCCGGGATGAGCGGAGTAATTGAAAATGCCTATGCCGATCAGCGTCAGCATTGCTCCCAAACAGGAAATCCGGATGGGCTGGTGAAAGTATCCTTCGTAGTTCCGGATGGAACTGCAAAAAAGAGTGAGTTTATGGAGAAGGCAACTACCCTTTTGATAGAACAACTTGAGACTGTTCAGCAATCGGGGGTGAAAGCAGAGGAGATCACCATCCTTGTTCGGGTAAAGTCTGAGGCAGAGTTTGTAGCCAAAGCCCTTTGGGAAAAGAAAAGAACCAATGCATTGCCCGGATGCTGTTATGATGCCATTACCAGCGATACGCTAAGAATTGGACAGTCTCCTGTCGTACGGTTTGTAGTAAATTTTTTCAGGGTGTTCGCGCGCAGGGATTCGCAATTGATGCGTGCCGAAATATTGTATAGTTACTTTAGGATCCTGCTCCCTGTCATGCCACAGGAAAACAAGGAGCAACCAGGTTTGCATGAACTTTTTGATTCGGAGGCACCGCTCCCGGCGATGTTCGAAAAATGGTTGGAACCCGATTCTTCCCCGGAGTTCTTCACCGGCTTGCTTGCACTTCCTCAATATGACCTGGCCGTTGCCATTGCAGATCATTTTCATCTTGGGTCCATCACGGGTGAGAAAGTATACCTTCAGGCTTTCCTTGATATGGTGCTCGAATATGGTGGGAAAGACTCCGGAGGTATACAGGGCTTCCTGGATTGGTGGGAAACGAGTGGATGCAACAAAACCCTTAACCTGCCAAACCTAAAAAATTTTATCCGGATCTCTACCATCCATCAGTCCAAAGGGCTCGAATACAACTCCGTATTCCTGCCGTTTTGCAATTGGGAAGTTGCCATCAATACCCATTTTCCGCCCTACTTATGGACCATGCCTGAAAGTGAACCATTCAACAAAATGAAGATGGTCCTTTTAAAATGTGAAAGTGACCTGAAAAACTCGGTATTTTCACACGATTATTACCGTGAAAAGTTGTACAGTATCATGGATAACCTCAACCTGCTGTATGTTGCGATGACCAGGGCAGTGAATAATTTGTTCATCATCATGCCCTACAAGGAAGAGATTAAGAATCCTGTTACTGTTGCAGAACTGATACAGACACTGATCGAATTTCCACAATTTCCAGACAGTATTGATCGTGAGGAAAATCTCTCTTTTGGGGAATATTGGGATCCGGTTAGGAAAATTTTACAGGTAGGATCCTTCTCAATTCCTGCGACAGGAGAAATATTGCCTGTGACTGTACATCCAAATACACCGCTTGTCCTCAACCGTAACAAAAGGGTTGAAATAAGGCTTCACAGCAAGGATTATTTCCTTTTGACGGGTAACCGGCAAGCCGAAAGGATCAACAAAGGTACCGTGATTCATCAGATATTTGAAAAAATTGTAACTGTTAAGGATGTTGGCCCGGCAGTCAATCAGATGGTCACAACCGGATTGTTGAACCCTGCGGAAGGGAAAGAAATTTTTACGAAAATTGATACTTTACTGCAGCAGGCGCCTTTTTCCGATTGGTTTGGCGGTCAGTGGAAGGTATTGAATGAAAGGGATATCCTGCGTTCCGGTGAAACCAGACACCGACCTGACCGGGTATTGCTGAAAGGCAGTTCTGCAGTTGTTATCGATTACAAGACAGGGGAAAGATCGGACAAAGATATCCGGCAAATGAAGGGTTACCTTACCGACCTGATGAAAATGGGGTATACTTCCGGTGAAGGAAATATCTGGTACCTGCAGAACAATGAAGTGGTCAAAGTGGAAGTAATGTGACGATCTGACAATCCGATGATTCGACAGTGATACAAAAGATAAGGATAACTCAATGATTAACAAATAAAGAAATCCCGATAGGATAAAAAGCAAAATATGATCAGAAAGATTTCCAACCCTTATTTGAAAAAAGGCAGCAAACAATACAACTGTTTTGGCTGTTCGCCCAACAACGAAATGGGTTTACAGCTAAAATTTGAGTTGGACGGGGATGAAGTAGTAGCCCATTGGCATCCCGCCAGGTGGGCTGAAGGATTCAGCAATGTACTTCACGGCGGCATTCAGGCAGCCCTTCTGGATGAAATCTGCAGTTGGGTGGTTCAGTCTCTTTGTAAAACGGTTGGAGTAACCGTATCCATGGAGATCAGCTACCGGAAGACGGTTTTAATCAGCGACGGCGAGATTACCTTAAGAGCCGCCCTAAAAGAACAAAACAGCCGGATGGCTCAGGTGGATGGCAGATTATTAAGCCATGACGGTACGGTATGCGCAACCGCGAAGTGTAAATTCTATCTTTTCCCACTTGAAAAAGCGGTGTCTGACTTTAATTATCCCGGAGGAGAAGCCTTTTTTGAGGAAGGCTAAAGGAATAACGATAAAGTGATACCAGTAGTCAAGTTAGACTGATTTGTTAAAGTTAAACGTCATTAAATTTTCATGTCGACTGATGCGTTCCTACTTTAGCGTATATCCTTTACTTGCCCTGAACCTGGACTCCCCTGAGCATGTCGAAGGGTCGAAGGGTCCTTTACTTTTCATTTCCCAACTGTAAGAATAAATGTCACCAGGAACGGTACCAGAATGGTGAGGACAATCCCGCTGAACACGGCTACAATCGCATATTCTTTACCCGAATAACGGCTGATCACCGGCAGGGTGGTGTCCATCGCGGTAGCGCCTCCGGAGGCAATGCCGGCCAGATTTCCGAAATGCCTTACCAGGAAAGGGGTTATGAGTAGCGTAGCAACTTCCCTGAATATATTCGACAGCAAGGCAACGACCCCGAGGCTTTGGCTGTGGAGTTGGGTAATAAAGACACTGGAAAGGCTGTAATATCCGAAACCCGCACCTACAGCCAGTGATTCCCTCAGGGTAAGCGAAGGCAATACCAGGGCAACCAGCGCGGCGCCTGTCATTGTACCAATAATGATACAGACGGGTACCCAGAAGATCTTGTAGTTATGTGTGGCCAACACCTTCCATGAATTGCGGTCGCTGCCGATACTGACTCCGGCGAGGAACATCAGCAGGTAAAGGGCGTAGCCGCCGATTTTATCCCAGTCGAACCCGGCAGGAATTTTTGCCGAGAGACCCGCGAATACTCCGGCGATAAAGAATGAGAAGATGATCAGGCTGCTTCTCATTTCTTTTTAAATAAAAGATTGAAGAGGATTTGGGAAAGAACTACACTTCCAGCTATCGAAGCAATTGCAATCGTGACGGCTTCGTACCCAATCTTCCCCAGATTCCTGATGATTTCTGCATTGGTTCCGACGGAAATACCAAGGAGGAAGAGCAAGAGGTAAATGGACCAATTCAGCAGATAGTTATTGAACAGATGAAGTTTGGGTTTACTGATTATGAGCAAACCAACCAGGATTCCCAGTGACAGAACCAGTAGGATGCTGATCATTTGTTTGTTGGTTGCTTTATTTGAATTGGTACCGGATGGCAAAACCGACATTTACCCCGCTGCCGTGATTGAAGAGACCGATCTCAGGTCTTGCATCCAGTGCGAGTTGAATTCTCTCCGGGAAAGTATATTCTATCCCGATATTACCGGCTGCGGATAAGAATAGACCGTTGTTGTAATTTGAATCATAGACCAAATTGGAACTGTAGGAACCTAATTTGGCTCCCGGTCCGGCGTACCAATTTAGGTTGTTGTCAAGTTTCCACACCCAGTGGTAGAGGCCGGTGAGTGCCCAACTGTTGTAATCGTAGCGGAAATTGTTGGAATATTCGTAGTAACTATTGAAGCCCAGATCAAGTTCAAGGCGGTTGTTCGGTGTTAAACCGTGCTGGTAGGAAATCTCCGTCCCTAAGCCATAAGCGGCTCCAAAACGCAATCCCAATGCATGTTCTGCAATTTGGGCAGAAGCGAGATTGGCAACAAGTATCATCATCAACAGACTGGCAAAAATTCTTTTCATACTAAAATATTTTGAGAAATTATTTTTTCTTCCCCATGGAGGAGGTGTTCAAAAATAGAAAATAAATTGAAGTATCAAAATTGAAATCAATAGAATCAACTTTCTCTCGTTCCCTGTTTCACTATCTCCCTAAATCTTTCAAGTTGCACCTTCCAAATTGCGGTTTCCTGCGGTTCGAAGGTTTTGGTGGCAAAAGAAGTACCAACCATGGCACGGATTTCTTCCAGGGAAGCCACTGCCTTCATCGTTTTGGCCTGGATCATGATGTTCCCAATGGCCGTAGCTTCTGTCGGCCCGGCCACAACAGGCAGACCGAGTGCATTGGCGCTGTACTGGCAGAGAAGTTCGTTGTTGGCACCCCCGCCTATGATGTGAACCCTTTCGATTGGCCATGAAATTACTGACCGAATTGAATCCAGGGTTAGCCTGTATTTCATTGCCAGGCTTTCAAAAATGCAGCGGATAAACCCGCCATGGGTCACGGGAGGTATTTGACCGGTCGAAAGGCAATAATTGGCAATTGCTTCAGGCATATCGGCCGGATTGAGAAAACTTGGATCATCCGGATTAATCAGACATTTAAATGGTTGGGCCAGCATACTTAAATCAACCATTTCACTCCACGAATAATTCACTTCATGCGACCAAATCCTTCTGCATTCCTGCAAAAGCCACATTCCCATGATGTTTTTCAGGAAACGGGTAGTCCCCTCCACACCTCCTTCATTGGTGAAATTGAGCTTAAGTATCTCTTTGGATATAAGTGGTTTGTCGGACTCTATTCCCATCAGGGACCAAGTGCCTGAGCTGATATAGGCCCAATTTTTCCCTGAAGCAGGCACTGAAACAATGGCAGAGGCGGTATCGTGGGATGCAATGGCAATCACCGGAATCTCGCTGCTTCCGGTTTCTTTCTGCACTTCCGGTTTAATCATTCCGAGCAGTGTCCCCGGCAGGACTATCTCCTGCATCATGGAGGGATCAACTCCAATGGCCCTGAAAAGTTTTTCTTCCCAGGCCAATTTCCCCGGTACCAGCAGCTGCGAAGTAGAGGAGATGGAGAATTCATTCTTTTTTACCCCGCAAAACAGGTAGGAGAGGGCATCCGGCATGAAAAGCAAATCCCTGCCTGATAAATACTGACTGGATTTGGATTCATGATTGACGAAAAGCTGAAACAGTGAATTGAACTGCATTAATTGGATACCGGTCATCAGGTAAAGCTCTTCTTTGGGTATGATCTTGTAAAAATCTTCCATTGCGGTATCTGTGCGATGATCCCGGTAGGCAAAAGGGAGGGAGGCAATCATCCCGTCCTTGTCGACAAAAGCAAAATCGACTCCCCAGGTATCAATCGCAATCGAATCGGGCTGAATTCCGAAATCGCGGATGCACTTTTTTAATCCGGTTTTCAGTTCATCAAAAATGGAAAAGATATTCCAATAGAAGTGGTTGTCGATTTCCACCATCCGGTTATCGAACCGATGGATCTCGGTTAGCTTCAGTTTCCCGTTTAAAATAGTCCCTAACATGGCCCTTCCTGATGAAGCGCCTAAATCGAAAGCCAAAAAGTTGACATATGACATATCAGTTATGAATGATAAGATAGGAATGATGATACAGACATTATTTGGTATAAAAGTACTTACCGGTCAGGAGTAATCCTGCAAAGACAAAAACGGCAAAGGCCAGGCTACTGGCTGCCAGTTGTATCCCACCGGATATTACATGCCCGGAGGTACATCCGCCTGCCATACGGGCGCCGAAAATAAGGATAAATCCTCCGAAAAAAGCCCAGAAAGCCCGTTTCCCGAAGTTATTGCCTTTGTATTTTTCCCAGTTATCATGAATCATCCTGATTTTGAAATCTTTGCGCAGGAGCGATATTACTAATCCTGAGAGAAGTCCGCCTGCAAGGAACGGGACCTCCCAGCTGCCCGATTTGCTGATCTGTTTGAAATAGTCGTTGTGCACGGCACCGAATACATTGTCGGCAACATACGGGAAAAAAGTAGAGGCCCCGATCGGACGGTCATCAAAATGGAAGATGATGGCAGCCAGGATGGCAATGCCTGTCCCTGCTATGATCCAGCTTTTATCGTGACTTTTATCCAAACGGTGAATCACAAAAGCAGCAACAATGAAAACCATTCCGCAAAGGAGCATAACCGGATAAAACAGCAAAGGAGAATCCCCCAAAGCGGTATAAAGCGACCAGGTACCAATATTGGGACCCAATATAATACTTACTGAGGGTAAAACCAGTGTATAGGTCAAGCCACCGGCCAAGCCGCCCAGGATACCAACCATGGCGTCCAATGATCCTTCCCCCGCAGATACCATCACTGTACCGGGACAATAGCCCAGAATGGCCATTCCTGTACCGAAAATCAATCCACCCAATACAATACCGCCTACCAGGAAGGGCTTAATGTGATAGGAGGCAAGTCCGAGACCGATTTCGATGTTCAAAAGGATTACACCCACTCCGATTGCCAGGGCGATGGCCTTGGCCACTTTGAAGTTTTCGAGTGTTGCCATGCCACTAATGGTATCGAAGCGGTTCAACCTGGCACTCTGAAGCAATACTCCGAAAATAAACCCATAGAAAAGTGTGGTCATTTTTGTGTTGTTTAAGGTGGTTGTATTCTGTATCAAAGATAGCAAAACCGGTTATTAATCGTTAGTTTTGTCTGAAAATAACCAAAATTCAACACCGTCAATTTAGATGAAAATGAGAAATCTGCTGCTCTTTTCTGTATCAATGTTCTTCTCTGTCACGGCTCTTGCACAAGGCGGAAAAGTGATAGAATCATTGACGTTCAGTTCAAAATCCGGATCCAAAATGAACTATTCGGTCTATCTTCCGGTGGATTATTCCACTTCACAACGAAGCTATCCGGTTGTCTACCTGCTACATGGTTATTCAGACGATGAAACAGGTTGGATACAGTTTGGCGAAGCCGGCAGGATAGCCGACAAAGGGATCGCTGATGGTAAAATACCACCCTGCATACTTGTCATCCCGGATGGGAAAGTAACCTGGTATTGCAACAGTTACGATAACAAGAACCTTTGGGAGGATCATTTCATTAACGAATTTATTCCATTCATCGAGAAGGAGTACCGGATCAGGTCAAAGAAGGAGTATCGTGCCATTGCAGGTCTCTCCATGGGTGGTTACGGTGCCCTGAAGCTTTCTATGCGGCATACTGACCTCTTTTCCTGTTGTATTGCCTTAAGTTCAGGGACGTTTACAGACAAAGAGATTACGGATCAGAAGGATGCAGATTATGAAAGATATTTTGGGAATATCTTCGGGAACGGGCTTAAAGGAGAAGCTCGGCTTTCAGAAGCGTGGAAAGCCAATAACCCGCTCGACCTGATCCACAGTGTCCCGATCGAAAAGCTGAAAAGCGTGCGATACTGGATTGATTGCGGGGATGATGATTTTCTTTTCAACGGTAACGCTACCCTGCACATTGAAATGCGTAAACTGGGACTTCCCCATGAATACAGAGTACGCGACGGAGCTCATCTATGGAGTTACTGGAGAAGCGGACTCGAAACCGGACTGGAATACATTGGAGCTGGGTTCCACAGATAGGTTTTTTGGATTTTCGATTTTGTTCCTGTTGCCCGTCAGGGCATTAAGCTCAATAGAAAGATGAATCCCGATGTACGGTTTTCCCCGTCAGGGGATAAACATTCAAAAAGCATTTAATCCAAAATGCCTATGTGTTTTTGTCTATCCCCTGACGGGGAATCCAAAACAACCCACAATCATTGTTCTATTGAGCTTAATGCCCTGACGGGCAAAACTTAAATTTATTTTGGGAAAAGTATTTTCTCCAGATCGGGTCTGTTGATTTTTCTCAATTCTGCAGTGAGTTCCTTCCTGAATTCGTTTTTATACCAAAAAAAGAATTTCCTCTGCGCTTGCTTTTGCTCAGAAGTTTTGGCAGTATACACTTTTTCTAGTGTATATGGGTGATAGCCTGAGTAATAGATCACTGTAGCCAGTGTCATCGGGGTGGGAGTGAAGTCCTGGACCTGCTCCAGTTTGAAGTTCAGGGCCTTCGTTTTGGCAGCCAGATCGGCCATGGCTTCAACGGTACTTCCGGGGTGACTGGAGATAAAATAGGGGATCAGTTGCTGTTTCAACCCATATTTCGCATTCGTCTTATCAAAGAACTTGCTGAGTTGTTCAAATTGCGCAAAGGATGGCTTCCGCATCACAGAAAGAACCTGGTCGGCAGTGTGCTCCGGTGCAACTTTCAACCTTCCTGAGACATGTTTCCCAATCACCTGATCCAGATAGGCGAGGTTTCCCTTGTTGACCTGTTCATCTTCCACCCTGTGAAAGATCAGGTCGTAGCGGATGCCACTGCCGATGAATGCTTTTTTTACCCCCGGGAATCCTGCAGCCTGGTTGTAAAGATTGCTCATCGGCCGGTGGTCGGTATTCAGGTTTTTGCAGACAGCAGGATAGATGCAGGAAGGTCTTTTGCACAATTTGCAAACGGAGAGATCTTTCCCTGCCATTTTGTACATATTGGCCGACGGGCCGCCGATATCAGAGATATATCCCTTGAAATCAGGCATTCCTGCCACTGCCTTCACCTCATTCATTACCGAGGCTTCTGACCTGGAGACAATAAATTTACCCTGATGGGCCGAAATGGTGCAGAAACCACAACCGCCAAAGCAACCGCGGTGGATATTGATCGAATGCCGGATCATTTCATAAGCCGGTATGGCCCCTTTGCCGTTGTATTTCGGGTGAGGCAGCCTTGTAAACGGCAGGTTGCTGAAACTGTCGGCTTCTTCGGTGGTAAGGGGAGGCCATGCAGGATTGATCACCACTTTTTTGTTGCCAATGTTTTGTGTCAGCCTCGTATCAGGTTCCATCCGGTTGGATTCCTCTTCGATGATCCTGAAATTCCTGGCATAATTGATCTTTTCTGCCTGACAGGCTTCATGGCTAAACAGGTTTAACTCTTTCCAATGAAGCTCAGGTTCAAAGGATTGATCTTTGGGTAGTAGGAAAGCTGTTTGCGGTATGCCGGTCAACTCATTTACATGCTTTCCTGCAAGGAGTTCCCTGACGAAGGAAATCAGCGATTTTTCTCCCATCCCGTAAAAAAGCATATCAGCCTGACTATCAACCAAAATGCTTGGTTTAAGCTGATCAGACCAGTAATCATAATGGGTTACTCGGCGCAGGGAAGCTTCAATTCCGCCAATGATCAGGGGCACTTCCGGGTAAAGTTTTTTGAGGATATTGGCATAAACGATTGTGGCATAATCCGGTCGGGCACCTGCCCGGTCGCCCGGAGTGTAGGCATCGTTGGAACGTTTCCGCTTGTTGGCGGTGTAATGGTTGACCATCGAATCCATGCACCCTGCAGTTATGGCAAAGAATAGCCGCGGCGATCCCATTTTTTTGAAATCACGAAGGTCATCCTGCCAATTGGGTTGCGGAACGATGGCAACTTTCAGTCCCTCTCGTTCCAGGATGCGCCCTATCACTGCTGCTCCAAAGGAGGGATGATCAACATAGGCATCTCCTGAGAAGAGCACAACATCCAACTCTTCCCATCCCAAAGCCCGAACCTCTTTGAAGGTTGTGGGCAACCAGTCGTTTATTCTATATCCGCTCAAACCGGATTTCTTTAGGCTACTAAAATACATCATTTCGCTTTTATACTGGTAATTGCAGACAATTTATTAGTTACTTGCCGGGATAATTGATATTTTTATTGAGTATTTCGACTTAAATTCAGTATCTTTGAATAGTGAATAGACAGCCGTGTATATTAGTTGATATTGAGATCGATAAACTGACCAACTCAATTAAAAACAGGATTTCAGGAGATGTTTTCGATACCGAAATTTTTCGACTTATTAGCGGGGACAGTAGACAAATAGTCAAGAGCGATTGGCTTTTCAATTGGCATGAACAAATTAAGCTTTCAGATAGAGAAACCTACAAACTGACAATTTGGGACAATTCAAAAATCATTCAGGGTCTTGTGAGTTTAAGTGACAAGGGAGATCATATTTACATGCATTTAATTGAAAGTGCTAAGTTCAACAAGGGCAAGAATAAAATATATATTGGAGTTCCTGGTAACCTGGTCGCATTTGCTTGTAAGCTTTCGTTTGAAAAGGGCTATGAAGGCTATCTTGCATTTGATGCAAAAACGGCATTGGTCAAGCACTATCAGGAAACACTTTACGCCACTCATTTCAAGGGAACTAAAATGTTGATTGAAACACCAGCGGCCATCAGATTGATTGATCAGTATTTTAAAAAGTAGGACAATGGGACTAGTAAAAGAACCAGATAAAGTTGACTTCTATGTTCTGGATAAACTATGGACGGATGAAGAAAGAAAGGAATTGAGCGCTTTCATCAAGCTGAGAAAAGGGCAAACAAAAAAAGTCAAAAATGATAGAACCGTAAAGAAGAAGACTATTGTTTAGTCTTTACTCTCAATCTTCAACTTTTACTTTTCAATCCTTATCCTTGCATCCACGGCTACAATCTTATCCCCATTGCCCATAAGCGGATTGAGGTCCATCTCTTTAATTTCGGTGGCAAAGCGCAGCATGGAGGAGAGGCGTACGATGATCTCTGCAAATTTTTGGCGGTTTACGCCGGGTTTCCCCCTGAAACCTTTGATGATGGGGTAGGCTTTGAGGTTCCGGATCATCGAATCTGCTTCACAGATGGTTAACGGAGCAAGGCCGGAGGTAATATCTTTCAGTACTTCTACAAAAATACCGCCGATCCCGCACAGGATAACATGACCAAAAGTAGGTTCATAACTGGCGCCCAGAAACAATTCAATACCTTCTGCCTGTTCTGCCAAAACAACTGCCGTCGTATGTTTGATTTGCATCATGCGGTTGAATTCGACACTGACCATCTCAACAGAACGGATGTTTAGCGTGACGCCTCCCACATCTGTCTTATGAAGCGGACCTACGACTTTCATTACGAGCGGGAATCCTATGTCGTTGGCTGCCTGAATGGCTTCTGCACCGGTTTTTGCCACGATCTCCCTCACAATTGGTATAGAGGCTGCCTTGAGCAATTGTCCGGTTATATCGGGCGTAAGATAGCCATTCGGGCTGCTCTCAATAATTCTGCGGATAAGCGGTACATCCACGCCGTCCAGGAAAATCTCCTGGTTGGATGGTTTGGGTGTCAGTTTTACCTTGGTCAGCGCTTTGCCTAACAGCACCTCATCGGGGAAGTTGACATTTCCGTGAGAAAGGAAGTAGGCCAGATCCTTTTTTACGCTCATGACCGATGGCAGGATAGGGAAGATCGGTTTTTTGCAGCTCTTCATTTTGCGGTCGAGTACCTGGTAAACATCTTTGACTGAGGTCAGTCCGGTACTGCCAAAAATAACGGCCATCCCGTCAATCTCATCCATCTCATTCTCCACCGTATCAATAATCATGTCAAGTTGGTCGGCGGTTCCGGTTGCCAGGAAGTCAATCGGATTTTCGATGGAAGATCCGGCAAAGAGTGCATCTTTCAGTTTTTGCTTGACAGGAGAATCGGGTATTTTTGGAATGTTGACACCACCCGTTTCGAGTGCGTCGGTCAGCATCACCGCCGGACCACCGGCGTGAGTGATGATCGCCATGTTTTTGCCTTTCATCTCTTTGGACATCAGTACACACGCGACTGTGGTTAATTCTTCGCGACCATAACATCTCACGATGCCGGCTTTGCGAAACAAAGCCTCGACGGCCGAGTCGGAACTGGCCATGGCACCTGTATGGGAAGAAGCGGCCCTACTCCCGGCCTTCGAACTACCTGCCTTGATGGCGGCCAGCCTGAACCCTTTTCTTACCAGCGAGGAAGCGTGGTACAGGAATTTATCAGGGTTGTGGATGGTCTCGATGTAAAGCAGTTTAACCCGTGCCTGTGCCTCATTTTCTGAATTCAGATCCCAGTATTCCATCACCTCTTCGACTCCCAACTGGGCTGAATTGCCTACCGAGATCACCCGTGAAAAGGTCAGTCCCTTTGGGATGGCGGATTCCATAATAAAAACCGCAGTGCCTCCCGATCCCGAGACAAAATCGACTCCCGATGGCTCCAAACGTGGGATCGGTTCGGTAAAAACGCCGGCATAATCAGGAGTCAGCATACCGATGCAATTGGGTCCGATCAGGCATCCTCGGGTTTGGTTCACCAGATCGACGATCTCCTTTTCGAGTAGCGCACCCTCACTTCCCATTTCACTGAATCCGCCTGAAATGATGATAAATGCCTTGGCTCCTTTTTCTTTTGTCAAAACGGAAACCGCTTCAGGACAGTATTTGGCAGGGATTGCCAGGATAGCAAGGTCGACTGCTGGCAACTCTTTGACCGATTTGAAGGTTTCTACCCCCTGGACACTTGCATCATTTGGATTGACGGCATACAGCAACCCTTTGAATTCGTGCTCAATCAGATTCTTCAGAATTTTGCCACCGGGCTTGGTGATATTGTTGGAAGCGCCAATTACCACAATGCTGGCGGGGGAAAGGAGTTGTCTGTTCAGCATGCTGATATATTAGAAATTATTGTCTTTATGAATAAGTGCCTAAAGTGAACTAAAGTGAACTAAAGTGACTAAAGTTTGAGCTCCTGACAAATCAAGCCCGTGGCGAAGTACTCTAGGCACTTTAGTTCACTTTAGTTCACTTTAGGCACTCTCTCGTGCCTGTATTTAAACATGAACGGGAAAATCAACCCCAACACCAAAGCGTATCCGGCAAAAACCATCCAGATATGCGGCCAGTCTTTCACGCCGTCTTTGGTAAAGAGATCGACCACATAACCGCTTGCCGTCCCCCCCAGGAATGCACCAAAACCATTGGTCATGATCATGAACAAACCCTGGGCGCTGGCCCGGATACCAGGTTCTGCCTCCATTTCTACAAAAAGGGAACCCGATATATTGAAGAAATCAAATGCCATTCCGTAGATGATCATCGAAAGGACCAGGAGTGCAAGTCCGTGTCCGGGATTCCCGACGCCAAAAAGGCCAAACCTCAGGACCCAGGCGAAAATACTGATTATCATCACTTTTTTGATGCCAAAACGTTTCAGGAAAAATGGAATGGTCAAAATAAACAAGGTCTCAGAAATCTGTGAAACTGAAAGCAGCAAATTGGGATGTTTAACGGCAAAAGAATCCTTGTAAATGTCAAATTTGGAAAAATCATCCAGGAAGGATCCGCCGAAAGTATTGGTTATCTGAAGAGCGGCGCCGATGAGTAAGGCAAACACGAAGAAAACCGCCATCTTTCTTTTTTTGAACAAGACGAATGCATCCAAACCAAGCGCTGATAGGATGGATCCGTCCCGTTTTGCCTTTGCAGGAGGACAAGCCGGAAGAGTGAAGGCATAGATCCCCAAAAACAAGGCAGTTAAGGAGCTGACATACAACTGCACCGGACTACGGGCCCACCCCAGCAGATCCACAATCCACATGGCAAATATAAAGCCAATGGTTCCCCAGACCCGGATGGGCGGAAAATCCTTCACCACATCATACCCTTTCTGCAAAAGAATATTGTAGGATACGGCGCTGTTAAGTGCAATGGTGGGCATATAGGCCATCGCATTGAAAAGCATCACCCAATACATCACAACCGGATTGGTGACCGTAGAGGCCCAGAAAAGCAGCACTGCGCCAACCAAATGGCACATGCCAAGTACCCGTTCGGCATTGATCCAGCGATCTGCCACAATTCCGAGCAATCCCGGCATAAACAGGGCGGCAATTCCCATGGTGGCATAGACACTTCCCACCTGTCCGCCGGTAAATTTCAAAGGGCCCATCATGTATCCGCCGAGGGAGATCAACCACGAACCCCATACAAAGAACTGAAGGAAGTTCATCAGGGTCAGCCTAAATTTTATGTCCATAAATTGAGATGAAGTTTGATTAAAATGTTAATTCAAGGCACTAAATCTAAGTAATTTTGTTGAAAGAAAATAGGATAATTGGCAATCTGGACACACCAACTAATAC
>Ga0163199_1001539_pt1 | contig 14365 bp, 5 predicted proteins | sample PL_2010_150m_FD_113537 | JGI IMG/M metagenome (GOLD analysis project Ga0163199, IMG submission 113537) | Freshwater microbial communities from Powell Lake, British Columbia, Canada to study Microbial Dark Matter (Phase II) - PL_2010_150m | ecosystem: Environmental > Aquatic > Freshwater > Lake ... | reverse complement strand
CTTATAATCTTCGGTCTTATTCAGTTCTTTGGCAATTTGCGAAAGGCAATATTCATCGTATGACGTCCCAAGAGTGACTGCAACCGGTTGTCGGCGTTCAAAAGAATGTACTTCGGGAATTGTTTCCTTCTCGCCCACTTTCAGCGCCGGGATATATCCGTTATCCCTGTAAAACTGGTCCAGCTTCCCGGCAGGTTTGCCCGACCAGGGAGCCAATGTTTTTTCCATGATTGCCCCCTTACAAGCAAGATAGGCCTTTTCAAGGTCGAAGCCGCGAAGGCCTTTCCGGTAGGCATCAATCACTGAAGCTACCCCATGGTTCGAATTCATGCGACGGCTGTCGCCTGTGATTTCAGGGAAAGTAGGCCACCAGTTGTGTTCCATTTGGGCAGACATTTCGACAAACGAGTGCAGAATGTTTTCTTCTTTCTTTGGGTCAAGCAAAATACGCAATGGGTGGTGGGCACGATACGCATCCCAAATCCAGTCGTCGGTAAAAAACGGGGTTCCATCATCGTTGTGAACTTTTCCATCGAAGGCGCTGTAATAGCGTCCGTCTTCCGAGATATTGACAGGACGCTCAAAGGTCCGGTAGAGTGAAGTATAGAAAATTGTCTTTCCATTGTCATTGTTTCCGGTTACTTCAATCTTTCCAAGCGTTTCATTCCAGATTTTCCGGCCTTTCTCCTGCAAGGTTTTCAGGTCGAATTGCTGAACTTCGCGGTTCATGTTTTTCCGGGCTTGCGCTTCATCGATAAACGAGATTCCATAGCGCAAACGGATGGATTTCGTTGCTTTACCGTATTTCAGGACAATGCAGGCATTACGGCCTGTGGCTTCTTTGTCGCTCGTCAGACCCGAGGACTTCAAAACTGAAATATTTTCTGGAATCTGTTCCGGTTTCAGATACAAAAATACCCGCGTATTGTTTTCGAGAGACTGGAATCCGGAGACTGCTTCCCCGTCCCATTTCAGGCTCCCATTGCGCGAGTTCACTGCCAGGTAAACCGGACGATCTTGCGAAAACTCCAGTTCGTAAATGGCAGCCTGATGAGAGATGGCAAAATGCACATCGGTTTGTTGCTCATCAAGGTAAACTGAGTATGAATAAGGAGTCAACTTTTCCTGGTCATAACTGTACAAGACTACAGGTTTCAGATCCTTCTCCTCGCCCTGAAACGGACTCAGGTTAAAGGCTGAACTTCCGCGGTGACTGGTCACCACCAGGGGGAGGCCCCGTAGCAAATCAGCGGTATAGTCATTCCGTTCGGGATAAACCCTGAGAAAACTGTTTGGGAGATGAATAGTCGGAAATGTGGGTACCAACAAGTGGCTGATGTTGCCAATATATGGATTGACATAATCTACTGGTTCCCTGGTTTCTTTATTTGCAGAAAACCCAAAAACAAGATTTCCGGCCGCCAGTGTATAAACTGCCACACAAAGCATTTTTCTAAAATTAATTTTCATGACGCTACTTTTTAGTTAGGTTCTTATCTAGTTGAATAATTTCTCCTGATTTGGTTTGTGCCTCAAACTGGTGTGAAAGTGTCCGGAGACTTAACTTTTGGCCGTTTTTCGATTGGATTTTTACTCCTGTCACTTTTCCGTCCTTCCATGCAAAATCGACTACAAATCCGCCGCGGCCACACAATCCAGTAACTGAGCCTTCGGGTAACGCTGATGGCAAAGATGGCAGTAACTGAATCTCATAACTTCCATCCTGATTGCGTGACTGGCTTTGCAGCAGCATTTCGGCAATGGCAGCAGTGGCTCCGAAATTACCGTCAATCTGGAAAGGAGGGTGATTGTCGAACAAGTTTGGCAGGGTTTTGGTAGTCAATAGTACCGACAATAATTTGTACGCATGATCGCCATCCTGCAGACGGTTCCACATGTTAATCTTCCATGCAAGTCCCCAGCCAGTGCCATCATCACCACGGGCTTCCAACGTCTTACGGGCAGCAGCAGCCAATTCTGGGGTACTGAGGGTTGTTATCTGGGTTCCGGGATATAAACCAAACAAATGAGAAGTATGACGGTGATGTGGATCGTTTTCCTTATAGTCCTCAGCCCACTCCAAAATACGGCCTGTGGCCGGACTGATGCGGATGGGCGCCAGGCGGTCCAATGTTTTCTGGCATTCAGCACGGAAAGCAGCATCGACTCCTAAAACATCACAGGCTTCGATGCAGTGTGTCATCAGATCATGGATGATTTCCAAATCCATTGTTGCTCCATACGTGAAGACCGATTTTTGTCCGTTTGGAAGATAAAATTCATTTTCCGGAGAGTAGGAAGGATTGGTAACCAGTTTCCCCGGACAAGCGGTTCCGGTGGGAGCTTCAACCAGAAAATCCATGATGAAGCGTGCAGCGCCTTTCATTAGCGGATAAGCGCGTTCTTTCAGAAATTTTTTGTCGCCGGTGTAGCTGTAATGTTCCCACGGATGTTGTGCCAGCCAGGCAGATCCCATTGGCCAAATTCCCTGCGGACCATCGGCCGGAGCAGTAAATCCCCATGCATCAGTCAGGTGATGAACCACCCATCCTCCGGCTCCGTACTGCACTTTCGCAGTTTGTTCTCCCGGCTTTACGAGGGCATCCGAAAGGTCGAAAAGCGGTAGGTGCATTTCGGAAAGGTTGGTGATTTCAGCAGGCCAATAATTCATCTGCAAGTTGATGTTGGTGTGGAAATCAGCATTCCATGGCGGATTCATCTGCCATGCCCAAAGTCCCTGCAAGTTGGCCGGCATGCCTCCCGGACGTGAACTGCAAATCAGTAAATATCTTCCATACTGGAAAAAAGTTTCGACCAACCCCTGATCGGCTTTTCCTGAAACTTTGGCCAGGTCAAGCCTTTTGTTGGTTGGTAAAGTCATAACTTCGGGAGCAACCTGTCCAAGGTGAAGATCGACACGGTTAAAAAGACGCTGATGCTCCTTCAGGTGAGCAAGTTTAAGCTTCGAATAGTTCTTTGACGCTGCTTTTGCAATCTGCTCATGGCAATTTTTTACCGGATCAATATTCAGGGAATTTATATCAGCCGAAATGTTTTTAAGTCCCGGGTAATTGGTCGCTCCGGCAACAAAAATCGTCACTTCGTTGGCGCCGGAAACTTTTAAGATTCCGTTTTCGACAATGATTTTTCCTCCTTTGGCAACGGCTTTTACCGAAGCTGCGAAACTGATTCCGCGAGGTTTTCCCTCTTTGTCCTTGATGGGCAACCGACCGCTCAGAACCAGCGAATTCGGATCATTGGGATTCGCCTCACAACTGGCATCCTGCTGGCGTTTCAGTGTCAGCGAAAAGGTGATCCGGGCTTTCTTGCTGGCTGTAAAATGAACAACAATTACCCCATCCACCGGAGAAGCGAATACTTCACGCAAGTAAGTCACTCCGTCTGAAGTGAAACTTGTGCTTGCAACAGCTGTGGTCAAGTCCAGGCTCCTGGTATAATTGGTGGCTTCCATTAAAGGTGTATCGAACCAGAGTTCGCCCAGCGACTGGTAAGGTTTAACTCCCTGGGGACGTCCCATCATGGTTTTTCCTGCCAATTTAACTGCTTCGTTGTTTTTGCCATCGAAGAGTAGTTTTTGCACTTCCGGCAAAGCTTTCAGCGATTCCGGATTACTCGCATCAAGCGAATAACCGTCCCAAAGTGTACTTTCGTTTAATTGAATCCGTTCGTCGGCAACTCCACCGAAAACCATGGCTCCAAGCCGGCCATTTCCCAGAGGTAAAGCTTCTTCCCATACTTTCGCCGGAGCTTGATACCACAACAGATAATGACCGTCAGGTTTTTCACCACCGTTGGTAATTTGTGCCCGATCAGCCCATTTGGCAGTTATTTTCGCAGGACGGACACTGGCCGGAACCATAGTGTTGATTTCCTGCGTCATAGCAGTTTTGCAAGGGATAAATAAGAGAATTAAATAAGATAGAAATACATTAATTCGATTCATTGATGTAGGATTTATTTTAGGTGCTGTTATTTAAACTTGTAACAAGAGAGAAATTTCCCGAGAAAAGTGGTGTTATCAAAGATTCCGGAAAAATTTTCAGCGCCGGGTCCGAAAGCAAATACGGGAACCATCACGGCGGTGTGGCCTTTTGAAGAAAAATTCAGCTTTACGGTGTGCGATTTCATGTTTCCATTCACGATCGTTACACCACCGGTCTCATGGTCAGCGGTTACAACAACCAGTGTATGCCCGTCTTTCTTTGCATAATCCAAAGCAATACCCACTGCTTCGTCAAAATCGAGCACTTCATCTGTCAGGACTTCTGCATTATTGTCATGCCCGGCATGGTCAATGTGCGAACCTTCAATCATCAGGAAAAATCCTTTCGGGTTTTTACCGAGTATTTCAAGTGCTTTTTTACTCGCCTGAGGAAGCATATTTCCCCGCCCTTTCAACCGGTAAGGACAGGCAAGAGGATCCGTTAATCCAACCAGTTTTGTTGCTTTCGACTGTCCAATTGCAACCATGGAGGTATCCACTTCATATCCTTTTTTCTTTAGGCTATCGATCAGATTGATACGATCAGCCCTCCTGCCGAAATGGTTGTAACCCCCTCCGATGAATACATCAATATCCGTTTTTAAAAAATCGAGTGCAATAGCATCGGCATTACTTCTGCTGATATTGTGCGCAATGAAGCTTGCCGGCGTAGCATCCGTGATATCGGTAACTACAACCATCCCGGTAGCTAATCCATTCTCTTCTGCTATTTTCATTATGGATTTTAAATGATTTCCCTGCGGGTCCTGCCCGATGGTTCCATTATTTGTTTTTGTACCACAAGCCAGGGCTGTTCCGGCCCCAGCTGAATCGGTGATGTAATTATCGGCCGAAAATGTTTTTTGCAGTCCTGTGATGGGGAAATTTTCAATATTAAGCGGATGATCTGCCACACTCATGCCTGCATACAAGGCAGGAACCCCCATCCCGTCGCCAATCATGAAAATAATATTTTTGACGTCAGAAACCCTTTTGGATTTTGTCTCTCTCGTTGGGACACAGGATATCAGGGAAAGGCTTAAAATCGTGAAATACAAATAAAATGATACTTTTCTCATCGTGTTTAATTTAAAGTTTTCTCCGTTAAAGGTTTTCCCTTGGGCATCAGGGTGATTCTATCTCCCTTTGTTGTATTAATAACCAATAATTTACCTGATACATTCTTAACTTTCTTCCCGTTATTATATTGCGTTAAATCGCTTTCGCCCCATGGATTTTGAACAGCACATTTGCCCCCTTTTTGTGAATATATCTCAACGAATTCAATCTGGCCTTGCGTTATCGAAGCACTTACCAGGAAAGCATCTCGCGCAGCAAGTGTAAACTGTGCATCCCACTCTTTCGGCCACGCCGGGAAAATGTAGTTGATGGGATCTTTCCCGGGCGATGGCGGAACACTCTGCAGCAAGGCGGCATTCAATGCCTGTGATGCCAGGCCAAGCCTTTCACACTCAATGGCGCCAGGTCCTTCCCCCAATGCCAAGCGGTTCCGCAATACACCCCGACCTTGTGTGCTTTGCGCCTGATTAACACGCATCTGGTTAGGGATTAAATATTTAACCTGATCAGCTAAACCAAGGTTCGACGCTACTACTGCATTCCTCGATAATAAACTAACATTGGTATTTTCATTTGCACCATTTGGATTCCTTTTCTTGTAAGCACCGAGAACGTTATTGAATAATTCCTTATTCTCTGAAGCAATGGTGCATAAATCATAGTATTCAGCCGGTAATTGTGTAGCGGGAATAGGTGCCAGATGATCCAGGATTTCTTTCCAGACCGGACGGAGTTCTGCATCAACACCTAATATTTCTGAAGCACGGATAGCAATTGGAAGCATGGCATACATCGCTGAAAGCTCTTCGGCAGTGTCTTCTCCTCCCCATTTATCACGATCTTCAAGGTTGTTCACAAAACTGATATGGTATTTCCCATCTTTTGCCTTATAAAGATTTGGAAAATTCCGATAAAATTCTGCTGTACCTCTTATCATTGGATAAGCAGTTGTCTTTAACCATTCCTTATCCAGGTAATAGGCATATCGCAACCAATAGAGATAGGAGATCTTAGCTGTTGTAGACATGATGTGGGAAGTATAAGAGAACGGAGGCTTAGGGGCAAAACGTGTATTTTCCTTCCTGGCCAACGGACCACCTTCTGTCTTTTCCATGAATAGCCAGTTCCAGCGGCTGTTAAGACTGTTCTTATACCTCGCATAATCCTGAAAAGCTTTCGAACGTTCGGCCCATGGTTTCCTGGCAAGATATAAATCACGCATATCCCTTGCCACACTGTCAGGAAGATCTTCAAGGCCATCAAACCAGGATGTCTCTGGAATCCAGAGTCCTTTTGAACCCCACTGCTGCACGGCAGCTTTTGCAAATGAATCAAAGTTTTTGGTATAGGTCGAAAATACCGGATTCATTATTTCAGGCCTGTTGTTTGGAGTCAGTCCGTTGTAATAGCAGCTTTGGTTGTGCCACCAGAACTGTGATCCCCACATAATCAAATCACCGTTGGTGTACCAAAGCATCCCGCTGAAACGGGGCATGTATTCCCCGCGCGAGCACGCAGCCATGATATAAAGCAAATAAGTATTGTTCTTTTGAACCTCATCGGCCACATTGTCGTCACTGTGCAAACGAATGAACGCTTTTGACCAGTATTCAGCCCACCATTTACCGTTGGCCGATAATAAATCATTAAAGCTTTTTGCCTGGGCTGCATCCAACTGTTTTAATGCAAGAGCAGCTACATCAACTTTCGGATCAGAACTCGCAGCACTTGACGTTAAAATGTTAAAAGTCCCTTTGCCTGTTTCGGCAGACAAGCGTACCGTTAATTCATTGAAATAACTGGCTTTGCTTTTTCTCCCGACAATCTCAACAGCAACTGCAGAAGCATTATAAAAGTTGCCTTCCTTAAATTCCTGAACAAGAATAATTCTCCCATCGCGGATCTCAAGGCGTGACAATGCTGAATGCTCACCCGTCTGAACCTGAACTTCGTGCTTGTTCATTACATCAATGTCTTTGTTTCCCTTGTAGGACATCACATAGCGTAACATTCGCAAGTCAACATCAATTGCAGACGGAGCATTTCGCTGATCGGTTATTTCTGTTGCGATCACATCTCCGTCATTCCAGGCAAGTACCCGTGCACTCAGTCCATTCCCCTTCACTGTTGAAAGCCCGTCATAAACGGATAAATGCTGGTTAAATGACTTTCCTGTGAAAACATCATCACCATAATCGACCACATTGATATCGAGATACCCGCATCCGTTCGCATAAGTGGTATGAGCTATCGGAAAGCTGTTGGTATTACAGCCAACAGAGAAAACATCGACCCTATTTATCTGGAAATGGATAGCCGAAGGGGTTGTCCATACGAGACTGCCCATCCGTCCATTACCAACAGGCATCCCTTCTTCACTTCTGGTAACCGGGGTATCATAAGTAAGATCGGCTCTTGAAACAAGGCTTTTATAGTCAACTTTCATGATCCGACTGCTGTTTATCTGTGCCATACTTATTTCAGAACAAAGCAGGGCAAGTAAAATGATCAATAATGTTTTCATCTTTATTTGTTATTGGGTACTAAAAACTAATAAGGTTGTATCTCCGTCGCACTGCCCCACGAGGTGTTCGGCCGCGGCCCCATCATCAAAACCAGCGTTCCTCCGTTTACCATATCCTTGTGTTCGAACCATGGCTTGTTCAACGGCTTGCCGTTCAGCGTGGCGGATTGAATGTATTTGTTTGCTGCCGAGACATTCCTGGCAGTAATCGTAAAAGCTTTTCCCCCTGCCAGGTTCAGCTTAACTTCGTCGAAAATCGGACTGCCGATGTCATACACCGGACGGCCGGGGCAGACCGGGAAAAAGCCCATGGCGCTGAATGCGTACCAGGATGACTGTTCACCGTTGTCTTCATCCCCACTAATTCCAAGCGGTCCGGCGTTGAACCAGATCTTCATGATATCACGCACCCGGCGCTGTGTCATCCAGGGTGCACCGGCATAGTTGTAAAGGTAGGGAATATGAAAACTCGGTTCATTACCTTGGGCATACTGCCCGATCAAGCCGGTCATGTCAGGCATCAGTGCCTGAAATAAATATTTACCGGATCCCCGAAATGGTTCAGGAGGATTATTATACCCCCCGAATTGTTCTTGAAACAGGGCATTCAGCTTGTCGACAAATTTGTCCCTGCCGCCCAATAGATTTATCAGACCAGGCACATCTTGTTGGACGTGAAAAGTATAAGTCCATCCATTCATTTCCGTGTAATATTCACGCCCCCCCTGGCCTCCGCTCCAGATAGGACTGAACTCCTTTTCGTCAAGTACCCAATTGCCGTCTTCCGACTTGGGTGCCATGAAGCCAATACGCTTGTCGAATACGTTCTCGTAGTTATGCGAGCGCTTCAAAAAATATGCGTAATCTTCTTTCTTGTTCAGTATCTTAGCCCACTCGGCCATACACCAGTCGTCGTAGGTTGTTTCCAGAGTTACAGCCACTGCCTGGCGCCGCTCCCATGGATGTACTCCTTCGACTGTCTCCTTTTCTCCCTTCTTCAGGGCAGGAAAGTATCCCTTTTCTATGTAGAATCGGTCCAGTGAGGTCTGTGGCAATTTATTGGTCCACGGCAGAAATGTATCCTCCATCTGCAACTTTTTAAACGCCTCATAGGCCTTTTCCACATCGAAATCGCGGTAACCTTTCACGTACGCGTCCAGTGCCACCCCGATCACGTGATGGCCGCTCAGTCCGCGGTTGATGGCCGACATGGTGCCGGTTTTTTCATAAAGAATGATAAAAGAGCGGATAAGATCGACCTGTTCCTGTGGATCCAATAGTAAATGCAGCGGCTCCAAGGAACGATAATTGCCCCACATGGCGGCACCGGCGCCAATAGGGTAAAACCCATGGCCGTCTGCCGGATGTACCTGCTGGTCAAAGGAGCCATAATACTTTCCGTCTTCTGTGACGTTGGAGACACTCGTCAGCACACGGTAAAGAGATGTGTAAAAGATGGTACGCTGGTCCTCGGTTCCTCCCTTTACCTCGATGGTACTTAGCGCGTCATTCCAGGTCTTGCGTGCCTGCGCCCGCGTCCGGTCGAAGTTCCATGTCTGTATCTCGCGCTGCAGGTTCTGACGCGCCTGATCCAGACTGATACTGGAGATGCCGATGCGCATTTCGATCTGTCTGTCCTGCCCCGGCGAGAAATCCGCCAGAATTACCTGTCCACCGGCTCCACCGCGTGCGTTTGCCCTGACAGGTTGTACGCTGGTCAAAGTCCTGGATGAAGAAACAGCCTTAGAAAACTCGGCATAGAAATAGCCGCCTCTGCCCCTGCCGCCGCCACTGCCTCCACTAAGCACAGCATTGTTCGTTGAGTCGATCTTTGCGGTCTGTGGTACGTTGAACAGTATATGCGCTGCAGCGCCTGCCGGGAAAGTGAAACGGTAGTGGCCAGCATGCGAGCTTACAGTATATTCCACTTTGATATCGTATTTTTCCAGGATTGCCGAGTAGTAGTAGGGCGTGGCTGTCTCCAGATCGTGATCATACATGGAGGCGTATCTGGATGGATCGGTCTCTGCAGTTCCGCTCATAGGCATCAGGGACATTCCTCCTGCAGGAAAACCATAAATCTTATCTGCCAGATACCGGTCTGTGATTCCAGGTGTGGTAATCGGGGCTATTCGCATCATACCGTATGGCATAATTACGTTAGGTGAGGTCGCCGAAAGCAAATGACCGATCCCTCCCAAATTGGGATTGATGAAGTCGACCGGCGTTTTCTTTCCGTTTTGTGCTGTTGCATAATTAGCGAGCAGCACCACACCGATCAGTATACGGATAAGATTTTTAATTGATTTCATACGCTATTTATAGTTCAGTTTTCAAAGATTCCAAAGATTAGTATTTGAATGATGGTGGTACTGCTTCAGGACTGCTTCCCCATTTTTTATTGGCTTTACTACCCATTTCCAATACCAGTTTTCCACCCTTGACTATGTCATCATGCTTAAACCAGGGTTGATCCAGAGGCTGTCCGTTTAAAGTAGCTGACTGTATGTATTTGTTTTCATCGGAAGCGTGCTGAGCTTCGATTTCAAAGAAATGTCCGTTACCCAGATCCACTTTGATTTCCGGGAAAAATGGACTGCCAATGTTATAAACTGGTATACCTGGTGTTACAGGATAGAATCCCATACAAGAGAAGACTACAAATGAGGATAAGCCACCGCCATCTTCATCGCCCGGAATACCCATCAAATCGTTTCTAAACCATTGTTTGATCAATGACCTGACCCTTTTTTGTGTTTCCCATGGCTGACCGGCATAGTTGTACAAATACGGAATGTGCAACGAAGGCTCATTACCCATGGAGAACTGTCCTACATTACCAGATTGGTCTGGCAACTGTGCATAGAAAGCATATTTACTCCGGCCCAGCGGCTTAACATACATTTCATTCAAATTCTGAACAAATTTTTTGGGACCACCCATCAACGCTACTACGTCGGCAATGTTGTGCTGAACATCCCAGCGATAGGTCCATCCGTTGTTTTCATCATAATAATCGCGAGCACCAGCCCCACCTGAAAATACATAATCAAAAGGCTCAATAAATTTCCCTTCCTTATCTTTTGGATGGAAGAAACCTGTCTCAGCATTATAAAGTTTTCTGTAATTCAGGGATTGTTCAGCAAAATAAGCCGCATCCTCGGTTTTACCCAATTCTTTGGCAATTTGAGAAAGGCACCATTCATCGTAGGAAGTGCCCAAGGTTACCGCTATGGTCTGGCGACGTTCAGAACTGTTGACTTCCGGTTCCGTTTCCTTTTCTCCTTCGTGTAAAGCCGGGAAATAACCATGTTCTTTATAAAAAACATCCAATTTACCAGCCGGCATCCCCGACCAAGGAGCAAGTGTTTTTTCGGTGATCGCTCCTTTGCAAGCCTGGAAAGCCGTTTCCAGATCAAATTTTTTCAGACCTTTCCGGTAAGCATCGATAACGGAAGCAACCCCGTGATTACAGTTCATCACATGCCTGCTTCCTGTAACTCCCGGAAATGTGGGCATCCAAAGCTTCTCTGATTGTTGGGCCATCAGAACAAACGAATTGATGATATTTTCTTCCTTCACAGGATCGATCAGCACCTGCAAAGGATGAAGCGCCCGGTAAGTATCCCAGATACCATCATTGGTATAAAACGGCCTTCCGTTATCATCATGAATCTTTCCATCAAAAGCGCTGAAATAGCGGCCATCTTCTGAGATGCTGAAGGGACGGCTGTAAGACCTGTAGAGTGCGGTATAGAAGATCGTTTTTTCGTTATCAGTTCCGCCATTGACTGCAATTTTGCCTAAGGCTTCATTCCAAATCTTTTTCCCTTCGGCTTCCAGTTGGGTGATATCAAAGTTTTTGATTTCCCTGTCAAGATTTTTGCGGGCCTGTACTTCATCAATCAAGGAAATGCCAAACTTTAGACGTTGAATTTTTGACTGAGCATCAAACTTCAGGACAAGGCAGACATCGTTGCCAGCAGGTTTCGAAAGTTGTCCCTGATTCAGCGCAAGCACATCTGCAGGTTTGTTTTCAGGGACCAAACAAATGTATCCATTGACTTTATTACCGAGTCCGTATTTGCCCGTAATAGTGGTTCCATTCCAGTTCAGCTCGCCACCCGATGAATTGATCACCATGTAGGCATTGCCAGAGGCTCCGTATTCAATCTCATACATGGCCGACTGCCTCGACGGTGCAAGGCGAACAGTTATCTGCTGATCATCCAGGTACACAGAATAAGAGTACGGAGTAATCTTTTCCTGATCGTAATCATAACGATACGATGTAGCCACGCCTGATTCGTCGCCCTGATAAGGATACAAAATAACACGGCTATCCAGCGAAAAGCCATTCATCAAATCACCGGTAAAATCAGAACGCTGCGGACTAAACCGAAACATGCTGTTTGGCAAATGCACTGTTGGCACTGTTGGCTTTAAAAGGTGACTAATATTTCCAATATATGGATTAACATAGTCGACCGGAGATTTCCTTTCGATTTGTGAGGCTGCACAACTGACAAGCAAGAGCCCTTCAATGAATAAATAACCAAGATTTGATAGCTTCATTTTGTTGATATTTTTCCGACTGGTTTAAAAGTTAGTCCGCTTTGGACATGGAAGGAGGTACTGCCTCCGGTGAACTACCCCATTGCTTGTTTGGTCTTGGTCCCATATTTAGTATGAGTGTCCCTCCTTTGACAAGCGTCGAATGTTCAAACCATGTTCTGTTAAGCGGCTCACCGTTGAGAATGGCTGATTGAACATATTTGTTTTGTGCTGAAACATTTTTTGCTTCAATCACAAAAGTCTTTTTATTGCCCAAATCAATTGTAGATTTTTTGAATATCGGACTTCCGATAAGCCATACCGGATAGTTTGGGATCATTGGGTCAGAGTAGATGCCCATTGCACTGCAAATGTACCAGTGAGACATGAGTCCGGTGTCTTCATCTCCGCATACTCCCAAAGGTCCTGCGCCATACCATACATCCATGATCTCCCTTACACGCCTCTGCGTTTTCCAGGGCGCACCCGAATAGTCATGCAGATAAGGTATCTGCCGTGAGAACTCATTCCCCTGGGCATAATTTCCGATTAAACCTGTCTGATCGGGGAACTGGTCCAGAAAAGTATATTTTGATGTTTGATACTGTTCAGTATACATGGCATCCAGTTTATTGTTGAAATTATCCCTGCCTCCCATAAGGTTGATCACTCCCTGAATATCATGTGAGACATAAAAGGTGTATATCCAACTGTTCATTTCAGCAAAATAATCTCTTCCCCCCTGCCCGCCTGATAATTTCGGATTAAAAGGAGTGATCCAGTTACCATCCTCGGTTTTAGGCGACATAAAACCCGTTTGTTTATTAAATACGTTTTGATAATCGTGCGCATGTTTCATGAAATACTCGTAATCATCAGTCTTGCCTAAGCCCTTTGCAACCTGTGCAACACACCAGCTCTCGTATGCTGCCTGTAGCGTAACAGTAACGCTTTGCCGCTTCTCAAATGGATGAACCTGTGGCACCCATTCTTGTTTCCCTGGAGGAACTGCGGGGAAAAATCCATTTTTAATATAGAAGCTATCCAATTGCGTGAAGGGTCCTTTTCTCCAGGGCAATTTTGTCGAGCCCATAAACTCTTCCTTCATATTTGCGTAAGCTTTCCCGACATCGAAATTCCGGATACCTCGCTGATACATATCTGCAATCATAACAAGATTGGTCTTTTGAAACATGCCGCCCTGCGAGGAAACCGGTGGGTACAGTTCGTTTTTTGACATGGCGGCATACTTTTGTGCTCTTTCAATTAATTTGTCATCCCTGATTTTCATCCTGTTCTGAAGGCTTTCGCCACCATTTGAAAAGTATATACCGGTGTAAAATATGGAAAGCTGCTCATCTGTTCCGCCCTCGACTTTAAACAGATCCAGCGATGCTGCCCATTTGTTTTTGGCATTGCTTTTTACTGCTTCAAAGCCCCATGCGGGGATATCCTTTTCCAGGTTTAGTTTTGCCTGTTCAATACTTTCATTGGAAACTCCAATTTTCACTTCTACCTGTTCTCCTTTTGAGGTTGCATAATTTGCAAAAACTCCTACGTTGGTACCATTTTGCGTATTTGATCCGGGAAATGATTTATCACCGTTCCATGAACCGAATGACTTGAACGGTTTGCTGAATCTTGCATAAAAATAAAAACCGCGGTTTCCCATCCCTTCCTGCCCTTCAATGGTATTTTCATTTACGACGCTAAATTTGGCGTTACTGCCTAACAAAATGTGTGAATCTGAATTTTCAGGAAAGGTGAATCTATAATAGGAAGCCTGATCAGCGACAGTATATTCAACATTTATATCATAATCTTCAAGCAAAAGAGCAGAATAGTAAGGAGTTACTATTTCAAAATCGTGATCATAGTTAGATGCTATTTTCGCTGGGGTTACTTCAATATTTCCCGTAGTTGCCATAATCCACGATGGAATTGTTTTTGTTCCATACCTTACGACATCTCTAAGGGAAAAACTAAACACCTTATCTGCCAGGTACCTGTCATAAATTTCGGGCCAGGGATTTGAGCATAATCTGATAGATCCCTGAGGCAACATAACGACAGGGTCAGTTGCTACCAGCAGATAACCTACTCCTCCGATATTGGGATTCACGTAGTCGAGTGGGGTTTTCTTTTTAGTTTGTGCTGAGGCACAAGTAAATACCAGCAATACGCCAATAAGTAAAGAAAAAGGT
>Ga0163199_1001537_pt1 | contig 14373 bp, 16 predicted proteins | sample PL_2010_150m_FD_113537 | JGI IMG/M metagenome (GOLD analysis project Ga0163199, IMG submission 113537) | Freshwater microbial communities from Powell Lake, British Columbia, Canada to study Microbial Dark Matter (Phase II) - PL_2010_150m | ecosystem: Environmental > Aquatic > Freshwater > Lake ... | reverse complement strand
CTAGTCGAGATAGTTGACGCGACCAAGTCTCCAAAGAGCCCAGTCATGGAAGTCTACCTCAAGAAGGAGTACGCCAAGGACTTCGAGAAAGTCAAGAAGATCGCGGCAAGCATCGAACAACTTACGCTCGATCAGATCTCTGAAATCCGCGAGAACTTCGACCGCAAGAGCATCCGCGTGACTTTCGACGAGAAAGCCCTCAAGGAGCGCGGCATAAAACTCGATGAGATTTACGAAAAGATAAAGGAAGTTGTCCCATTCGACAAGACCCAAACTGGAATTACGGTCAAGCCCAAGGTCGACTCGATAAAGAACACCCGCAAGATAACAAGCAATTTGCGCGAAATAATCCTTCGCGGAGTTGCGAACATCTCGCGAGCAATCATAATCGAGAAAGACGGCGAGTACACGCTGGCAACCGAAGGCTCCAACCTTGCAGACATGCTCAAAGTGCCGGAAGTTGACGCCACGCGCACGACGACCAACAACATAATGGAAATATCGCACGTGCTCGGCATAGAAGCGGCGCGCAACGCGATAGTCAACGAGATACTCAAGGTTCTCGACGCGCAAGGACTCAAGGTCGACGTACGCCACATCATGCTGATTGCAGACGCAATGACCGGCCGCGGAATGGTGAAAAGCATCGGCCGCCACGGGCTTGCAGGCGAAAAAGCATCGGTGCTAGCGCGCGCAGCCTTTGAAGAGACCGCAAAACACCTGCTCAACGCAAGCGTCCACGGCGAGGAAGACACTTTGCGCGGGATAACCGAAAACATCATAATCGGCCAAACCATTCCGTGCGGAACCGGCAAAGTCAAACTCGAAATGCAAGTCGAGTAAAAACTTTTTTTCTCTTTCGGCGCGCAAGCGCCCCTTTTTTCTTTCTCTGGCTTAAAGTACGTGCTGCTTGAGCGAACCTGAATGGCGTGCATGTTTACCGCAAGGCTTGCGCTAGCCGTTTTTTTGGTTTGTCTCTGCAACTATTTCTTTTTTATAACTAGTTTTCTTCCGCACGAGTTGCAGTGTTCCGACTGGTCAATTGTAGGGTCGTGGTGGTGGTGCGGGATGAACGGCGTTATCATCACTATTGCAGCGCCGAGGAAAGCGGGAAGGTAGAGGCCAGCACCTACAGCAAGGCCGACTGCGGCCGTTGCCCAAATAGTCGCTGCGCTTGTAAGCCCGAAAACGCTGTTGTGGTCCTTGAAAATCATGCCCGCTCCGAGAAAGCCTATTCCGGTTACTACTCCCGAGGCGATTCTGGCGGGGTCGTTTGGAGCAACGAGTATTGACACTATTGTGAAGAGTACCGAGCCGACGCCCACCATGACGTGAGTGTGGAGCCCTGCCGGCTTTCCGCGCACCTCGCGCTCGGTGCCAATCAGCGCGCTGAGCGCCAAGCCCACTACCAGCCGCAGCATTATCTCGTTCTCAGCAATCATAAGAATCACAACGAAGCCCGATTTAAAAACACTTGCGGCCGGCTTTTTTTGTTGCTTTGGCGAAAGTGTTCTGGCGGTTTTGTTTTGCGAACTATTTTTGCCAGGGTTTTTCTTCTTGCCGCTTTTTTCCAATTTTTTTGCCGGATTTTCCTGTTTTTTTTCCACCGATTTTTTTCTTTTTTTCCAAATTTTTTCTAAAAAATATATTTGCGGATATGCGCGGAATTTCCTGGATTGATTTTTTTGTTTTCAGGGATTATGTTTAAATACTAGTTTCGCTTTTTTTATTTTAAGACAAAAAGTTTGTGAAAAATTGGGTGTTTGGTTCAAGGAAAAAGTCTTGGATTTGTCGCCTGTGCGCAATTGGGTTTTTATTAACTGTTTATCACCCGGCCCTTTGGCGTAAGATTTAAAAACTAAGGAGAAATAACAGATAAGAAATGGAACAGAACATTGCTCCGTTCAGGAGAATCCGTGCGAAAGTCGTCCAGACTGTGGCACAGAAGACTTCATTAATCGGGCTAAGAATTCCCCGAGACTATTTTGTTACTAGTGGTAAGGGCGAGAGTGACATTACAATTCACGCAGGCTCGTACCATTTGGCGCTCAAAGATGCCGGAATCGAGCGCTATAACATTATGACTTATTCTTCAATAATGTCCGAGATTGCAACAGAAGTGCAAAGGCCAACCGGGCAGGTGCATGGCGCGGTGCTGGAAACCATTTCCGCTGCCGCAAATGCCGAAAAAGGCCAGCGCGCAACTGCGGGAATCATTTACGGCTGGCTGCGCGAGAAGAGTACTGGCAAGCGGCGGGGCGGCCTAGTGTGCGAGTACCACGGTGAAAAGACTGCCGAGGATGCCGAAGCCGAGCTTCGCATGAGCCTCAACGAGCTTTACACTAACGGTTTTGACGGCGACTACGACTTGGTTGACGAGCGCGTGACGATGGAAAGCATAGTTCCCAGCAAGAAGTTCGGCACTGCGCTTGTGGCAATCTGCTTTTTGAACCACGTAGTGCCCGTAATCGGCTAGGCAAGGCATTTGTTTTTTATATGCTTTCGTTTTTACTAGTGTGTGGAAACCGGAATGTTATTCTCATTGAACGTGCGTTGGCACTTGAAGAACCTAGTGTTCTTTACGTTCATGCTTGTCTTGCCAAACTTTTTGAGTGTCTTCAACCTGCCCACTCCGTACGGGTTTAACATTCACTTTTTTCAAATCGCGATAATTCTTGCCGCAATGCTGTTCGGCCCAATTGGCGGGGCCGCCGCAGGGCTCATGGGCTCGTTGTATTCCGCGCTTGCGATGCACAACCCATACCTAATTGTCGGGAATATTATTCTGGGGTTTTTTGTCGGCGTGTTCTTCCGGTACAAGTGGAACGTCGTCTCAGCTGTTGTTGCCGCTTTTGCAATCCAGCTTCCGTGGCTTGTCGCAACTGACTATTACTTGGTTCACATGCCGCTGCCGATAATCGGCATGCTTGCAGTTACACTGTTCGTTTCCAACGTGATTTGGGCGTCGGTTGCGCACTACGCTTATGCTCCGGTTGCCAGATTTATCGAGTAGCTATTTTCTTCCAAATATCCTCCCGGGCGCTCTGCGCGCCAAAAGGTCTCAAGATGGTATCAAACCTTAGTAAAATTCTGCAAGACAATTCGCTAGTTCTAAAGAAGGGTGACAAGGTAATCTACGCCACAACGCGGCGAGGGCTTAGGCCGCTTTTTGACTGTATTACTATTGAAAAGAGCAAGTTTGATTCCAGGGAGTGCGTGCTTTTTGACAAGGTAATTGGGCTTGCAGCGGCAAGACTGGTTGTCTATTGTGGGTTTATTGCTTCAGTAAACGCGCTTTTGGCTTCCAAAAAGGCAGTCGAGTTGTTGAACGACTCCGGTGTTTCCATTCAAGCCGAAACCGTTGTTGACCGCATTCTCAATATGGACAAGAGCGCGTCGTGTCCAATGGAACAAAAAGCCTCAAAGTTTAGTGACAATGAAGCGTTTTATGCTGAATTAAGAAAGACGTTTGCGTCTTAGTTGATAATAGGGGTGCGAAAATGAAATGCCAGAACAATTCTCAAACTGCCGGCCTTGAAGAGCTACACTTGCTTGACTTGAAAAAGTGCAATTCGGTCAACGACGTTGTTGTTGGCCTGTCAAAGTGCTCGTTCGGGGCGCGGTGCCTTGGCGAAATCACGGATACTTTTGAGCATATTGTTAAGCGTGCTGCAGGCTTAAACATAATCATTTACGAAGGCGATTTGTCCACGCCTATTGGCACGCTGGTTAGCGAATTTTCCGAGAAGTATTCTTTCGAGCTAGTGACTGCGGCTCAGTACGCCGCCAAGTTCAAGGAATTGCCTAACAACCTGGTAGTTTTGGGAAGGTTTTCCGAGCAGCACGAAAAGGCAATCTTCAAGGGCGCGAAGTTCAACACTATTTTCATCAACAAGGAGCGGCTTGCGATTCCCGGGCAAGTTAAAGACGGCTTTTTCCCCAACGTCTTGTTCACCGAGCCTGCTTACGCCCTGCCGATAATTTCCGCCGCGTTGGTCGAGCGGATTGAAGGCAAGAAAACTTCAGTCACCAAGCTTATTGGCGATTTGGAAAAGTATGGCGGCTTGGCAACCGAAGTTTCAAACGGTGCCAAGAACTTTTCGCGCATGGTCAACGACCCTACGTATACCGTGTTCATGACTATGAGCGGGGCTATGACTATTGCGCAAATGAGTTACGTGCTGTGCGACATGATTGACGCGGGCATGGTGCAGTCGCTTACCACGACGGGCGCGGCAATGGCGCACGGTTTGGTCGAAAGCATGGGCCTCAAGCACTACAAGTTCAATCCTAGCGTGTCGGATACCGTGCTTGCGAAAAAGAAGCTCAACCGCGTGACTGACACTCTCGAGCCGGAAACTAACTTTGATCACATTGAAGAGATTATCAGCGCGGTTTTGGAACAATTGCCGATGGATAGGGCTATCACTCCCAGCGAGTTTCACGCGGCCATTGGAAAGCACTTGGCGCAAAAATATCCTAACGAGCGCGGAATATTGAAGTCGGCGTACGAACAGAAGATTCCAGTTTTTGTTCCTGCGTTTTTTGACTCTGAAATAGGCAACGACATAACTACGTACAATATTATTCAAGCATCCAAGAAGGCAAAAAAGCTCGTCTTCGACATAGAGCCTGAAAGCCACGAGCTTGTTAGCATGGTTCAGAACGCAAAGAAGATTGGCATCTTTACAGTGGGTGGCGGAGTCCCAAGAAACTGGACTCAAAACGTTGCGCCGCTAATAGAGATTATCAATGGCAGGACGGGCCTAAAGCTTACTGAAAAACCGTTTTCATCAGGAGTGAAGATTTCTCCAGACGCAATGGATTTGGGACACTTGGGCGGCTGTACTTACAGTGAAGGAATGTCTTGGCGAAAGATGGACCCAAACGGTTCGTTTGTCGAAATTCATGGCGATGCGACGTACGTCTGGCCGTTCATCGCCAAATATGCGTTCGAGAACCTGCAGAAAAAACCGGCTGCAATCAAGAAATAGTTCTTGCAATTAGCGTGTTTTTGCAAAGAAAAACTGAAGTTTCTAGCTTTGGCGGCTGCACTTAAGCCGGTCTTATGTTTTCTGAAGGTGTTTTTCAATTGCCGCGAGTGCCCTATGCACGAAGCGCCGCGTGGCTTCCTGGGAAACAATTATTCTTCCGTGGAGAGGGTGGGATGTCTCTACCAATGGAAAGTGGAGGGCAAACCCTTGGTCTGGATCTAGTGGCTTAGCCTTCAGGTTCGCAGGTTTCTTGCCGGGTTGTGGTTGCGTGCTTAGGACTGCAAAGAAGGTAGGCAGGTTGTTGGTTTCGCCTGTTGCGCCCAGTCTTTTAGGGTTCAAGACGTTGTTTGGCCCAAAATCGGCGGTTGTCCGTCTTACTTCGAATTCCGTGTCGGCTTTTGCCGTTGCAGTCAAGCCTTCCGGCAAGTTGATAACCCTCCATTTTGGCGGCACTTGCATTGCCTTTATTATTGCGTCTAAAAACTCGGGAGCCGGGTTTTGTCTGGCAAGTACAAACCGGCTCAACTCGTGAGGGTAATTTTTTGTCCCGCGAAGTACTACGTACGCCGTGTCTTTTCCTTTAGTTATTTTTGCGGCGTCGGTTCCTTCAAACTTTACGGGACTGACTTTTGTTCCTTCACGCCCCAAGTGTCGTCTTATTACTCTGACGCTATTGGTGAAGTAGCCGTTGTGTTCGTGGGCGCTCCATCCTTCGGGTATTTTAGGTTTGTTTTCAATTATTCTTCCATTCAGCTTACCCCGTTTGTTCGTTAGACGTTGTTTTGACCTCCTTGTTTTTATTCGTTGGCAAGCGTGTTTTTGTACAAGGAGGGCTGGCGAAACCGGTCGCGCGTTGTTTTTGTTTGTCAGAGCAAAGACTTAAAACGCCTTTTTCCGGAATGTTCTGTAGTGTCATTAAATGTCTGCAACCGCCAAGCCGCTCAACCTTCTTTTTGTTTGCGTTCACGGCAAACACCACTCGCGCGAAGTGGCGAATGCGCTGCAAGACAGGCTTAAGGCTTTTGAACTCTCGCGTCCCGTCAACGTTGAATACTCTGGAGTTACTAGCCACGGGGTCCGAGATGCTTTTGAAAGAGCGCACCATGTTTTTTACTTGGGCACCGGCGCCATCCGGAACGTCTACAAGTTAGAGGAAGAACAAGGTTTAACTACTAAGGTTCACCGTGACTGCGGGGCAGTTGAAAGCCCGGAAGATGCCGTAGAAAGAGTCTTGAAAAGGCTTGCAACGTGGGTTGAAATGAGACCCAGGCGCGCAGGGCCGTGGCCAAGGAGTGTTGCGGCGTTATCGCGGTTTTGGCAGCCGGCGGCAAGATTGTTGTCACGCTTAAAACCACGCTTGAAGCGACGTGTAGGCTAGTCAGGCAAAAAGCTTTTAAGCTTGGTTTTCCCTATTTTTTTACTCATTTTAATCTTTGGGTTAAATTGGGGAGTTGACCTGTCGCGCTTTGCGCGGCGGGTAGAGAACCATTCGGAGTAGGTTTACATGGATTTGTCTAAGGCAATTCGCACAGCAGTGGATACCGGCAAGGTTTCATTGGGTATTGATGGCTCGCTCAAGCGCGCGCTTGCAGCGGACGCGAAGCTAATAGTAGTTGCTTCGAACTGTCCGGTCGAGCGCAAGGCTGACTTGCAGCATTATGCCAAGCTTTCCGGCGTGCCGTGCGTGGATTTTGTGGGAACGAGCGTCGAGCTTGGAATAGTTTGTGGAAAGCCGTTCCCGGTTTCCGCATTAAGCGTGATTGAGGAAGGCAATTCGGACATCCTTTCGGCGGGAGAGACTGCTTGAACACTTCGCTTTCCAACATGGACATCGAGGCAATGGGCCTGCTTTCAAGAACTACGGGCGCCGAGGCGCGCGACGTAGTGCTTTCGGACGCGTCCGTTGTTTTCGTTGTGAAAATTGGTGATTTGGGCAAGGCGATTGGAAAGCAGGGCAGCAACATCCACAAGCTGGAAAGAATGTTCGGCAAGGAAGTTACGGTTGTAGAGGAGGCGCAGAGCCTCGGCGGATTTGTTTCCAACCTGTTCTCGCCCGCTCGCATCGTCGAGACGCGCGAGGCAGGCAGTGGCGTGAAGAAGACGCTCTTGGTGAAGGTCGAGCCTTCAAGCAAGGGCGCGGCAATTGGCACTGGCGGGAGTAAGATAAAGCGTGCGCGCCTGCTACTAAAGCGGCATTATGGATTTGAGGAAGTAAGAATTATTTGATTTCGTTTGTGAACAAGTTAGTTTTGAAAAAATAGTTTGCATTTATTTGGCTTCATAGATAATCGTAAAAAGGTGTTTTTGATGGGAAAAGGGATTTTCGCTGGACGGACTCTCAAGAGAAACAGGCGTTCGAAGCGCTGGCTCAAGAAATGGTGGAAGCGCAAGGCGCTCGGCTTGAAGGAAAAGTACGACCCGCTTGAAGGCGCTTCGATGGCGAAAGGAATTGTCATCAAGAAAAAGGGAGTCGAGCAGAAGCAACCACACTCGGGAATCATCAAAGTCGTGGTAGTGCAGCTGCTTAAGAACGGCAAGAAGGTCAGCGCCCACGTTCCCCGCGACAAGGCAATCAACACGATTGACGAGCACGACGAAGTGACGATAGCAGGGCTGGGCGGGTCCCAACGCGGACAAATGGGTTCAATTCCTGGAGTCCGTTACAAGGTAATCGCTGTAAACGGCGTTTCGCTTGAAGAGCTCCGCAAGGGCCGCAAGGAGAAGCCTAAGAGATAAGCTCGTACAAAAAATTTGAACTGGAAAGGTAGTGGTTGAAAATGGCTGAACAAACAATGGCGTCCGCTCCTGCAGCAGCAGTAGCAGTGAAAGTTGAATCCGTCGCGCAGGCTGCGCATCACGCGCCGCCTGCAAGCGTGGTCAAGCACGAGGCTTCGTCCAACAATGGCTCCGGGACGCTGTTGTTCGGCAAGTACTCGTACGACGGGATAGTTGTCGCCGATGAGGGCTTGCGTGCGTATATCAACCTTACGCCAATGAAGCTTCCCCACACTTTTGCCAGGCACGCCAACAAGCAATTCGCAAAGGCGCGCGTCAACATAGTCGAGAGGCTTGCGAACAAGCTCATGCGTGGAGGCACTGGCGAGAAGCTCGGGGGAAAAGTCATCCGCACTTCCGGAAGGCTGCAGGGCAAGAAGACCACTACTCTCAAGGTCATAGAGCGTGCGTTCGCAATAGCTTTCAAGAGGACTAACTCTAACCCTATCCAGTTGCTGGTCCGCTCTTTGGAATTCAGCGCTCCCCGCGAGGACATCACTCGCGTGCGTTTCGGAGGAATTGCATACCAGGTTGCAGTCGACGTGAGCCCTCAAAGGAGGCTCGACCTTGCGCTGCGCAACCTTTCGATTGCAGCAATTTTGGCGTCGTTCAACAACAAGCTTTCGCTTGCAGACGCGCTGGCCAACGAAATGGCGCTTGCCGCGAACAACGATGCGACTTCATATTCGATAAAGCACAAGAACGAGATTGAGCGTATGGCACGCTCGGCGCGCTAGAGCGCTTTAAGCCTTTTAATTTGTTTTACGGGGGATTGCAATGGCTAGAAAAGAAGGGGTTGTAGCAGAAGTAGCGAAGCTCATGAAGAGCCCCAAGAACATCCGAAACATGGGCGTCGTGGCGCACGTCGACCACGGCAAGACCACTTTAAGCGATTCCCTTGTAGCAGTAGCAGGGCTTATTTCCCGCGATCTTGCGGGAGAACAGCGCGTGCTCGACTACGACCCGCAGGAACAGGCGCGTGGAATCACTATTAAGGCCGCAAACATTTCGCTTGGCTTTCATTATGGCGGGGAAGAATACTTAATCAACATGATTGACACTCCAGGGCACGTAGACTTCGGAGGCCACGTTACGCGCGCCATGCGCGCAGTTGACGGGGTTATTCTCGTCGTGGATGCCGTAGAGCAAGTAATGCCACAGACCGAGACAGTGCTTCGACAGGCGCTCAAGGAAAAAGTAAAGCCAATTCTTTTCATCAACAAGATAGACCGCCTTATCAACGAGCTCAAGCTCGACAGCAAGGGAATGCAGGAACGCTTCATCAAGATTATCATGGCGGTCAACAAGCTCATCGAGAATTACGGGCCTGAAGAGTTCAAGGAACCGTGGATGATTAGCGTCGAGAAAGGCAACGTGGCGTTCGGAACTGGCTTCCACAAGTGGGCCATCAGCTACTCGCAGATGCAGAAGAAAAAGTTTTCGTTCAACGACTTGTACACGCTTTGTGCAGCCGGCGACCACCAGACGCTGCGCGAAAAGGCTCCTGTTGAAGACGTCATACTTGAAATGGTAGTCAAGCAGCTGCCAAACCCGGCAGATGCGCAGAAGTACAGGATTCCAGTCATCTGGAAGGGAGACCCGACCAGCGAGCACGGAAAGGCAATGCTTACTTGCGACCCGAAAGGCAAGGCTTGCTTCATGATTACCGCAATCGCGATTGACGAGCACGCGGGCGAAGTGGCGGTTGGAAGGCTTTACAGCGGTACTGTGCGCAAGGGCACCGAGCTATACCTTGCCAGCCAGTTTAAGTCGCAAAAATTGCAGAACGTCGCGGTCTACATGGGGCCCGACCGAGTTCTCGTTGACGAAGTCCCTCCCGGAAACATTGTCGCACTCATCGGTTTGCGCGACGTTTTTGCAGGCGAGACCGTGAGCGAAGGCGAAATGCCCCCGTTCGAGAAAATCAAGCACCACAGCGTGCCGGTAGTCACCAAGAGCGTAGAGGCAAAGAACCCGCGCGATTTGGTCAAGCTCATCGCAGTGCTGCAAAAGCTTGGAAAGGAAGACCCTACGCTGCGCGTCGAAATCAACCAGGAGACTGGAGAGCACTTGATAAGCGGAATGGGAGAGTTGCACTTGGAAATTATCGAGTACAAGATTTCCAAGGAGAACGGCGTGGAAATAGAGACTAGCGCGCCCATTGTCGTGTACCACGAGACGATTGTCGGCAGTGGGCCAGAGCTTGAAGGCAAGTCGCCCAACAAGCACAACAAGTTCAAGATTGAGATATCGCCCTTGGAAGAAGGGGTAGTCAAGGCGTTCGACGACGGGACTATTGACGAGAAGACGAAAGGCAAGGAACTCATCGAGAAGCTCATTGCTTCCGGCCTTGACAGGGACGAAGCCAAGAAAGTCATTTGCACTTGGCGCAACAACCTGTTCATTGATGGTTCTAAGGGAGTACAATACCTTCAAGACATCAAGGAACTGATAATCCAAGCCTTTGAAGAGGCAGTCGACCAAGGCCCGCTTGCGAAAGAAAAGTGCGTTGGAGTCAAGGCACTGCTCACCGACGCGACGATTCACGTCGACCCGGCACACCGAGGCCCTGCCCAAATCATTCCCGCAGTAAAGCGCCCAATCTACGCGGGCATGATTTACTCGAAGACCGTGCTGCTCGAGCCCAAGCAAAAGCTATTCGTCAACTCGCCTCAAGAGTACATGAGCTCAATCATCGCCTCGATTCAAGGCAGGCGCGGGCAGATACTCGAAATCCAGCAGGAAGGCGAGGCGGTAAGCATAACCGCGAAAGTCCCAGTCTCGACAATGTTTGGCTTTGCCTCCGACATTAGGGGAGCTTCGCAAGGAAGGGCCGCGTGGTACTATGAGTACGCCGGCTTCGAGAAGCTGCCAGAAAGCCTGCAAGCGGCAACCGTAACGCAAATCCGCAAGCGCAAGGGCGAACCCGAACAGCCGCCAACAGCGAAAGACTTCCTCGAGTAGAGAGCGACAGTCAGTACGGCCAAAACGCCTTCAAGGCGTTTTTCTCTTTTGGCGCGTTTGCGCCAAGTTTTTCTTTTCTGAAAGCTAGCGCAAGCTTTATTTCCAGTGGATTTCGTAGGCCTGTTCGTACTTGTTTTTAGGCTTGTACGTGATTGGCGTTTTACCGTCGAGCCTGAGCCGGTAGTCGTGAGGCGCCAGCGGATGTAGAATGAAGCTTCCGCCAAGCTCTCTAAAAACGCGCTCCAGTTGGGGAAATTTTCTTTCGGCGGTTTTACCCCTTAGTGCCATGATTGTTGTGGGAGCTAGACTCCGGTATTTCTGCAGGAGTGCCTTAAGCTGGGGTTCTGCAGTTTGAGCGTAAACTCCGTGGACAATGTATTCAGCCGTCCCAACGTCCCAGAGCGTTTTGAAGTTAAGGCCTGCTGGCGGCTCAAACTCCCTCACATCTGCGGTGTGGAGTACTGGAAGCACTACTTTTGCGCCTTGTTGTTGAAGGCGTTCTATCTCGTCGTGGTGGGCTTGCGAGTCTCCCGTGCCCCAAGCCTCTGTAATCTCACTATGTCTTGCCGTTTCTTGGGCGGTAAGCTCGTGGCCGCGTAGTTCTACTTTCTCGAATATTCGTTCGTTTTCTATGGCGTTTTTCGTGTCTATCAAGTGGATTGTGGTTGTTTGTTGCGCGTGCTTTGCAGCAAAGTGGCACGCGACGAGTACTGTGGGGTCTTTTCTTACTTTGTCGTTCGCGCCCACGAAGACGTGGTCGCCTCCAGGCGTGATTAGTCTCTTCATCAGAATCTTGAGCGTGGTTTTGCGCGGCATGTTTGAAGCAACTCGCTTTTTGTTTTTATTGGCATTTCTTTGCCAAGCTATTACTAATATGCGTCAGATGGTTAGTCTCTCTTGTTTCTGGGCTTCATTGCGTTGTCCATTGCGGCAATTAGTTCACGGGGCGTCATCTTGGCGTGCTGGCCGGTAACGTCGAAAAGAAGCCTAACGCTGCCTTTTTCTATGCTTAGGACGCTTCCGTGGGCAAGCCTGCCGCGAGGGACGTTTCTATCTAGGTGGTGAGTCGTCGTGTTTTTAGTCCCTTTAAGCGTAAACCACCCGCGTCTTGACACGCTTATTTCAAGGCCTTGAATAGGGGTGGTCATGTCTGTCAAAGGAATAGTCGTAGTTCCACGAACTTCGTCGTTTCCGGTACGAATTTTAGCTTTCGAAAGCCAACCTGTCTTGACGCGCTCGAAACGTACGGGTTTAGTATTCCGTGAATAGTATGCGGCTATAACCGTCGGGCGTCCAAACATTATAATTCACTCTCGCTTTTCTTCAGCAATTTTTGTCGTGTTGTTTTGACCTGTTTTTTCCCGCCGTCGTGGTTTGTTTTTATGGTTTGCCGCAAGATTTGTTTTCTCTCGCAACCTTTTTAAATGATTTGCGTTATAAAATAATAAAGGCTGATAGGTTTATCATGGCTTTTTCTAAAGTCCCTTGTTGGGGCTAATTGTTTTCGTCTAAGATTTTGGGGTGGATTGGAATGGCAGAAAAACCGCATCTAAACATTATTTTCACTGGTCACGTTGACCACGGCAAGTCGACTCTAGTTGGAAGGACTCTTTACGATACTGGCGCGCTTACTGAGAATGACTTGCGCAAGCTTAAGGAAGAGGCAGCAAAGGTTGGCAAGGCGACTTTCGAGTTCGCTTTCGCAATGGACCGGCTGAAAGAAGAGCGCGAGCGTGGAGTCACGATTGACATTGCGCACAAGGACTTCCACACGCAAAAGTACTACTTTACGATTATTGACGCGCCCGGGCACAAGGACTTCATCAAGAACATGATTACTGGTGCAAGCCAGGCTGACGCTGCAGTTCTCGTGTGCTCTGCAAAGGAAGGAGTTCAATCCCAGACTATTGAGCACGCATTCTTGCTCAAGGTGCTTGGCGTTTCCCAGTTCATTATTGCCATCAACAAGATGGATGCCGTGAATTACGACAGGCAGGCTTACGAAAAGGCAAAGATGGACTTGACTGCCAAGATAAAGCCGATGGGTTATCCTGTTGACCGGATTCCAGTCATTCCTGTGAGTGCTTACCTTGGTGACAACGTTGCCAAGAAGAGCGACAAGATGCCTTGGTACACTGGCCCGACGCTGCTTGAAGCGTTCGACTTGCTAATCGAGCCCAAGAAGCCCACGGACAAGCCTTTGCGCCTGCCAATCCAGGAAGTTTTCACTATCACTGGCCAGGGAACAGTTCCAGTCGGCCGTGTTGAGAGCGGAATACTCAAGCCTAACATGACTGTAGTAATAATGCCTGCCGGCAAGACGGGTGAAGTAAAGAGCATTGAAATGCACCACCAGCAGTTGACGCAGGCAATCCCTGGCGACAACATTGGTTTTGCCCTCAAGGGAGTTGACAAGAAGGACATCTCGCGCGGAAACGTGCTCGGCGACCCGGCCCACCCGCCCACAGTTGCGGAAGAATTCACGGCGCAAATCGTCGTTCTCAACCACCCGACTGCTATTGGCAAGAACTACACCCCCGTATTCCACATCCACACCGCGCAGCTTGCCTGCACGATTACGGAGTAAGTGGAGACAAAAGACCCCAAGACTGGTGGTACACTGCACAAGAACCCCGACTTCATCAAGACGGGAGACGTCGCAATCGTCAAGATCAAGCCCACCAAGAAGGTAGTAGTCGAGAAGTACAGCGAATTTCCTGCTCTTGGCAGGTTCGCAATTCGCGACATGGGCCAGACTGTTGCAGCCGGAGTAGTGCTTGACGTAAAGAAGGCAGTGGCATAAAAAACAAATTTGACGATTGTTTGAAGGCTTCCTTTGTTTTTGTGGGGGGCCGAAAAACTTTTTTCGCTAAAAATTTTTAAAAGGTTTTAAAAATGGGAATTGCTCGAATCAAGCTCGAAAGCCAGAACATCGAAGACCTGGACGACGTATGCCGGCAAATAAAAGGCATAGCCATACGAGCAGGCGTGGAAATCCGCGGTCCCATCCCGCTCCCAACAAAGAAGCTCAAGATAAGCACGAGGCGCACTCCGTGCGGGGACGGAAGCGACACTTACGAAAAGTGGGAACTGCGCGTCCACAAGCGTTTGGTTGAAATAAACGACGACGGCAGGGTCCTCAAGGAAATAACCCGGATTCGCATCCCCTCGTCAGTAAATTTGAAGATAGATTACGCAAGCTAAGAAAACTAAGGACTTTGGAAGTTCTTTCCCAAGTAAAAGCGCTTTTTCTAGTAAAGAAAGTTTTTTTACCTACCTCCAACCCTTAGTGTATATCATAACGAATGGGCTGAAGAGTACAAAGCAAGTGTTTTGCGCGCCGGGTTGGCAGAGTGGTTATCGCGCCGGTCTTGAAAACCGGTGCCCGTAAGGGCTCAGGAGTTCGAATCTCCTACCCGGCGCTTGAAGATGAAGATGAAAAGATATGGTTGAATCGTCAAGAATTACTGGTTTTGGTGTTATTCACCTAGCCCAATTGAAAGGCAAGCCTACCAACCACGCACAAACTCTTGTGGCGCACAGCCAGTGGCCCAAGTCGCCTTCGCAAGTCGGCGTAGAAATGCTCGTTGCTGACCATCCAGTGCTTTCTCTGCCTGACAAACCGGTTGATTTCCACACT
>Ga0163199_1001536_pt1 | contig 14390 bp, 10 predicted proteins | sample PL_2010_150m_FD_113537 | JGI IMG/M metagenome (GOLD analysis project Ga0163199, IMG submission 113537) | Freshwater microbial communities from Powell Lake, British Columbia, Canada to study Microbial Dark Matter (Phase II) - PL_2010_150m | ecosystem: Environmental > Aquatic > Freshwater > Lake ... | reverse complement strand
GTGCTGACCACCGCCAACCTCGAAGCCGCCAAGGCCAGCGGCGCGGCGTTCGCCGTCGCGCCGGGGCTGAATCCTCAGATCGTCAAGCAAGCGCAGGCCATCGGCCTGCCGTTCATTCCCGGCATCGCCACGCCCAGTGACATCGAGGCGGCGTTGTCGCTCGGCTGCAAGCTGCTGAAGTTTTTCCCCGCCGGCGCGTTCGGCGGCGTTGCGATGATCGAGGCGTTCTCGGCTCCGTATAAGCACACCGGTGTGAAGTTCATGCCCACCGGCGGCGTGAGCACCGCCAATCTCGAATCCTATCTGAAGCTCGACACCGTCGCCGCTGTCGGCGGCACGTGGATCGCGAAGAAGGAAGACCTCGCCGCCGGCAACTGGGACGACATCCGCAACCGCTGCAAAGCGGCGCTGGAGATCGTCGCGAAAGCACGGGCCAAGTAGGTGGTGGCGACGGCGAAGCTTGTAAGTGGGGTGAGCTTCCAAGCTCGCCCGCCGTTGCCTATGTGAGAACCGTGCGCGAGCTTGGAAGCTCGCGCCACTTAACGGGCGACCGCCGTCGCGGCGCGGCGCTCAGTTTTTCATTGCTGCCTCCCGTGGTGTTGGGAAATGCTCCCAGCTTTCAACAACAGGACGACCCGCCATGAACAAACCAAAATGCCCATTGAAGACCGTCACTCTGGCCGCGCTGCTGCTTGCGGCGAACCTCGCGCCCGGCGATGAGACGTTCGATGTTGTCGTCATCGGCGGCAGTTCCGGCGGCATCGGCGCGGCGCTGGGCGCGGCGCGGCTTGATGCGCGCGTGGCGCTTGTTGAGGACACGCCGGTGCTCGGCGGGATGCTCGCCAACGGCATCTCGAACATTGACTGCTACTCCTACGAGTCGCTCAGCGGTGTGTTTGAGGAGTTCCGACGCGCGGTCCAGAAGCACTACGCGCCGCTGGTGGAAACCGACCCGTTCTTCAAGCCGTGGAAAAAGGCTCCCAATCACATGGACGGGCGCTCGTTCCAAGCCAACGAGCCGCGCCTCGGCGGCCGTTGGGAGCCGCACGTCGCTGACGCCATCTGGAAGGCAATGGCGGCGCGCCACCCGAAGCTGAAGGTCTTCTACCGCCGCTTTGCCACCGAGGCGTTGAAGAACGGCAACCGAGTCGTCGGCGTCGTCACGGAGACCGACAAGGGCGAGCGATTGGTGTTGCGCGCGCCGGTGATCGTGGACGCGACGCACGAGGCGGATATCGCGGCTTGGGCGGGCGTGCCGTATCGCGTCGGGCGCGAGGCGCGCTCGCCGCTGGAGCCGCACGCCGGGCAGGTGTTCTTTTTCAATCACACCGGTGAATTTCTACCCGGCTCCAACGGCCGGCAGGACCGCGCGGTGCCGTCGTATGGACTGCGGCTCTGCATCCAGAACTACGCGGCCGACGCCGGCGACGCGCACATCCTGAAGACGCCGCCACCGGGCTATGATCCGGCGAAGTTCAAGCACGCCTCCTACAGCGGCCATCCGAGCATGCCGAACAAGAAGGCGGAGATGAACGTCAACCCCGTCGGTAACGAACTCCAGCAGATCAACTGGGTCTGGCCGGAGGGCACGCGCGCGGAACGCAAGCGTCTCTACGAGACCTACAAGAACAACGCGCTGGCCTACCTCTATTATCTCCAGCACGAAAAGAAACTCACCCATCTCGGCCTGCCGAAGGATGAGTTCACCGACCATGGCAACGTGCCGTATCTGGTCTTCGTCCGTGAAGCGCGGCGCATCGAGGGCGAAGTGACGATGACCGAGGCCGATGTCAATCCGTTCATCCTCGGCCGCGGCCTCGAACCGCCACCGCAGCCGGCGAGCGTCGGCATCGGCCATTACCCGATTGACGCCAAGCCCGTGCGTCCCAAGACCGACGTGACCAAGCCCGACAAGGGCGACGGCGATTTCTTCCTCGTCAACGTCGCCGCCGCGTTCCAGGTGCCTTACGGCGCCATCGTGCCGAAGCGCGTGGACGGCCTGCTGGCGCCCGTGGGGCTGTCGGCAACGCACGTCGCGTTCTCGTCCGTCCGCATGGACCCGACGTGGAACGTGCTCGGCCAGGCCGCCGGCATCGCCGCCGCCATGAGCGCCAAACGCGGCATCGCCCCGCGCGCGCTGCCGGTGGATGACCTCCAGCGCGAACTGGTGAAGCAGAAGGTGAAGCTCGCGTTCTTTTGGGACGTGGACGCCGACCGCGCTGACTTCGAGGCGATCCAACTGCTCGCCGTCCGCGGCGCGGCGAGGGCCAACGCCGAACGGTGTTTCCGGCCGGACGATCCGCTCACGCGCGCCGAGGCGGCGGCGATGCTCTACCATGCGTTCGGCTTCTGGCCGAGCGTCAGCAACGCGCACTTCACCGACGTTCCGTGGTCACACGCGGCGTTTCGCGAGATCGAGACACTCTTCGACAACGGCGCGCTCCGGGCGTTCGGTGTCGAACCGCGCTGGCCGGCCGCGGGCGGCTACAACGCCGGCAAGCACGCCGGCTTCACGCAGAAAAACAATTTTGGCCCGTTCGAGCCGGACAAGCCCGTCACCGCCGCCGAGCTGCGCGCGATGATCCGCATCATCGAATCGCGGACGGTGCCGTCGCCGTCGCGCGTCGCACCGCAATCGGCGGAAACCAAACCGCCCGCCGCGGATGACGCCAAGCCGTTGACGCGCGGTGAAGCTTGCCGGATGGTTTGGGCGAAGATTGCCTTCACGAAATCATGACGACCGATGTTTTCTGGCAGTGGGTTTGCGGCATCACGGGCGCGATCTTCATTGGCGTCGCCAAAGCCGGCTTCGGCGGCGGGCTGGGAATGCTAATTACGCCATTGACGGCACTGGCGTTTCCGGCGCGCGAGGCGCTGGGCATTATCCTGCCGCTGTTGGTCGCTGGCGATGCGTTCTCGCTCTATCACTACTGGCGGAAGTGGGACTCGCGCAACGTGCTGTGGCTGATGCCGGGCGCGCTCGCGGGCATCGCGGTGGGGTTGACGCTGATCGGCAAGCTGGACGACCGCGGGCTGCGGCAGTTCATCGGCGGCGTGGCGGTCCTGTTCATCGGCATCCAGTGGTTGCGCGACGCGCTGGGCGCGCACCCGGAGCGGTATCATCCGAAACACTGGCACGGCGCGCTGTTCGGGCTGGCGGCGGGCGTGACGACCACGATCGCTCACGCGGCCGGGCCGGTGGTGGCGATGTTCCTGATTCCGCAGCGGCTGTCGAAGGAGTTTTTCGTCGGCACAACGGTGTTGGTGTTCGCGCTGATCAACTGGATCAAGATGCCGTTTTTCTTCTGGCAGGGCATCTGCACCGTCGAGACGCTCAAGCAGAGCCTCTGGCTGATGCCGGTGGTGCCGGTGGGGGTGTGGGTCGGCGTCTGGTGCAACCGCAAGCTGTCGCCGACGTGGTTTATGCGGGTGGTTTACGTGATGGTGTTCGCCGCTGGAGTAGAGCTGCTGTTCCACTGAGCGCGCGGCGGAGCGGCGCGGCAATCACCGGCGACAGAGCGCCTACCGCCGGACTGGCGGACGCATGCTGACGAACTCCAGCGCGCGGTCCCAATCGAAAGCCTCCATCGCGGCGCGGCTTTCCTGGTCCCTGAAGATGAGGACGACTTTGGGGACGAACAACAGATTCAGCAGCGGCTCGCCTTTCTCGGCCACTTCATTGGCTTTGGGATCGTCCAGTGCATCGCGAACGGCTTTGCACGACATCAGACGAAGCGTGTCGGGATAGCGCATGAACCGGCTGCGTTTCTCCGGCGAATCGGCCAGCACGCCGATCAGCGTGGAGGCGCTGTAAAACTTCGGCGGCACAGGATCGAGATCTTTCAGCTTCGACTCCCCTATCTCCTTGGCGAACATGCTGGCCCGCAGGTCATTCTTGGCGTCCACAACGAAGGACGCGAAAGTTCCTCCCGGCGCCGCAGAACGGCCCGGAGGCTGCGCCAGCGACAGAAACAACCACGAGACGTAACCCAGGAGCGACATCAGCCACAGAAACACAAACGCCACGACCAGCCCTTGAATGCCACCAATGAGAAGCCCCATCTTCTTGTTGAAGCCGAAACTCCATGTGCCCGCTTCCTTTCCGCCGGTGATGCGGTTGACGATGCGACCGGCGATGGAGATCAACAGCCAAACCGCTAACGCCGCAATGCCGACAGACACGCTTCGCTCCCAGACGGGATTCTGGGTGATATGGCTCGCCACGACCGGCTGGAACAGGCTGCCCAACTGCGGCGCCAGCAGGATCGCGCCCGCCAACGCGGCCAGATTGGCGATGGCGCGAATCCCTCCACGAAGGTATCCCGCAATCGCCTGCCAGAGAATCAGAAATGCGGCAATGATAGAGGCGTTCATGTCATCCTTCTGCCGCCCTCGCGGCGTTTATACATCTTGAACAATCCGCGGTCCTCAAGCGCGCCTGCTACCCGCCGCCAACCCGCACCTGCTGGCCTACGCCTTCTTCAGCGCGGCACGCACTTCGTCCAGATGACCGGCGGAGCCGAGCATCTGGTTCTTGCCGGCGATCATCTTGGCGTATTCGGCGATGAACGGTTTGCCGAAATCGCGCAGGTCGAACTTCTCAGGCGTGTCGCGGAACAGCTCACGGTGCACGCGCGTCCAGACCAGGCGGCCGTCGGTGTCAATGTTCACCTTGCAGACGCCCATCTTACCCGCCTGGGCCAGGTCTTCCTCCGGCACGCCGCTGGAGTCCTTGATCTTGCCGCCGGCGGCGTTGATGCGATCCACCTCCGACTTCGGCACGCTGGAGCTTCCGTGCAACACCATCGGGAAACCGGGCAGCAGCTTCTTGATTTCCGTCACCACCTCGAAATGCAGGCCCAGCTTCTTGCCGGGTTCGGCCTTGAACTTGAACGCGCCGTGGCTGGTGCCGATCGCCACCGCCAGCGAATCGCAGCCGCTGCGGGTGACAAAATCTTTCGCCTCCGCCGGGTTGGTGAGCTTCACCGTGCCGACCACGTGCTCCTCGACGCCGCCGAGCTGGCCGAGTTCCGCTTCGACCGAAACGCCCTTGGCGTGCGCGCGGTCCGCCACGCGCTTGGTGATGGCGATGTTCTGCTCGAACGACTCGTGGCTCGCGTCAATCATCACCGAGCTGTAGAAGCCGGAGTCAATGCAGTCGTAGCAGGTCGCCTCGTCACCGTGGTCGAGGTGCACCGCGAAGATGGCGTCGGGGAAAATCTGGTCGGCGGCGCGGATGATGGCCTCCAGGAACCGCTTGTCGGTGTATTTACGCGCGCCCTGGCTGATCTGGATGATGAACGCCGCCTTGCTGTCCAGACAGCCGCGGAAAAGGCCGACGGTCTGTTCCAAATTGTTGATGTTATAAGCGCCGACGGCGTATTTGCCGTAGGCGCACTTGAACAACTGTGCTGTCGTAACGATCATTAGGCTCTCCGAAACTAAGTTTGTTTGGTTGAAATCAGCATGGAAACTACAAGCCAGCCCCGCCGCTGGCAATAAGGAAATCCACGCGACTTTCTTGGGCGCGCCGCAGCTTGGCGGTGCGGCCCAGCCTCAATAAGTGCTTGCTTGTCGCCAACTGCTCAGGCACTCAGGATAGGTCGTCGTTATTCTAGGAATCAAACAGATGAGCACAGCGTATCAAATTGTCGTTTGCGGAAGCATCGTGCCGGACCCGTTGCAGACGTTGGAGCCGGTGGCTGGCCCAACCGGGCCGGCGCTGAAGAATGAAATGATGCTGCCCGCCGTGTTGGACCCGTGGGCTGGCCATGCGTTGTTCGAGGCGGCGCATCTGGCCAAGAGCGCGCCCGGCAGCAAGGTCTGGCTGGCCAGCCTCGGCCCCAAAGCCAAGCTTCAGCAGGTCATGATGACCGTCGCCCAGAAGGTGCCATTCGAACTGGTCGCTCTCGATGGGCCGGCGGGCGGCTTCACCGAGGCGGCTGATGTCGCCGCCGCGCTGGCGGACGCCATCAACGCCATCCCCGGCCTCGACAAATCGCGGCTGCTGGTGTTCGGCGGCTGGGAATCAGCCTCGCGTGGTGCCAGCGCGACGATGCAGATCGTCGGCGAGCGGCTCGGCATCGCCAACCAGTTTCAGGGCGTGGACAAGCTCACCGTCGCCGCTGACGGCTCGCTGGAAATCCTCGAACGCATCGAAGGCGGCAAACATCAGGTTTCCAAATGCGCCGCGCCGCCCGCGGTGCTCGGCTGGGCCACCGGCAATCTGCCGGAGCCGCCGAACAACCCGCAGGTCGGCATGATGAACATGCGCGTCGTGATGCCCGCCCTCCAGCGCGCCAAGCCGGCGAAGGTCGCCGCCGAAGGCGTCAAGTTCGCCAGCGTCACGCTCCCGAAGCAGCAGCGCGACACGAAGATCGTCAAGGACGTGCCCGCCGAGGAGATTGCCAAAGAAATCGTGGCGTGGATCACGAAAGACTAACGAGGGAACGAACGACCATGGAAACGACTCTGGTTCTTGCTCACACGGAAGCCGACGGCTCGCTCGCCAAGCCGGCGCTTGAAGCGCTCGGCGCGGCCAAAACGCTCGGCGGCTCGCTCGTTGTCGGCCTCGTCGGCGAAAACGTCCAAGCCGCGGCGAACAGCATCGCGGCGTGCGGCGCGGCGAAATTCCTCGGCGTGACCGGCGCGGAGTTCAGCCAGGCGCGCTACGCCACCGACGCGGCGGCGGCGGAAGCAATCTGCAAAGCGGCAGGCGCGGCCATCGTCATCGCTCCGGCCACGTCGCGTTGGAACCGCGTGCTCGCGGGCGTCGCGCACCGCCTCGGCGGACGCGCGGATACGCACGTCACAGCCATCACCGCCGCGAACGGCGTCGTCTCCATCAACCGCTGGTATTACCGCCAGCGCATGGAGGCGGTCCTCCAGCGCACGCAACGACCGTGGGTCATTGCGCTCGAAGCCGGCTGTTGCGAAGCGTGGAAAGGCAGCGCCGGCTCCGCGACCGTCGAGGCCGTCGCCGTCGGCATGACCGACGCCTGCAAGCAAACCACCGTCACCGGCATCCGGGCGCCCGCGGCCGACCAGCAGACGATTCGCCCCGACGCCAAGTTGCTGCTGGTCGCCGGCGCTGGCTGGACCAAGACCCAGCCCGACGGCAAGACCCACACAGACGATGCGGAAAAACTAATCCTCGGTTTCCTGCGGCTGACCCAGGCATCGCTCGGCAGCAGCAAATCGCTGGTGGACCTCAGCGGCGAAGGCCAGGCGGTGCTGCCGTTCATGTCGCACCTGCATCAGATCGGCCAGACTGGTTCCACGCCGCGCCACCCGAAGGGCCTTTCCACCTGTTGTCACGGTGAGGAACCGCACACGGTCGGCTGGCGCTTCGTCAACGAGCGCCGCGCGATTGACATCAACCCCAACTGCGGCTGGGCGCGCGGCAAAGCCGACGTGCTCTACGTCGCCGACGCCTTCGCCGTCATGGCCAAGGTGAACGAGCTGCTCGCAGCCAAAAAGTAAGGAGCCAACATGAACCCAGCCGACTACGAGAAAAAGGCCGCTCTGAATGCCGTCGCCCACATGGCCGCCGCGGCGCGCACGGCGCCAAAGACGCGCGGCCTGGACAATATCTCCACAGTCATCATTGACGACCCGAACGTGCGGAAGATTGTGGCGGCGAAGATGAAGGAGATCGCCCAGCGCGAAAACCGCCCGTTCTGCGAGCGCGACGCCAATTGCATCGCCAATTCGCCGGCCATCCTTGTCGTAGGCGTCGCGTCCAACCCCGCCGAACTCAATTGCGGCATGTGCGGTTGTCCCACGTGCGATGAATTGCGGCAGCAGCACGGCGTCTGCGCTTTCAACTCCATGGACCTCGGCATCGCCATCGGCTCCGCCGCCGCGCTGGCCGCGCAGTTTCACGTGGATAATCGGGTGATGTATTCCATCGCCCGGGCCTGCATCGAGTTGAAGTTCTTCAGCGAGAGTGTCAAGCAGGCGCTCGCCATCCCGCTGAGCGTCACCGGCAAAAACCCGTTCTTCGACCGGAAGTAACAGCGCGCCTCGCCTTACTTCTTTCCCCGCTGATCCATCGGCACGTAAGGCTGCTCGGTCGGCCCGGTGTAAATCTGCCGCGGCCGGGAGATGCGCGTGGGCGAATCCATGACTTCCTTGTAGTTGGCAATCCAGCCCGGCATGCGGCCGATGGCGAACATCACCGTAAACATCTCCAGCGGTATGCCGATGGCGCGCATGATGATGCCGCTGTAAAAATCCACGTTCGGATAAAGTTTGCGCTCGACGAAATAGGAGTCGTGCAGCGCCGCTTCCTCCAGCTTCTTGGCGATGTCGAGCAGCGGATCGTCTATTTTGAGCAGCCGCAGTATCTTGTCGCACTGCTCTTTGATGATCTTGGCGCGCGGATCGTAGTTCTTGTAAACGCGGTGGCCGAAGCCCATGAGCTTCTTGCCGCTCTTCTTGTCCTTGGCGGCGTTGATGAACTTCGAGCCGTCGTCGCCGGTGCGGTGGATATCCTCCAGCATTTCGATGACCGACTGGTTGGCGCCGCCGTGCAGCGGTCCCCACAACGCACAGACACCGCCCGCCGCACAGGCGAAGATGTTGGCCTGGCTCGACGCGATCATCCGCACCGTCGAGGTCGAGCAGTTCTGCTCATGGTCGGCGTGGAGCAGGAAAATCAAATCCAGCGCGCGCACCACCTCCGGCTTCAGGTCGTATTCCTGATACGGCTCCGAGAACATCATGTGCAGGAAGTTGGCCGTGTATCTCAACGCTGGCTTCGGATACACGATCGGCAGCCCGCGCGACTTGCGATAGGCGAACGACGCGATCGTGCGCACCTTCGAGATCAACCGCGCCGCCTGTAGCTCGAACGCCGACGGGTCATACGCATCCAGCACGCCGGGCACGAAGCAGCTCGTCGCGTTAATCATCGCCGAGAGGATCGCCATCGGGTGCGCGTGCGCGGGGAAACCCTCGAAGTGGAACTTCAGGTCCTCGTGCAACATCTCGTGCTGCGTCAGCAACTCGGAGAGCCGCCGCAGCTCCTTATTGGTTGGCAGATGGCCGTAGATCAGCAGGAAAGCCGTCTCGATAAACGACGATTTTTCCGCGAGCACCTCGATGGGAATGCCGCGGTAACGCAGGATGCCCTTCTCGCCGTCAATGAACGTGATGTTGCTCTGACACGAGCCGGTGTTCCCATAGCTCTCGTCCAGCGTGATGCAGCCGGTGGCCTGGCGCAGCGTGCTGATGTCAATCCCCTGCTCCTTCTCCGTGCCGACGACGATCGGCAGCGTGTGAACTTTTCCGTCAATTTCCAGCTTGGCTACGTTGTCCATGATTCTTCCTTGGATGTTAAAAACTCTGCTTCCTTGTTTCGGCTCCGATGCTTGCGGCGAACTCTATCCACTTTTTCGCATTTCGCAACTGCCATGACGCATTTACCGGTCTGTTTCTGTCCTTTCCCCGCCACGGCGGAGCCGCGAGCGAGCAAACCGCCGGCGTCGCAGCCTCCGACTCCGTGACGCTCGCCTTGAAACCGGGCCAGAAGGCCCAAGGCGCGAGCTTGGACCGGTTCGGCCTGTTCACCTCGACCGCCGGCGGACAAATGGTGAAAATCTATCTCGACGACCTGACATACACCGCCGCCCGCCCGGCGCGGTGAGCCGCCGCCGCAGAGCAAGTTGCAGGCGGTGGAGCAGGAAAGGACGCTGGAAGGTTTCGCGAGGGAAACGCGGACGGACCGCTGAGGAGATGAATGGTGGCCTGAATGCTGAGATGACTTCATGGGAGCCGATTCGGCCGAAGGACTGTCATGGCGATCGGGAATGGCGAACCGCCTCGATTCTGCATCCGGGTTGTTTCAGTCGTTATGACATGGGGCGTTCCGCGGGAGTTATGATTCTTGCAGGGGATGGACTAAGTTCACACATGGCATTTCAGATTACCAAATTGATGCCGACCCAAAGCAATGCCGAAGCTTCCCATGCGCCGCTGCACTCAAAGGACAGGGTCAAACAAACGGTTGGCTGCCGCCACACACAACCTGCGGTTTGCACCAAGAACAGTATGCCGAATGTCTGTGTGTTTGTCCGTCAAGACGGCATGTGTTTGTCACCACCCAAGTCCTGGGCCAAACATTTCAAGAAGCTGAAGCAAAAACGCGCGAAGAGGTAAATGGGTGAGAGCATCCGCGATGGACAAACCGCAAAGCGGTAAACCGTCCTTGCCGGGGTGCGATCCGAAGTGACGGACGGCTGGGAGCGCGGGCATCTTGCCCGCCTGCGATTGAGACGCGGTTGCGCAAGCCATTGAATCGCATTCTGAACGCGAGCTGTTCGCCGCACCTGCGACGGCGGGCAAGATGCCCGCGCTCCCAGGCTGACGGCACATGCAACACCACGGCGATCTTCCAGTTGTTTATGTTCCTTTGTGAACCGGCCCTGCCAATCGTCCGACACTTCGGATCGCACCCTCCTTGCCGGACGCACTTGCGCGGGGGACGATAAAGCTGTTAAGTAGCGTTTCATTCGGATTGAGGAATGACGTATTTTACCCCGGCTCTTTTCCGGGACTGACCCGACATGGACAACACGAAAGACCCGTTATCAAACGAAAACGCCGCCGCGGCGATGGAGACTCGCGACTGGCTGGAGGCGCTGGACGATGTGGTGGCCGCGCGCGGGCCGGAGCGGACGCGACAGTTGCTGCACGCGCTGCAAATCCGCGCCCAGAAGGCCGGCGTCACGCTGCCGGTGACTTCGGAGACGCCTTACATCAACACCATCCCCGCCAGCGTGCAGCCGCCCTACCCCGGCAGCCGCAATATCGAGCGCCGCATCAAGAGCATCCTGCGCTGGAACGCGATGGCGATGGTGGTGCGTGCCAACCGCGAGAGCGCCGGCATCGGTGGCCACATCTCCAGCTACGCATCGTCAGCGACGCTGCTGGAGGTCGGTTTCAACCACTTCTTCCGCGGCCCCGATCACGAATGCGGCGGCGACCTGATTTATTTCCAAGGCCACACCACGCCGGGCATCTACGCCCGCGCGTTTATGGAAGGGCGGCTGTCGGAGAAGCAGTTGGAAAACTTCCGCCACGAACTGCGGCCCGGCGGCGGCCTTTCGTCGTATCCGCATCCGTGGTTGATGCCGGATTTCTGGCAGTTCCCGACGGTCTCTATGGGCCTCGGCCCGTTGCAGGCGATCTATCAGGCGCGGTTCATGCGCTATCTCGAAGACCGCGGCCTGCACAAGGCCAAGGGCGCAAAGGTCTGGGCGTTCCTCGGCGACGGTGAGTGCGACGAACCGGAAACGCTCGGCGCCATTTCGCTGGCGTCGCGCGAGAAGCTCGACAACCTCATCTTCGTCATCAACTGCAACCTCCAGCGCCTCGACGGCCCGGTGCGCGGCAACGGGAAGATCATCCAGGAACTGGAGGCGGACTTCCGCGGCTCCGGCTGGAACGTCATCAAGTGCGTCTGGGGCGGCGACTGGGACCCGCTCTTTGCCAAGGACCGCGACAACCTGCTGGTGCAACGTTGCGGCGAAGTGGTGGACGGCGAGTATCAGAAATACTCCGTCGAGGGCGGCGCTTACATCCGCAAACATTTCTACGGCGCGGACGAGCGCCTGCTGAAGATGGTCGAACACATGTCCGACGACGACCTCTGGCACATGCGGCTCGGCGGCCACGACGCGGACAAGGTTTACGCCGCCTACAAATCCGCCGTTGAAACGCAGGGCGCGCCGACGTGCATCCTCGCCCGCACGATCAAGGGTTACGGACTCGGCGAGGCCGGCGAGGGCCGCAACATCACGCATCAGCAGAAGAAGCTCAACGACGAGGAACTGCTGAAGTTCCGCAACCGGTTTGCGATTCCGATCTCCGACGACCAGGTGGCGAAGGCGCCGTTCTACCGGCCCGCGCCGGACAGCGCGGAGATGCAATACCTGCTCGACCGCCGCCGCGCGCTGGGCGGGTTCGTGCCGCAACGGCGGACGATCACGTGCAATTTCGAGCCGCCGAAGGAGAAGTTGATGGAGGAGTTCGGCAAGGGCACCGGCGAGCGCGCGGCCTCCACGACGATGGCATTTGTGCGGCTGCTCAGCAAGCTGCTCAAGGACAAGGAACTCGGCCGTCACATCGTGCCGATCGTTCCCGACGAGGCGCGCACATTTGGCATGGACGCGCTGTTCCGCGAGTGCGGCATCTACTCGCACGTCGGCCAGCTCTACGAGCCGGTGGACGCGGCGAGTTTCCTCTACTACAAGGAGGCGCAGGACGGCCAGATCCTCGAGGAAGGCATCACCGAGGCCGGCTCGCTCTGCTCGTTCATCGCGGCGGGCACGGCTTACTCGACCTACCGTGTGCCGGCGATTCCGTTCTTCATCTTCTACTCGATGTTCGGCATGCAGCGCGTCGGCGACCTGGTCTGGCTTGCGGGCGACATGCGATGCCGCGGCTTCCTGATCGGCGGCACTGCCGGCCGCACGACGCTCGCCGGCGAAGGTCTGCAACACCAGGACGGCCACAGCCATCTGCTGGCCGAGCCGGTGCCGAACCTGCTTGCCTACGACCCCGCCTACAACTACGAGATCGCCACGATCGTGCAGGACGGCATCCGGAGGATGTATCGGAACAACGAGAACGTTTTCTACTACCTGACCGTCGGCAATGAAGCCTATGCGCATCCGCCGATGCCCGCCGGCGCGGCCGACGGCATCCTGCGCGGCGCGTATCGCTTGCGCGAAGCCGGAAGCGCGTCGAAGGGCAAGCCGAAGCTGCACCTGCTCGGCAGCGGCTCGATTCTCAACGAAGTCGTCAAGGCGCAGAAGACTCTCGCCGAGAAATACGGCGTCGCCGCCGACGTCTGGTCGGTCACCAGCTACAAGCAACTCCACCGCGACGCGCTGGAGTGCGAGCGGTGGAACCTGCTGCATCCGCAGGAAACGCCGCGTGTGCCTTACGTCACGTCCGCGTTCGGCGACGAACCGCACGTTTTCGTCGCTGCGTCGGATTACGTGAAGATGCTGCCCGACTCGATCGCGCGCTGGCTGCCCGGCCCGCTGGTGGCGCTCGGCACCGACGGCTTCGGCCGCAGCGAGGACCGTGCCGCGCTGCGCGATTTCTTCGAGGTGGACGCGCGCTACGTGACGCTGGCCGCGCTGCACGCGCTGGCCCGCGACGGCCACATCAAACGCGACGTGCCGCAGAAAGCGGTCAAAGAACTGGGCATCAACCCCGACAAACCAAGTCCCGTCACCGTTTGATCCGAGGAACCGATATGGCAACTGCAATCAAACTTCCGGAACTGGGCGAAGGCATCAAGTCCGCCGACGTGGTGTCGGTGCTGGTGAAGCCTGGCGATGTCATCAAGAAGGACCAGGGCGTCATCGAGATCGAGAGCGAGAAGGCCAGCGCCGAAGTGCCGTCGCCGGTCGCCGGCAAAGTCGCCGAGGTCCGCGTCAAGGAAGGCGACAAGATCAAGCCCGGTCAGGTGATCATCACCGTTGAGGAAGGCATCACCGCCGCCGCTGCCGCGCCAGCCAAATCAGCCGAGCCAAAGAAACAGGCACCCGCCGCCGCCGTGCCGGAACCGCCGAAGGCCGCGCCAACGACCGCCGCCACATCCGACAAAGAGCCGGTGTTTGCCTCGCCATCCGTGCGGCAGTTCGCCCGCGAGATCGGCGTGAACATCCGCACCGTGCCGGGCAGCGGCCCCGCCGGACGCATCTCGATGGACGACGTGAAGAATCACGCGCGCAACGTGGCCGCCGGCAAGGCCGCCGCACCCGCGCCCGCCACCGCTCGTCCCGCCGCGGCGCCGCTGCCGGACTTCACGAAGGTCGGCGAGGTCACGCGCGAGCCAATGAACGCCGTCCGCCGCGCCACCGCCGCGCACATGGCGCGTTGCTGGGCGGAGATTCCGCACGTCACGATCTTCGACCGCGCCGACATCACCGCCGCCGAGGAGTTGCGCAAGCAATACAAGACAAAGGCCAAAGCCGGCGGCGGCAAGCTCACCATCACCGCCATCCTGCTGAAGGTTGCCGCTGCCGCGCTGAAGACGTTCCCGCGCGTCAACGCCAGCGTGGACATGGCGAAGCAGGAGACGGTTTTGAAACGCTACTACCACATCGGTTGCGCCGTGGACACGCCGCGCGGCCTGATGGTGCCCGTCATCCGCGACGCCGACAAGAAGAGCATCCTCCAGATCGCCGCCGAACTGGCGCAGCTCAGCGAGAAAGCCCGCGCCGGCAAGCTCGGCCTCAACGACATGCAGGGCGGCACGTTCACCATCACCAACCTCGGCGGACTCGGCACGACGTATTTCACGCCGATCGTCAACGCGCCGGAGGTGGCGTTTCTCGGCGTCGGCCGCGCGGCGATTGAGTCGGCTTACG